>ENA-ORBV01005676-ORBV01005676.1-microbial-mat-metagenome-genome-assembly--contig:-NODE-5676-length-22702-cov-7.170210_pt1 | contig 22702 bp, 21 predicted proteins | sample MGYA00237777_ERZ505514 | MGnify/ENA primary metagenome ERZ505514 (study PRJEB26160, sample SAMN06269048) | microbial mat metagenome | isolation source: Oligotrophic lake microbial mat | place... | reverse complement strand
TCCTCGGAGCGGCCATACATCGGGGAGGAATCGAGGAGTTTGCCGCCGAACGCGCGCCGCTCGCAGCCGTGCTCCGCGAATTCGCCGCGCTCGGCGGCAAACTCCTCGATTCCTCCCCGATGTATGGCCGCTCCGAGGACGTCGCGGGCGACCTCATGGCCAAACACGCCCTGCGCGAAAACCTCTTCGTCGCCACCAAGGTCTGGATCACCGGCCGCACCGCCGGCATCGACCAGATGAACGCCTCGCTGCAAAAGCTCCGCGCCCGCCCCATCGACCTCATGCAGGTCCACAACCTCGTCGATACCACCACCCACCTCGACACCCTGCGCGGCTGGAAACGCGACGGCCTCGTGCGCTACCTCGGCGTCACGCACTACACCGCCAGCGGTGCCGCCGCCGTCGCGAAACTCATCGAACGCGAGACCGTCGATTTCGTGCAGATCAACTACTCCGTCGGCGAGCGCGACGCGGAAAAACATCTCCTCCCTCTCGCCCGTGACCGGGGCGTGGCCGTCATCGCCAACCGCCCCTTTGCCGGCGGCGAACTCATCCGCTCCCTCCGCGCCAAACCCCTGCCCGCGTGGGCCGCCGAGATCGACTGCACGAGCTGGGCGCAACTCCTCCTCAAATTCGTCATCTCCCACCCGGCGATGACCGTCGCGATCCCCGCCACCTCGAAAGTCGAACACCTGCGCGACAACCTCCGCGCCGGCACCGGCCGCCTCCCCGACGAACCCCTCCGCGCCCGCATCGCCGCCGCCGTCTGAGCCGCCGAAGGGGGGAATCCGGAACCGAGGAAAAGCGTCGGCCCCCTCCGCTTTCGCGCCTATTCGCGCAATTCGCGGGCAACTCTTCCGCTGTTTCCACCCGATACCAACGTCCCGTGAGAAATGGACTTTCCCGTCGGCAACCCGCGGTTGAGAACCGCGAGTAGACACGACTGCACGCGAATATCGGAGCAGTGGGAGAGGTCTTTTGCCCGGAGATCCCGGCATTGGCCGATGCGTGGACCGGGCCGTGGCGGATCAGGGTTTTCATTCGCGTCTCTTTGCGTCCATTCGCGGTTACCTCGGATTTTCCAACCTCGGATCAAAGCTCAGATTTTACGGGACGTTGGTCTAAGCCGACACCGCACCGTCCAGGGCGCGCCGCCTTCAGGGCCAACTCCCCGGCGCATTCCGGCGAACCGCGCGCAAGGTCCCGGCAGACTTGCGGCCTGCGCTCGTAGACGGTGCAGAAAAACTCCGACGCACCCTCCGCCGTCGTCCGCAGATCGAGGGCCGCACAGTGCCCGCCGCGCATTTTCATAAACGCCCGGTAACCGGGTCCGATAAAATGGGCGACGCCCTCGGCCGCCTCGCCCAACCGCGTCCAATCGTCGCCCGTCACACGGACAAACTGCTCCGACTGCGAAAAACAGCAGACCCCGCATTTCTGGCACACCGGGGGCGAAGGCATCACGACTTTCCGGTTTGGTTCCGCAAGGGTAGGCTGCCGGCTTGCCGGCGCTGTTTGAGCGCGAGCGGGCTCGCGGCCTCCAGGCTCCGCGAGTTGCAAACCCAAAGCGGAAAGCCGTGGCGAAGGCATAACCCCGCCAACCTGTCGCTTGCCCCGGCCCGTGCAACCGTTTCGACTCCGCCGCCGCCATGGAAGCCTACGCCCGCGCCCGCCGACTCATCGACTCCGCCCACGCCGCCGATCCCGCGCGCACCGCCGAAGGCCAGCCCGCCGAGCTCGTCTACGGCGAACGCGTCGAAGCGTGGGTCGCCCGCCTCGTGCCCGACGCCTCGCCGCACCTCCGGCTCGCCGCCCGTTGCCAACATCTCGAACGCTGGCTCACGCCGCGCGCCACGTTCCCCGAGGGCAAAGTCGGCTACCTCGCTTGGCGCCGTTCGCTTTATGTTAAACAGGCCGAGCGCGCCCGCGCCCTCCTCATCGAAGCCGGCGTCCCCGCCGCCGAGGCTGACGATGTCGCCACGTGGGTTTCCAAGACCGGCCTCAAAACCAATCCCGGCACTCAGGCCCTCGAAGACGCCGCCGTGCTCGTTTTTTTGGAAAACGAAATCTCCGCGTTCGCCGTGCAACACGCGGACTACCCGCGCGAAAAATTTGTCGATATTCTGAAGAAAACCTGGCGCAAGCTGAGCCCCGCCGCCCAACACGCGGCCACCGGGCTCACCCTGCCCCCCGCCATCGCCGGGCTCGTGCGCGAGGCGCTCGGCTAATTCGCTTTTCGCCCGTCCACCACGTCCGCGATCGCCGGCGCCGCCGCCGGAAACGCCGCGCGAAAGTCCTCGCCCACCAGCGCCGCCATCGTCGCGGCGACCTGCGCCTGATGCACCTCGGCCACCGCGCCGCGCTCGCCCAACGCCGGCACCCCGGGGCCGTAAGCCGCGATCCACGTCTCGTCGGAATGCGGGATTTTTTTGGAGTGCCCCGTCCAATCCTCCGGCGTCACCCCGCGTCCGTGATCCGAGCACAACACGAGGCTCGTGCGGCCGCGATACTCGGGGTCGGCCTGGATTTTTTCCCAGAGCTGCCGGATAAACCGGTCGCAGCGCCGGATCGATTCGAGATAGCGGTCGTAGCGCCGCGCGTGCGCCCATTCGTCGGGCTCGCCGAGCGCGAATAAAAACACGCGCGGCCGCTTCGTCTCGAACATCTCGGCCGCCGCGTAGGCGACAAAGGCGTCGAAATTTTCGTCCGGCGTGATCGGCGGGATATCGTCCATCATGCGCTCGAGTTCCGCGATGCGCGGCGAAACCGCGCCCGCTGCGGAGCGTTGCTGCGTCACAAACAGCGGCAACCGGCTGCGGCCGACATTGAGGATCGGCGCAAACACGCGCCACGCCGCCGCCGCCGCCACGCGACCTTCGAAACCGGGCCGACCGTTGAGCCATTCGAGCACCGTTACGTTACGGTTGGGAATCGGCGTGTTCGAAGTGATCAGCGGATCGGCCGCGCCCGTCAGCAGTTCGTTGTAGCCCGGATAGGAGACATACTCCGTGTTGAGCACGCGCGCCACGCTGCCGCGATCGCGATTCCCGAAAACCTGGCCGCCCGGCACCAGCGTGCCCCAGAAAAACGGCATCAACTTCCGCCGCCGCTCCTCCGGCGACGCCGCGAGGAAATCCGCCTTCAGCGCCGTGAGCGATCCCGCCGGCACGCCGCCGCCCGCGATCTTGTCCGTCGTCATCAACGCCTCCTCCGCCCCGCGAAACACCTCCTGCCAGCGCAGGCCGTCGATCGTCACGAGCACGACGTGACGCGGTTTCTCCCGCGCCCAAGCGGGCGAGACCACAGCGAGCAGGAGCAGAACTAGACCCGGAAACGGATTAAGCATGGAAGGGGGATGCGCGCGATCCTGCGCGGCGGCGCCTGCGAAACCAATCCGAATGCGCCCGACCTCTAGCGTTTCACCAGTCGCAGGCCGCCGCGGAGCAACTCCAGCGCGCGCCCGCGGAAGACGACGACGTCGGTCCGCTCGCGGGCCTTCAGCGTGGAGGTCCAGCAGTTGTCCGGGCCGGCGTAGTCCCCGTCGATCACGCTCCCCGCCGGCAACACCTGCGGCTCCGCGCCCGCGCGTTCGCATATCAGGCTGCCCGCCTTCACGTAGAAAAACGCCCGGCAACGCTCGCCGCTCGCAAACAGCTCCTCGCCCTGCTCGAGGTGGATCGAGCGCAGCGGCTCTTCCGGCGGAGGCGACAGCACGCTGATGTCGCGGGGGAAGATCAGATCGAAGGTCCAGTCGATCACCACGCGCAGCTTTCTCAGCGTGCCCGGCAGTTTCGAGAGATAGATCGTGCGCCACAACCACCACGCGAAGAAACCCCGAAAATGAAAACCCATCACCTCGGCCACCGCTTCGTGCCGGCCGATGGTCGCGAGCTGGCCCATGTAACGATACGTGAACGGCAGCGGCTCGCCCCCGCGCAGCACGCGGGCGAGATTTTTCCCGAGAATCGTTCCTTGCCGGAGCGCGAGCTGCGCCGTGGCCGGGGCGATCTTTGCTTCGCCCCGGTCGTTCCAAGGCACCGCCGCGCAGTCGCCCGCGGCCCAGAGACCGTCGTGGCCCGGCACGCGCATCGCGGGCGTCGTCGCCATCCGGCCCCGCTCGGCGACGATGCCGAGTTGCGCGCACAGTCCGAGGACGACGGGATTCGGAGCGCTGCCGATGGTCGTCACCACCGTGTTGGCGTCGATCAAATCACCGCCTTCGAAAATCACCCGCGTCGCCGTCACCTCCGAGACGCGGGTGTTGAGCCGCACGCCCACGCCGTTGCGCTCGAGCACCTCCGCCGCGTAACCCCCGAGAGCCGCGCCGATCTCGGCGAGCAGTTGCCCGCGACTGTGGACCAGAATCACCCGCGGCTCCGTGTCGCGGAGATTGGTGTAGAACCCGCGCGCACCGCGCACAAAATCCAGCATCTGGCCCGCCGTCTCCACCCCCGTATAACCGCCGCCGACGACGACAAACGTGAGCAACCGTCGTCGCACCGCCGCATCCTCCACGAGATTCGCCTCCTCCAGCCGGTTGATGATCACCGCGCGCAACCGCAGCGCATCCGCCACATTTTTCATCGGCCATCCATGGTCCGACATACCCGGCACCGCCGTCAGATCCGTCACGCTGCCCAGCGCGAGGACGAGCTGGGTAAAGGTCACGACGTGGTTCCGCGTGAAGCGTCCGCCATCGAGCGTGATTTCCTTCTTCGCCCAGTCGATGTGCTGGATCGCGCCCTGCAGCACGTTTACCCCGCGGCAGAATTGCCGCAGCGGATTGACGACATCGGTCGCGCTGAGCGACGAACCCACGACCTCCGCCAGCATCGGCTGAAAAACGAGCACGTTGCGCTCCGCAATGAGCGCCACACGCCGCTCGCCCTCCTCGCGCCCCAGCGCCCGGCCCAGCGCCCGCGCGCAGTAAGCCCCGGCAAATCCCCCGCCCGCGATCACGACGTCGTAGTGCACAGTCCCGCCACCCTTGGCGGCGCCGGCCCGGGGTGCAAACGCCGTTGTCGCGACTCGCTCGGCGACGGGGGTCTGTCGGCGGCGGCGGTCCTTTTCCCTCGCCCACAACTTTCCGTCCCCCCACTCGTCTCTGTAGTTAACACCGCGATTTTGCCGCCCATGCTCCGCCCACCCGAGACGTTTGCCACCGCCCGCCTCACCGCCCGGCTGCCGCGGCCCGAGGATGCGCCCGCCGTCTTCGCCGCCTACGCCAGCGATCCGGTCGTCACGCGCTACCTCGCCTGGCCGCCCTACACGAAGGTCGAACTGCTCGCCGATTTTCTCCGCGACCGCGCCGCCGACTGGGCGCGCCCCGCCTCGCCTCACTACGCCTGGCTGCTCTGCCTGCGCGGCACCGACGCGCCCATCGGCTCCATCGGCCTCATGCCCGACCGCGGCAAGGTGATGTGCGGCTACGTGCTCGCGCAAAAATTCTGGGGCCGCGGGATGATGACCGAGGCCCTCACCTATCTCGTCGACTGGGCCAACGCCCAACCCGATATTTTCCGCGTCTGGGCCTTCTGCGACGCGGAAAATCCCGGTTCGGCCCGCGTGATGGAGAAGGCCGGCCTTGCCCGCGAGGCGCTGCTCCGCCGCTGGCACGTCGCGCCCAACGTCGGCCCGGAACCTCGCGACTGCATTCTCTGCGCGCGGGTCAAGTGACGCATCTGCCCACCCCACGCCGCCGCCATGACCACCCTCATCACCTGCAACCAACTCATCGAAGCCCAGCTCATGCGCGCGGCGCTCGCCGGCAGCGGTGTGACCGCGCACATCCCCGACGAACTCACCATCGAGGCCTCGGGTCACGTTTACAGCCCGGCCCTCGGCGGCGTCCGGCTTCAAGTCGAGGACGAAGACGTGGAACTCGCTCGCGAAATCCTCGCGGCACTCCCGCCCGCCTGAGCCCGCTCCTCCCGATTTCCCGCAAAACTCCAAAATCAAAAGTGTCACGTAATACGTGACACTTTCCCCGCCGGTTGGCCGCACTCACGTGCCTCCCATCGATCCGGCCCCTGCTAAAAGCTCCCCGCCTGACGCCTCGTCTCGGTGCTGAATCGGAAAGAAGCTTCAACTCCAGTGTCACGTAATACGTGACACTTTTTTTTGGAAACGTCCGTCTCGCGTCTTCCGCAGTGAGACGCTGATCGCGCTTGGGAGAGTCTTGGTTCTCGGCCCGCTACGCTAACGGGCCTCCGCCGGTTACAACCCACCGCGAAATTTCCCCGGGGAAATCCCGGGGCGCGTTGCAACCGCCCTGCACCCGTGCCGTCTCCGCCCCTGCAACCCAAGATATTCCTCCCATGAAAAACCAAGATTACTCCTTCAATCTCCTCTGCATTATCATCGTCGCCGGCCTCGTCGCCGCTTGCCTTCCTTCCGCCCACGCCGCCGACGCCGAAAAGAAACGCACCCGCACCGGCACTTACCAAGCGAGCAAAGGCCAGAGCGGCTCCGCGACCGGCACCACCACCCGCGCCAAGGGCGAGGTCCAGCGCGACGCCACTCGGACCAATCAAAACGGACAGACCGACACGCGCACCTCCGACCGCAAATTCGACGCGGCCACCGGCACCGGCACGGTCAACGCGGCCCACCACCCCGCCCGACGGCCGCATCGCCAGCCGCGCCGGAAACTTCACCAAGAACGCCGATGGCTCCGTCAACGCCACCGGCACCACCACCGGTTTCGACGGCAAGCGCGCCAACTACACCACCACCACCAAGACCGACACCGCCTCCACGACGACCGGCACCCTCACCGGCCAGAATGGCAAGACCACGACGCTCAACTCCTCCACCACCCGCGCCGACGGCCGGAAGGCCAAGGACACCATCGTCACCGGCCCCGGCGGCAAGTCCGCCGGGCGCGTCACCGCCACCAAGCTGAACGGCGACGGCACCGGCACCCGCACCGTCGAGATCACCCAACCCGACGGCACCAAAGAGACGCGCATCGAGACCTTCACCGTCGCCAAGACCAACCCCTGATTCGCGGTCCTTCCACGCGTCGTCAGCCGCAACCCGCCGCTTGGGAGCCTCGCTCCGAGCGGCGGTTTACTTTTTACCGGGGCCAAACAGCGCCGCCAATCCGGCGCCAAACGCCGCCGGCAGCACGTTGAAGTGATTCTTTTTTTCGAAGCGCCGGGTTACGAAATCCAATCCGGCGAATGGTTTCTCCTTCAACTGTTTCTCCAGGAGCGTGAGATCGCCGGTCATCGACGCGGAATCTTTTCCACCGACGCTCAGATATAATTTTGCGGGCAACGCCGCCTGCCGCTCCCGCAACGCCGCCACACGGCCGAGCATCGCGCGATCCGCCCACCAAAGCGACGGCGCACTCGCGAGGTGATGCGTGAAAAACGGTTTCTCCCGAAACAACGCATGCAACACGAGCAACGAACCCAGCGAGTGGCCCGCGATGCCGCGCTTGTCTCCATCCATCGGATAGCGCCGCGCCAGCTCCGGCAGCAGCGTCGCCGTGAGAAACTTCAGAAACGCATCCGCACCGCCGCTCGCCGGCTCATCGCCGTGCGCGTCAGGCGTGTAATCGCGGCCCCGCCGATTTTGCGGTTTCGAATAACCGGCGCCGTAACCCACGCCCGCCAGCAACAACGGCGGCACCTCGCCGGCGTCACGCGCCGCCCGATACGCCGCCACGCCCGCCGCGAACTGGTCGTCGCCGTCCATGAAAAGAACCACCGGCCACAAACCCGTCCCGGGCGCCGCGTCGGGTTCCTCGACGTAGATCGTATACGCCGTGCCGTCGTCCGGGGCCGCAAGCGTGAAGCTCGGCTTCAGCGGAGACGACGTCATCGGCGTGACTCGTCCAGTTTCCGCCGCACCACCGCGGCGAGCTCGGCAAAGTCAAAGGGTTTGCCGATCAGGGTGAAATTCCGCGGCATCCCGGCCTCGCCCTTGAGAATCTGGTCGTTGTAGCCGCTCATGAAAATCACGCCGAGGTCCGGCTTTTCCCGCCGCAACCGTTCACCGAGTTCGATCCCGGAAACCCCGTTCGGCATCACCACGTCGGTGACCAATAACGAAATCTCCGCACCGCGCGCAGCCCAGACCGCCAACGCTTCGCGGCCATCGCCCGCCTCGATCACACGGTAGCCGAGGCGCCGGAGCATGGTCGCCGCGACCAACCGCACGGAGGGTTCGTCCTCGACGAGGAAAATCGTCTCGTCGCCTTTTGGCATCGCGCTTTGCGCGGGCGGACTTGCCGCCGGTTCGGCCGGCTGCGCGCTCGGCAGGAAGACCGAAAACGTCGTGCCTTCGCCGACGGCGGTCTCCACCTCGATCCAACCTTTGTGCTCTTGGACGATCCCGTGCACGGTCGCGAGGCCGAGGCCCGTGCCTTTGCCCACTTCCTTGGTGGTGAAGAACGGCTCGAACAAATGCGCGCTCACTTCCGGTGCCATACCGCAACCGGTATCCCGCACCCGCAAGCGGACGAAACGACCGCCGCCGGTCCCGTGCGCCTCGGCCGGGCTCCGCTCGACCGTGTCCGTCTCGAGGGTGAGGGTGCCGCCACCCGCCATCGCGTCGCGCGCGTTCACGCACAGGTTCATCACCACTTGGTCGATCATGCCGGAATCGGCGCTGATCCAACAGGCTTCCGGCGCGATCTCCAGCCGCACGTTGATGTGTTCGCCGATCAGCCGATCCAACAGTTTGAGCACGTTCTTGAGGCCGGCGTTCAGCTCCAGCGGTTTCAACTCCAGGCGGCGGCGCCGGGCGAAGAGCAACAACTGCTCGGTCAGCTTCGCCGCCCGCAGCGCCATGAGATTGAGATCGTCCAGCCGCGGCCTCAGCTCGTCGGGGAGCCAGGACTCCGACTTCATGAGCTGGAGGTTGAGCATCATCGCCGTGAGGATGTTGTTGAAGTCGTGCGCGACGCCGCCCGCAAGCTGCCCCACGACTTCCATTTTCTGGGTCTGCCGCACGCGCTCGTGGAGGGCGCGGCTTTCCGTGATATCCGAGAAGCTCGTCACCAACATCGAGACTTTCCCGTCGGCGTCGCGCAGCGGCTCGACGTTGACACAGATCCAGGCGATGGCGCCGTCCGGGCGGTGGACACCCATGATCACATCCCTCGCCGGCCGACCGGTGCGGAGCGCCACCGCCGAGGGAACTTCATCGGGCGCAAAAAGGCTGCCGTCCTCCCGGATTTCACGCGCCCTTCGTTCGTCCACCGTGCGGCCCATAAGGTAATTTTCAGGCAACCCCAGAATCCGCTCGGCGGCGGCGTTGCTTTGGATGATCCGGAGATCGCGGTCCAACACGACGATCCCGCCGGCCACCGCGCTGAAAATCAGCCGGAGCTGCTCCTCGCTCGTGTGCCGGGCCTCTTCGGCCTGCTTTTGCCCGGTGATGTCGCGGTTCATGCCGACCAAGCGCTGCGGCCGCCCCGCCGCTTCGGCCTGCAAGAATCCGTTGGCCTCGATGTCCCGCACCACGCCGTCTGTCCCCCGGATGATGCGAAATTCAAAGTAATCGACCCGCCGCCCCGCGATCAGGTCGGCGAACCGCTCGTCGACGATCGCGCGCGAATCCGGATGCACGCAGGCCCGCCACGCATCACGCGAACCGTCGAACGTCGCGCGGGTGTGACCGTAGATCGTATACATCCGCTCGTCCCAGATGAGCTCGGCGGTATCGAGGCGAAACTCCCAGACGCCGTAACCGGCGCCCCGCACCGCCAGCTCCAGCCGTTGGTTGAGGCTGCGGATGCGTTGCTCGTTCTCGGTGCGCAATGTGACGTCCTGCACAAACGCACAGCTCAACTCATCCCGTCCGACGAGGACGAAGTGGGTGTTCACCTCGACGTCGATCAACGTCCCGTCTTTCCGGCGCTGGCGACTGAGGAAAGCCATGGTCTGATCGCGCTTCAACTCGGCCCAGGTTCGCGGCCAGCGTTCCGGGGAGAACTCGACGTCGATGTCGCCGATGGTCAGGTCCCGCAGCTCCTCCCGGGTGTAGCCGAGCAACCGGGCCATCGCGGCGTTGGAGTCGGCAATCCGTGCATCCGGCCCTGCCCAGAAAATAGGGATACTGGCCCGCTCAATCGTAAAGCGCTCGCGTTGCAGCGCCGCCTCCGCACGCCGCAGCGCCGCGATCACAATCGCCGGAATCAATCCGAAGAACGCCATCGCCGAGAGCGCGATCTGCAACTGGAGGCTGCGTTCAGTCGCCGTGGCTCCCTCCGGCGCCGTCGGACCGAAACCGTGCAACGCCAGCCAGCCGGCCAACAACGCCACCAACAGGCTCACCAACGTCACCCCGCGCGGCCCGAACCGGATCGCCGCCCACAGGACAAAAGGGAAAACCGAGTAGCGCAGGCCCGGACCCAGCCACCACGCGTAAATCATCGCTCCGGAAATCGCCGCAAGCAATCCCACCAACAGCACCAACGCCTCGCTCCGCCGCCGGGTCCATCCCCAACGCAACGGCTCCGCCAGCCGGCCGCGCCAAACCAACAGCAGGGGTGTGATCAACATCACTCCGAGGAGATCGCTAAAGTAGAAAGCTCTCCAAGTCTGCCAGAACGCTTGCTCGGTCCCGATCCGCTGGAGCGTCCACGCGCCGACCGCCGCAGCCAGCGCAAGGTTCAGACCGGCCCCCAAACCCAAAATCCCCACGACCTCGCCCATCGTTGCCAAGGTCGGCCGCTCGGCGACAAACCGCCGCACCAGCCAGGCCCCGATCAGGGGCGAGACGATGCTGGCAGCTTCCATCGGCAGCCAGATCGTTGTGGCCCGGCCTTCTTCTGCAACTCCTCCGGCTACGTCCCCCACCGCGATCGCCAGGGCCACGACCCACCAGTCCCGGCGCGCGGCGATGAGGAACGCTCCCAAGGCGACTCCGCTCGGGAACCAGAAACTCGCCACGAAACTCGGCTCCAACGTCAACCGGCTCGACACCGCCGCCGCCAGATAATAACCCGCCGCCAACACCGTCGCCCAGCGCCATCGCGCCCCCAGCAGCCACGCATAAAGCGGAGACGTTTTCGCCTCCGTCCGGGGCGGAAACGGCGAAGTCGAATGGGGTTCAAGTGCGGTCATGATCGGGCTTCAAAAGAAATCCTGCGCGCCGCAGCGCGCGGTGCAACGTCGCTACGTGCGCCCGGCTGCGCGTCTCCACCGTGCAGACCGCGCTCACCGCGCTCACATCCGGCCCGCTGAAAGCCCGGTCGTGGGCGATGTCCTTGATGCTGGCCCCGGCCTCGGCGATCACCCGGCACAGTCCGGCGAGCCCGCCCGGCCGGTCGCTGATCAGCGCGGTGAACCGCGTGAGCCGGCCGTCGTGCACCAAACCCCGCTCGATCACGCGGCTGAGCACGGCCGGGTCGATGTTGCCGCCGCAAACGACCAGGGCGACGCGCCGGCCGGCGAGTTCGGGCAAGTATCCCGACATCAACGCGGCGAGCGGCGTGGCGGCGGCGCCCTCGACGACCATTTTTTCCAGTTCCACCATGCGCAAGATCGCCAGCGCGATCGCCGCCTCATCGACCTTCACGACCCTGTCGACGCGATCGCGCGCGAGCGCGAAGGCGTTGGCGCCCACGGTGAGGGTCGCGAGACCGTCGGCGAGCGTGGCACGACGCGCGACCGTCACCGGTTTTCCCGCGCGCAGCGCGGCGGAGAAGTTGCCCGTGGACGCAGCTTCGACGCCGATGATCTTCAGCTTCGGCTTCAGGCTTTTAACCGCGAGCGCGATGCCGGCGATCAATCCGCCCCCGCCGATCGGGCACAGGATCGCGTCGAGGTCGGGCACCTGTTCAAGCAGTTCGAGCCCGAGCGTGCCCTGCCCGGCGATGATCGCCGGGTCGTCAAAACCATGCACGTAGGCCAGCCCGCCGATGGCGGCGAGCCGGTCGGCCTCCGCCCGCGCCGCCGCAAAATCGGGCCCTCCGATAACGACTCGGGCACCGAGCCGCTCGCAGGTGGCGATCTTGATGAGCGGGGCGGTGTCGGGCATGACCACGGTCACGGGCACGCCGAGGAGCTGGCCGTGGTAGGCGAGACCGAGCGCGTGGTTGCCCGCGCTGGCGGCGATCACGCCCCGCCGGCGCTGCGCGGGCGGGAGGAGCAGCAGGGCGTTGCGCGCGCCGCGCTCTTTGAACGAGCCCGTGCGCTGGAGATTCTCGAGCTTGCACACGATGCGCGCGCCGGCGATCTCGCCCAGAGCCACGGATTCCGTGCAGGGCGTCACCATGACGCCGCCCGCGATGCGCCGGCGCGCGGCGCGGATATCGGCGAGGGTGACGGGCATGGCCGGCACCTTGACGGCCGGGCGCGCGCATGAAAACGCCAATCTGCGGGCTCCGGAAATAGCGTTGCCGCGCATGGGCCGCCCGGTAGCTCTGAGCGTCCGATGTATCAGGTCACCCTTTCCTCGCAGGCGATGCGCGAGCTCAACCAACTCGACCAGCTGCAGCAGCTCGCGCTTGTCGATCCCATCAGCGGACTGAAACCGGCCGATCTTTCTCACCCGCGGGAGCCGTTGGGCCGGTTTACCCGCTCGGGCAAGGAGTTCTACCGGCTGCGCGCCGGGGATTTTCGTTTCTACTTCGAGGCGCAGGGTGAAAAACTGCACGTGAACTACATCCTCCACAAAAACTCGCTCGAGGATTTTCTGCTGCGCAACAAGCTGCCGGTTTCCGAACAACAACTGGTCGAGCAGGACTCCAAGTTTTGGAAATACCTCGAGAGCCTCGCCAAGAAATGATCCCGACCCGCCGCCAACAACAGTCCGATCCCGCGGATCCCTACAACGTCACCCAGGCGAGCCGGATCTATTTTCTGCCCAACCTGATGACGGCGGGAAACCTTTGCTGTGGTTTCGTCGCGATCATCTTTTGCATCAAGGCGGACTACGAGATGCGCATCTCGGGCACGGTGGCCGTCTCGGAACTCACGCCGGTCGCGATCGGATATTTCAAGTGGGCCGTCTGGCTGATTCTTGGAGCGGCGGCCTTCGACACCCTTGACGGCCGGTTGGCGCGCATGGGTGGCCGCGAATCGCTGTTCGGCGCGGAGTTCGACTCGCTCGCCGACGTCGTTTCCTTCGGCCTCGTGCCCGCGCTCCTGGTTTACTTCCTGATCCTTTCCCCGACGCACGGCTATCCCATCTTCCGGCAGCTAGGAGGTTTCCTGAGCTTTATCTACCTGCTCTGCGCCGCCATCCGGCTCGCCCGTTTCAATGTCATCACCAATCCGCTGCTGCACCGCGACGCCAAGGACTCGAGCAAGGATTTCCTCGGCTTGCCCGTGCCCGCCGCGGCCGGCACCGTGGCATCGATGGTTCTTGCCCTGCTGAGCCTCGCCGAGAGCGACCGTGACATCCACCGCTGGGCCGTGGTCCTGCCTTTTTTGCTCGTGCTGATCGCGGTGTTGATGGTGAGCACGGTGCGCTACCCCAGCGGTAAGAAAGTCGACCTCCAGACGAGCACGCGGCTACCGACCTTCGTGGTTCTCGTCGTCGTGGCCGGCGCGCTGATTCTGTTTAAGGAATACGGGCTCCTGGCCTGCACGCTCAGCTACATTTTCTTCGGCCTGATCCGCCATTGGCGCCGGGCGCGGATCCTACGCAAAAACCGGCCGGCCGTTTCCGTGTGAACAACCTGCGTGCCGATGACCAATATCTTTCCTGCGGTGAACAACCGCCCGGTTATCGGACTTCGAGCCGGGGTTTTTCACCAAAAAAACCGCAGGTTTCCGAGAGGGGAAACCGCCGGTTGTTAAACTTGTTCGCAGCCCATAGTGATAGGGATATAATTCCTTATTGAACCTCTATTCTTTTGGCGTTTGTTAGCTTCCCCAGACGTTTCGTTTCCCGACCGACCCACTTTCCATGAAATTCAAAATCAATCGCGACCATTTCGCCAACGGCCTGGCCCAAGTGCTGAACGTCGTGGGCTCCAAGGCGACGATGCCGATCCTCAGCAACGTGCTCATCGAGGCCGAGAAGGATCAGATTTCGCTTTCCACGACCAACCTCGACCTCGGTATCCGCTGCAAGATCAAGGCGGAGGTCAAGGAGACCGGCTCGGTGACGCTTCCGGTGAAGCGGCTGGCGACGATCGTGCGCGAACTGCCCAGCGTCGATGTGAACTTCGACGGGGCGCCGAATCACCAGGTGAAACTTTCCTCGGGTGGCTCGACCTTCAAGATCATGGGCATCGGCCGCGAGGAGTTCCCGCCGCTGCCCGAGTTTGGCGATGAGAAGGCCTACACCCTCGAGCAGAGCGAACTGGTCGGGATGCTCCGCAGCGTCTCCTACGCGCAGTCGACGGATGAAACCCGCTACATCCTCAACGGCGTCTATTTCAATTTCCGCGACGAGAAACTCACCTTGGTCGCGACCGACGGCCGGCGCCTCGCGCTCATTTCGAAGGAAATGGAAGTCCCCGCCGCCAGCGCCGGCGCGATCATTTTGCCCGCGAAGACCGTCTCCGAACTCGGGCGCCTCCTCGACAAGGGCTCAAAGGTGAAGATCAACTTCACCGATCGTCGCGCCGCCTTTCAGATCGCGACCGATAAGGACACCAGCGGGCTGATCGACCACGTCTACCTCTACTCCAAGGTCGTCGAGGGCAACTATCCGAATTACCAGCAGGTCGTGCCGAAAGAGACCCATCAGCGCATCAAGCTCGAGCGCGAACTGCTGCTCCAGTGCGTCCACCGCGCCCAACTCGTATGCTCGGAGAAAGCGAACTCGGTAAAGATCAAGCTGAGCAGCAATCTTCTCGAGATTTTTGCCGCGAGTTCCGACTTCGGCGAGGCGCACGAGTCGATGGCCATCGGTTACAGCGGACCTGACCTGCAGGTGGCGTTCAATCCGGCTTTTTTAATGGATCCGCTCAAGGCTCTGACCAAGGACGAGGTGTTTTTCGAAGTGAAGGACGAGGTGAGTCCCGGCGTGTTCAAGACGCTCGAAAACTTCATCTGCGTCATCATGCCGGTGCGCCTCAGCTAAGTCCCGCTTGGACGGCCAAGCCCGCGCGGGCTATCCGTCCGCCGGCTCTGGTCCCCGGGCACTCAGATCTCCCTGCCGATGGATCCCCAGTATTTTCTCCTCTTCGCCATCCTCGTCTCGCTCACGCTGGTGCAACTCAACCTGCGCTACGCTTCGCCGCTGATCGCGATCGCCGACCGTTGGCTGCGTTGGCTGGTCTTCGCGTTCGGCGCGGCGCATTTCTGCCGTCACCTCGAGTTGATCGACCGTCCCTATTGGGTGCTCGCCGCGACGTTCTTCACCGTCTGGTTCCTCGGTGAAACGCTCTATAACTGGCTCGCGATCTCCGCGCTGAGCGTGAGCCCGCTCCCGCTGTTTCCCCGCTACGCCGTCAACTCCTCCGGCGAGGAATGGCCGGTGCAGCCACGATTGCTCAAGGTTCGCGAGTGGCTCCGCGCCCAGGGCTTCCGGCAGACGCAGGCGCTCAAGGCCGAGGTGGGCGGCGGGCTCTACCTGCGCGTCTCGATTTATCAGGACGCGGCGGCGACCCTGCGGGCGCAGATTACCTTTCTGCCCCAAGGCAACGGCGCGATCGGCCTCTGTTTCACGCTGACCACGCTGACCACCGACGGCGCCCGCTACGTGACCGACAATCTCACGGTGCCCTTTGCCGGTTTTTATCCGGAAAACTGGTTCGTCGAACGCCGCCCATGGAGCCGTTCGTTGCCCCGCCTGCTGGCCCGCCACCGCGCGCGCTTGACGGCCGCCAAGGCGAGCGCCGTCCCGTTTGCCAACGAGCCGTTGGCCGACCTCAACGCGACCCAGGGCGAGCTCGACCGGCTCAACACCGAGCTGGGCTTTCTCCATCCCCATCCTGAGCGCGAGGATTTCGGCAAGATCACGCACGAGGGCCGCTACCGCGTCTGGAAGGAAATCTGGATGCTCAACTACCTCGGCCGCGCCCGTCGTTACGAGTAGGCCGGCGCGATTATCGCCCGCGCATCGTCAGCGATATTCGGTCCACTCCGGCGAGCCGTAACGCTCCGAAAGCGCGCCGACTTCGTCTTCGTGAAATTCCGGCCAAGGCGTGGCCGCGGCGTCAGCCCCGAGTTCTTGGGCCAACGCGGAGGAAAAATCGGCGGCGAAGCGATCCCAGTCCACGGTGACCGCGCCGACGGCGGGCCGCCAGAGCGAGCCTTGGAAGAGAAGGCCGTGCTTGGAGCGTTTTTGCGCGGCGCCGGCGATTTTTTCCCCGTTCGTTTCGTTTACGACATCGTAGAGTTCGGCCCGCTGAAAACAAACGCCGGCAGGCCCGCAACCGGGTTCGCCGTCCTTGGGCGGTTCACAACGGGTCTTGACCGCCGCAGCCACCCCCTGTGCGCGCAGCGCGGTGGCGAGGGCCTCGTGGACGCGCCGGTAACTTTCGGCGGCGCGAAGCTCCTCCAGCGCAAATCCGCGCGGCACGACGAGCGCATAGGTCCAGTCGTCGCCGTGGTCCACGATGCCGCCGCCGGTGGGCCGTCGACAAATCGCGCCGGGGCCGATGTCGGCGGGCAATTGCGTGCGCACGAAAGCGATCTTTTGGCTGTAGCCGAACGTCCACGCCGGCCCATGCCATCCGTAGTGCCGGAAGCGCGCGGCGGCCGGCTGAGGGTAACGTTGCAGCAGCAGGAAATCGGTCGCCATATTCTCGGCGGCCCCGGCGGTGCGGGTGGGCAAGAGGTCGAGGTTCATGGGGAGCGGGCAAAAGAGCCGCGGATACTCCGGAAGAAAAGGCCCGAGAACGCCCCCGTGAAGGCCAGCACCACGGGAAAAAGGAAAGTTTCCCGGCTGAGTTGAAACCGATCCGGACCCAACGCGAACGGCACCACGAAATAAAGCACCCCGATGACGGCACCGCCGAGCGCACAGGCGATGTAGCCATCGCGTTTGCGCCAGCGCAGCACGAGATAGGCGAAACCACCGAACCCAACGCACCACGGGTAGCAGATCATGAGGAAGGCCGGCATCACGTTGGCGAGATCGGCGGAAGCGCGGGCGCGCGTCACCGTCATGAAGACGGCGGTGGGCACCAGCGGTGTGAGCAATAAGGAAACGAGCGTGCGGATGGGGAAGGCGTTTTTTTCCATGGGAGGTTCAGGTGCCCGCGGCCCAGGTGAGGCTCGCGGGCGGCACCCGGAGTTCGGCGAGTTGTTCGGCGACGGTCTGCGGCCGGGTTTTCAGCAGCCCGACGAGGGGAGCGAGGTCGAGGGCGAGGCAGGCTTGGCGCTTGGCGGCGGCGGCGGGATTCGCGGCGCGGTCCACCGCCAGAATCGGAGCCCGCGTCGCACTGAGCTTGAAATATTCCCGCACGCGCAAGCCCAGCTCATAGCGGGAAAGCAACTCCGCGCCGGCCCAGTGAACGACGCCGCGCACGTCCCGGCGCTCGCACAGCTCGAGCATCACCTCGGCGAGATTTTCCGCGGTGCAGGTCTGGCGGAACTCGTCGGTGTAAAGTTTGGCCGCGCGGCCGGCGGACCAGTCGGCGAAAAGCCGTTCGTGGGTGCTGCGCTGACCGCCCGGGCTGTTGCCCATCAGGAGCGGCGCCCGCACGGTGACGGCAAACTCCGGCGCCAACGCCTGCACCACGCGCTCGCTCGCGATTTTTTGCCGGCCATAGAGATTGATGGGTGAGGGCAGATCACCGATGGCGTAGGGCGTCGTGCGCGCGCCGTCGAAGGCTTGTTCGCTAGAAAGATGGACAAGCCGGGCGCTCAGATGATGCGCGAGCCGGGCAAGGGTCGAGGGCAGGACGACGTTGAGGGTTTGGGCCCGGGCCGGATCGGCGTCGCAGGCTTCGGGCACGGAAACGGCGGCGGCGTTGACGATGGCCTCGGGAAACTCGGCCAGGACCGCGGCGGTGACCGCCGCTTCGTCGCAGAGATCGAGGGCGCGGCGCGTGGCGACGCCGGGAAGTTCGCCGGTGAATCCCCCGACGATGCCGGTGACCGCGTGCCCGCGTCGTGCGGCCGCCCGGGCGAAGGCGGCGCCGACCAGACCCGAAGCACCGGTGAGGAGAATGCGCATGTCCGAAAACAGCTGGCAGGCCCCGCAGCCGTGCCAAGCCCAACCGCGCGACGTGGCTCGTCAGGCGATCAGCCCGGGCGGGAGCAGCCAGCGCACGCGCCAAGCGGACCCCGGCACGGCGGCCTCGCGCTCGAGGCAGAGCACGGCGGACTTCCGCAGTTGGAAGAGCCCGGGCGTCGCGGTGCCGGTTACGAGCAGGGCGGCGAGCAAGCTGAGGTGCGGTTCGTGGCCGACGATGGCGAGGGCGCGGCGGTGGGTTTTCAGGCGCGCGGCGAGCGTGCGCGGATTATTTTCGGGTTCGAGGCCGGCGACTTCTGTCAACCGCGCGGTGAAGGCGAGGGCTTTGGCAAGGAGCCGCGCCGTCTGCCGGGATCGGGCCAGCGGGCTGTGCCAAATGGCAGCGGGGGCAAAGGCGGATCGGTCGCGGAGCGCCTTGGCGAGGCGTCGGACCTGGGCCCGACCCTTTGGGCTGAGAGGCCGGCCGGGATCCTCGGTCTCGGCCAAGGCGTGGGCGTGCCGGATGAGGTAGAGCTCCATAGCGGAGGGGATGCGCGCCGGCCGGCTCAGGTGTCGAGCAACTGACGCGAGGCTTTCAAGAGCTGGCTGAGGGCGAAGGGCTTCGGCAACCGGGCAAACTGGCTCTCCGGCAGCAAGTCAAAGGCCGGCGTCTTGCCGGCGGGTCCGATATCGAGCAGCCGGGTATTTGCCCGGCGATTGAGGAGGGTTTGGGCGACCTGGGCGGCTTCAGTCTCGGCCAGGGGCGCGATCAGGAGTTGCATCGGCCGGGTGGCTTCCTGGGTGAGCGCGAGCGCCTCGGTGGCGGTGGCGGCGGCGTAGACGCGGTAGCCGTCGGCGGTGAGAATCCCGGCGACCATTTTCCGCACGACGTCGTCCGCCTCGAGCAGGAGCACGCGTTCGCTGCCGCGGGTGACGGGAATGGGCTCGATGGGCGGGTTCGAGCCTGAGGTGTCGACCGGCGCGTTGTCGCGGGGCAAAAGGATATCGAAGGTCGTCCCGGTGTGCAGCTGGCTTTGCACGGAAATCTGGCCGCTGCTTTGCTGGATGACGCCGTAGACGAGGGCGAGGCCGAGGCCGGTGCCTTTGCCGACGGGTTTGGTGGTGAAGAAAGGCTCGAAGAGATGAAGCTGGGTGGCCTCATCCATACCGGTGCCGTTGTCGCGGATGCTGAGCCGGGCGTAGTCGCCCGGCGGCAGGTCGTTCTGACGGCGGTTCAAGCCGGCGAGAAGCGTGACCGTCTTGGTTACGATCGTGACCACCCCGTGTTCGCGCAGGGCGTCGCGGGCGTTGATCACGAGGTTGATCACGACTTGGGTGAACTGGGCGGGATCGACGCGGATGTGCAGGGCGTCGGGGCTGAGTTCGAGTTCGAGCCGGCCGGCCTCGCCGATGAGCCGGCCGAGGATCGCCGCGTGGTCGCGCACAAGGGTGTTGAGGTTGATCACCTGGGGGTGGAGCGCCTGCCGGCGGCCGAAAACCAGCAATTGCTGGGCAAGCGCCGCGCCCTGGCGGCCGGCGGTGTGGATGGCGTTGATCTCGTCGCGCCCGGCGGCTTGGCCCGCGAACTTGGTGGCGAGGACTTCGCAGTAGCCGTTGATGACGGAAAGGAGGTTGTTGAAATCGTGGGCGACGCCGCCGGCCAACCGGCCCACGGCGTCGAGGCGTTGGGCGTGGACCAGAGCCTCCTGCAGCCGGCGTTTCTCGGTGATGTCGCGGTAGGAGGCGACCACATGGGTCGGCTGCCCGGCTGCGTCGCTCAGCAAATCGAAACTCCACGCGCCGTGCAGGGTGCGGCCATCGGCGCGGCGGAGGAAACCCTCGCCCAACAAGGGTTGTCCGGGCAGGGCGCTGGGCAACCAGCGGAGCAAGGGTTCCAGATCGGCCTGATCCGCGTGGAGGAGGCCGTGGCCGCGGCCAACCAGACCGGTGGCATCGTAGCCGGTGATGCCGCAGAGGCTATCGTTGACAAAGATGATTTGCAGGCCGTCGGCACCGAGGCTCGCCTTGGCGATAAACACACCCTCGCTTTGGGCCCGGAGGGCGGCGGCGAGCAGGGAATCTGGCGGAAAGAGGGACACGGGGCAAGGGGGCGGCGCGGGGTCGCTCAGGGGGCGAGCCGGGCGACGGACCAACTCCCGTCGGGTTCGCGGCGGTAACGGAGGCGGTCGTGCAGGCGGCTGCGGCGACCCTGCCAGAATTCGATGGTCTCGGGTGTCACGCGGTAGCCGCCCCAGTTGGGCGGCACGGGCACCTCGGCGCCCGCGTGCTTTTTCTCAAGGGCCTTCATCGCGTCCTCCAGCGTGGCGCGGCCGGGGATGACCGAACTCTGCTGGGCGACCCAAGCGGCGAGCTGGCTGGCGCGGGGACGCGAGTGAAAATAGGCGGCGGTTTCCTCCCGGGGGACCATGGCCACGGTGCCCTCGACGATCACCTGGCGTTCGAGGGCGATCCAGGGGAAGACAAGGGTGGCGCGGGGGTTGGCCTCAAGTTCGCGGCCCTTGCGGCCCTCGTAGTTCGTGTAGAAAACAAAACCGCGGCCGTCGAGGCCCTTAAGCAACACCGTGCGGGCGGAGGGTCGACCGTCGCGCGCGGCCGTCGCGAGCGTCATGGCGTTGGGCTCGGTGAGTTTTGCGGCTTCCGCTTCCTGAAACCATTTCTCGAACTGGCGGAAGGGATCGCGCGCGAGATCTTTCTCGGCGAGCCCGGCGAGGGCGTAGTCTTTGCGGAGGTCGGCCAGGCTCATAGAATCGTCGAACCCTGCCGGCGGCGCGGAACGCTGTCAAAAATCATCGCGTGCGATTTGCCGTAACCGTTGCAACGGCGCGGGTCGGTCTCTCCGGGCTTTTATTTTTCCGACGCTTCGCCGAGGCTGGGCGCATGGATGCGGAGCCTTGGGTATATGTGCTGTTGTTTATTGCGGCGATCGCGGCGGGTTTGGTCGATGCCATCGCCGGCGGGGGCGGGCTGATCGCATTGCCGGCGTTGCTGACGGCGGGTTTCCCGGTGCCGTTGGCGCTCGGCACGAACAAGCTCCAGGCTTTCTTTGGCAGCGGCATGGCGGCCGTCCACTACGCCCGCCATGGGGTGATCGATTGGCGGCGTTGCCGGGCGGGCGTGGCGCTGGCGATGATCGGGGCCCTCCTCGGTGCCTGGACGGTCCAGCGGATCGATGCGAGCCGCCTGGGCGTGATGGTGCCGTGGTTGTTGGCGGCGATTTTGGTCTACACGATGCTGCGACCCGGGCTCGGCCACACCGAGCGTGCGCCGCGGATGAGCGAGAAGGCCTTTTGGCTGGTGGCCGGGCTGGGGCTGGGTTTCTACGACGGCTTTTTCGGACCGGGCACGGGTTCGTTTTGGACCATCGCCCTCGTCTTGCTCCTGGGGCAGGATTTCATGGCGGCGACCGGGCACACCAAGGTGATGAACGCGGCCAGCAATCTCGCCTCGCTCGGGGTCTTTATCGCCGCCGGCGAGGTGGCTTGGCTCGCGGGAGGCGTGATGGCGGTGGGTCAGGTTTTGGGGGCGCGCCTCGGCGCGGGCCTCGTCGTCAGAAAAGGCGCTCGCTTCGTTCGTCCGATTTTCCTGACGATGGTGACGCTGACCATCGGCCGTCTCGTCTATGTCGAGCTGACGCGACCGCGCTGAACCTTTCTCTTCTCGAACCTTTTGCCATGACGCCCGCCGCCTATATCGACCGCCACGCCGCCGGGCTGGTCAAACGCCTGCAACGGTTGGTCGGGGTCTCCACGGTCAACCCTCCCGGGGAGAACTACGACCTCATCACCGCCGCGCTCGCCGCCGATCTCACCGCGCTCGGCCTGAAGACGAAAAGATACCCTATCCCCTCCCGGTTGCTCAAGCAGTCGCTCCCGCCCGCGCAGCACGGCTTCCCGCGTTACAATGTGCTCGGCAAACTCGCGGTCCCGGGCGCGAGGAAGACGATCCACTTCAACGCGCACTACGATGTGGTGCCCGTCTCGGGAACGTGGCGGCATGGCAGTCCGTTTAGCGGTGCGGTGGAGCGCGGCTGGCTCTACGGGCGCGGCACGGCCGACATGAAGGGCTCGATCGCCAGCCTGCTCACGGCCCTCGAGGCGTTGCAGGCGACCGGAGTCGCGCCGAAGATGAATGTCGAGGTGTCCTTCACGGCCGACGAGGAAACCGATTCCGCCCTCGGCACCGGCTGGCTCGTGGAGCACGCGCCGATCCGGCCCGACTACGCCGTCGTGATGGAAGGCGGCGAGGGCCCGGCGGTGTGTTGCGGGCACAACGGCGTCGTCTGGCTGGAGGTGACGGTCCACGGCAAGGCCGCGCACGGTTCCATGCCGGAACGCGGCATCAACGCCCTCGAGAAAATGGCCGCGCTCGTGCTCGGCCTCGAAGCGCACAAGCAGGAGCTCGCGCTCCGAAAATTCAAAACGCCCGAGGGCAAGATCATGGTGCCCACGATCAACGTCGGCGGTGTCTTCGGCTGCGGCGAAGGCGCGAAGATCAACACGGTGCCGGCGACGGCGACCTTCACGATCGACCGCCGCGTGCTCGCGATCGAAAACCACCTCGCCGCCGAAAAAGCTGTCTCTTATACACATCTCCGAGCCCACGAGACTAAGGCGAATCTCGTATGCCGTCTTCTGCTTGAAAA
>ENA-ORBV01005674-ORBV01005674.1-microbial-mat-metagenome-genome-assembly--contig:-NODE-5674-length-22712-cov-12.609675_pt1 | contig 22712 bp, 21 predicted proteins | sample MGYA00237777_ERZ505514 | MGnify/ENA primary metagenome ERZ505514 (study PRJEB26160, sample SAMN06269048) | microbial mat metagenome | isolation source: Oligotrophic lake microbial mat | place... | reverse complement strand
TCAAGCAGAAGACGGCATACGAGATTCGCCTTAGTCTCGTGGGCTCGGAGATGTGTATAAGAGACAGGGTCTGGAGCGCGCTTGCCCCCGGAGCCGCCGCCGGGAAGCGCCCTGCGATGGGCGACGAAGTCACCGTGCACTACACCGGGTGGCTGCTCGACGGGACGATCTTCGACAGCTCGGTCGACCGCGGTGAACCCGCGACGTTCCGCCTCGGCGAAGTCATCGACGGTTGGAACGAGGGTCTCCAACTGATGACGGTCGGCGCGCGCCACAAGCTGACGATCCCCTTCGACCTCGCCTACGGGGAAGCGGGCCGTCCACCCACGATTCCGCAGAAAGCCACGCTGATCTTCGAAGTCGAGCTGCTCGACGTTATCCCGGCGCCCGTTCCGCCGGAGTTCGTGCGCCCGGATCCGGAGAAGTCGCAGAAGCTCGACTCCGGCGTGATTTTCCAGGTCCTCGAAGAAGGCGCGGGTGATCCGCCCGCGGCCGACCAGGTTTTCGTTCTCGACTACGCGTTCTGGTCGCCGGACGGTGTGCTCGTGGAATTCTCGGGCACCGCCAATGGCCCGATTAAGAGCAGCGCGCAGATGATGAACCTGCCGTTCCTCAAGGAACTCCCGCTGCGCATGGCGCCCGGTTCCGTTGTCGTGGCCGAAGTGCCCCCCGCGGCTGGACTCGCCGCGTCCCAGCGCACCGGTCGTTGGACCACCGAGCCCACGATCTGGCGCATCGAAATGCTCGAGATCGTGAAGCCCCTCGAACTGCCCGCGTTCCAAGGTGGCCCCAAGCCCGTGCGCGTGGAAGAGCTCGACGGCGGCCTCGTGTTGGAAATCCTGAAGGAAGGCGACGGGCCCACACCCACCGCGCGCCAGCAGGTCGAAGTCCATTACGCCGGGTGGCTCACGGACGGAACCCTGTTCGACAGCTCGTATGACCGCGGCGAACCCAGCTCCTTCGGCGTCGGCCAGGTCATCCCCGGTTGGACCCGCGGTCTCATGAAGATGAAAGTCGGGACTGTGGCGCGCCTGCGCATCCCCGCGGAACTGGGTTACGGACGCCGCGGCAGCCCGCCTAAGATCCCGCCCGGCGCCGACCTCGTTTTCCACGTCGAACTGCTGTCAATCCGGCGCTGACCGCGCGCGCGATGACCCAAACCGGCGGGCCGGTCATTGCCAGTGATGCCGTAATGGGGCAAGCATTGGCGTTTGCCGATGCTTGCCCCTGGTTCGTTCACGGCAGCGTCACGACGTCGCTGATCTTGCGAACCAGCCCCGACGACGTGAGGGTCACGGCGACCGTGAAGAACTCGAAACCGCCGGGGAAGAGGAACGGGAAGTTTCCTAACTCCGCTCCTTCCTGACTGGGGTCGTTCGCGGCGAAGAAGCTCGTGAAGAACAACTGCGGCGACAGCCCCAAAATGGTCAGCGGGTCGAGGTCGAGCCCCGTGTCGCGCCCGTCGGGCAACAAGAGCGAGCCCTTCGCCCGTGAGAACGACACCAAAGCGGCCACGAATGCGTCCTCGAGCGGCACGTGCCCGGTGGCAAGGTGCGCGGTTTCAGAACCGGGAAAGAGGTCTTCGCCGACGATCGACAGTGGTCGATAACCGGTCACCGCGACGGCCTCACCGGCGGGAGTCGATTCCGCCGTGAAAGGGATGATGAAGTTGTCGTACAGCCGGTTGTAGGCAATTGCGAAACGCTGGACGTTGACACCGCGTGCGATGCCCGCGTCCACTCCGATGGGCAGCAGTTCGTCGTGGTACTCCGTGCCGAGCAGTTGGTCCGCGGACGCCCCGAGCAGCGTCGTCTCACCAATTTCAGTTGGGCTGAGGAACACGATCGTTTGGGACTCCGGGCCACCCGGCCCCACACCTTCGGTGCGCGCGAAGCGCGGCCTGGAACCCTGCCCCATCACTTCCGCGTCAAAGACGGCCGGGTCGACCGCTGCAAAGCGTGCCACGCTGTCGACCCCGTCGATACGCAGCGTCGCCGCGACCTGGATGAGGCTGTAGGTGACCTCCAAGTCGAAGTCAGGCACCGTGTCCACCGCGGCGCTGTTGGGCGCGAAGGTGACGGGCTCGGAAACCAACCCAAAGTTGGCTCCGAAGTCGGTCGAGCGCCGCAGGAAGAGTGAGTCGTTGACTCCGTCGCCCTCGAGCCAGCCGGCGACGAGCAGGTCCACTTCGAGGGCAACCTGCGGTGCACGCGCATTCAAGCCCAGCGCTGCACTCAACGCCTGTTCCGGTCCGAAGGTGAAACCAAAACCGGAGTTGACGGCCGTGCGCGACCAAAGGACGCGACTCCCCGCGGGCCCGCGATTGTCGGTAAACACAACAGCGAGTCGGTTGAACTGCGCTTCGGCCTCGACCTCGAATGCCACGCCGCCGGGCGCCGAAACCTGGGACGCCGGTGCGAACGTCGCCCCGGCGTCGTTGGATGTCGCGACCCAGACCGCGCCAGAAACCACCGCGACGACGTGGAGGAGCGGCACCGGCGCGCGGGTCAGCACCACTTCGTAGTCGGTCGTGTCACCTGACGGCAGCACGCCAACGGGAGTGCCCGTCGACCAAAGGCCCGAGGTCGCGTCGAACCGCGCGACGTGGACGGCGGTTGCCGACGCACCCGCGGCATCGTCGAGCCACGCGACAATACCGCGCGAACCGCTCACTCGCACGGCTTCGTCATCGAGAGCCGCAGCCGTGGAGGAAAGCTGGATTGCCGGTCCAAAACCACCCAACAGCGGCTCGGCGCCTTCGGCTCGGCCATCCGCCGTGGTGACCCGGAGTGCACCGTCGGCGTGCAGAGACGCAACGATAGAAAGTTCAGCGTCGGAGGACACGCTCAGCGCCAGCGCGGGTGTGTCGCCCGAAAGCGGAGCGGCTGGGCGGATGAAGAACTCGACTTCGTCCGCGCCATCGGCGTGGGCGAACTGGAGTCCGGTGGCAAGCACGGGGGCCAGGAGCCAGAGACTGTGCTTCTTCTGCATGGGATTGGGGAGTTGTAGGTGGGTGGCCCCGATGTAGGGCCTTCAGGTCGCTCAATGCCCCCCGCCCCGGACGAGTTCCGCCCGGCCCTAACCCCCAAGTTGGAAAGAACGCGACCGTGCCAGACACGCCCCAGCACAAAGACACCGGCCCAATCGTCGCGACGACATCCGCCGTCGCGGCTTCACACCGGCCGAGCCGACACCGCTTGATCGAGGGCGGACAGGAGCGCGCTGTTTTTCACCAAGTCCGACGTGTGGCGGCTGATCTGGTGCAGGTGGACCGGGCGCGCGGCCACACCACCCTCCCCGGGGCCAAGCACGAGCGCGCCACCCTGTTGCCAGGGGTCGCCCTGGATTCCAGGGAAACCGTGGCCCTTGAAGAGCGACGCCAACGCGCCCGGTAGGGCTTTGGGGTGAAAACTCTGCCACACACCGCGCTCGAGGCCAACCGCGCGGAAACTCGCAAGGTCCGGGTCGCACAGCAAGCGGGCGCCCGTGTGCAGCGCCGCGCGGAACGCTGGGATGTGCCGCGGCTCCCCGTTGCCGATCAGGATCAGCCGCGCGCCCTTAGCGGTGATCGTGCCTTCGATGCCGCGCAACTGCGCGACGTGCTCGCGGCAGAGCGTTCACCCAAAATGCCGCAGCCACACGAGCACGGCCGGCCCCGCGTGTTCCCGGACGACGGTCTCGAGCGCCCTCGCGCGGCCATCCTCTTCCAGCACAGTGGCGCGTCCCAGTGCCGCACGGTCGAGCATTGCCATGGCCCGAGCCTAGGACGAGATCGCCCCTCGATCCACCACCCACACGCCCGGCCGCGTAGTTTCGACGCCCGATGGACGTGCTCTTGCTTCGACCGGCGGTCGGTCGGGTGCCGACGGGCAACCGGGTCACTGCGGTGCGCTGGGCGTGCCTGTGGCGATCGCTCGGCCACCGGGTGCGTATCGCCAACGCGGACGACGGGCGGCCCGCGGACCTCGTGGTTGCGTTGCACGCGGTCAAATGCGGCGCAGCATTCGTGGCGGCCCGCGATCGACTTCCGCGGGCTCGGGGAATCCTTGCGCTCGCGGGGACCGACCTGCCCCCTTGCGATGCGAAAGCTCGGCCAGAAGCACATCCTGGCACGGAGCTCGACCCACAGTTGCGCATGGCGCTCGAGCGCGCCGACACGATTGTTCTCCTGCAACCGCGCCAAGGCGACGGGTTGCCAGCAACGCTCCGCGAACGCACCCACGTGGTGCTGCCGTCGGCGCGCCGAGTCGCCCCCCGGCCCCCCGCGGACCGTCTACCGTGGTTGGTGCTGTGCCTCGCGCACCTGCGTCCGATCAAGGAACCGTTCCTGCTCGCCCGCGCGATGGCGCTGCTGCCGCCCGCGTCGAAGCTGAAAGCATTGCACCTTGGTGCCGCGTTGACCGAGGATGCCACCCACGAGGCCGAGCGCGCCGCGGCGCTCTCCCCGCGCTGGTCCTGGGGCGGGGTTTGGCCGCGCGCGCACGCTCTCGCTCAGCTCGCTGTGGCGCGCGCACTGGTGCTGACTTCCCATAGCGAAGGGGCGAGCGGTGCGATCGTCGAAGCGCTGGTCCACGGCGTTCCGGTGCTCGCCACCGACATTCCCGCAAACCTCGCCCTACTCGGCGCCGACTGGCCCGCGCGGTTCCCGCCGGGGGACGAACGCGCGCTGGCCGCGCTCCTCACGCGCCTTGAGTCCGACGACGTTTGGCGCGATCAACTCGAACGCCGTGCCGCGTTGCTCGCACCGCGCTTCACCCAAGAGCGCGAACGCGCGGACTGGGCCGGCATCTTCGCGCAACTCGGGTGCGGTTAGTTCAACGCGGCGTTTCGAACGACACGTCGCCAGCCGCGCTGACTCCGACCTGCGCCCGGGTGGCGAGCCGCAGGGGCGGCAGAAAGGGGAGCTGGAGCGCGGGGGGCACGATTCCAATCCCGAATGCCGCGCCGAGGATGTGCGCCTGCACCCCTTCGACGACCCCCAACTCGAGTCCGAAGATCGGCGTCTCAAGCTCCACACCCGCGCCGCTGCCCGTCAGCCCCACCCGCACAGGAACGGCCCAGTCCTTGCCGACCGCGTTGTGGTCGAGCCGCGCACCGAGGCCATCTACTTCGCGCAGGAGGCCCTCCGCGAACGTGTTGCTGTTGGGGCCCGGCCACGCGCGGTAACTGCTGAGATAACGCTGGTTTTGCGCGATTCCAAGGTCCAACAGCTTGCGCGCCATCGGCGCCGCGCCGGCCCCCGTGCGCGACGCCAAGACCTCGACACGACGGTCCCAACGCCGGTCGGCAAACACTTCGTCGGGCTCGAGCGGCACAACCCGCACTCCGCTCGTCCGGCTCAGCACTTCGAGCCGCATCCACGGACCCCCCGTCCGCGTGCGCAGGTCGAAAAACGTGTGGCTTGAAAAGCGCGCGAGCCAGGGCTCCGAATCCGGCAAGCGGACACTCTTGACGAGCACCGCGGGGCCATCGTCGAAATAACGCTCGATCGCGGTCGGGCGTGTTCCCGCGCAGCCTGCCACGATCAGCAGGAGCACGGGTACGCGCACGGGGGCGCGCAAGGGCCACCGCGCGGCGCGCCACCGCGACCCACGATCCGCGGTGCTCAATCGCCGCCCTGCGCGAGCGCGCGCTCCACGAGCCGGTGAAAATGGTGTGTGCCGCGCTCGTGCTCCGGTGCGTACCGCCCGCGCCGCCACAGGCGCGCCCCCAGCCCGCGCTGCACGGATTCGATGGCCCGTTCGTCCTCGCGCTCGACCGCGTCCAAATCACCGCCCGCACCACTTCCCAAGCGCTCAGGCGCCCAAACGTAACTCTCAAAGTCCACCGCGGTGCGCGCATCCGCGAGCGGCCGCACGCGGTTCATGCTGACACCCCACGGATACACGTTCACCATCAGGTTGGGGAAGAGCCAGAAATACCACGCTGCAATGCGTTTGCCGCTGTCCGGGTGGCCGGCGGGAAGCGCTTCATCGAAAGCCGATTCACCCTCCGCGGCTTCCGCGACTTGCAGCGTTCCCCACTCGAGCAACTCGTGGCGATAGGCGGCAAAATCCATTGTGCGCACGAGTCCGGGATGGATGAACGGGATATGCAGGCCCTCGAGATAGTTCTCGACGTAGAGCGCGAAATGGCCGTCGAGTGTCCAGCGCCGCGAGCGCTCCGGCGCGCGCTGCGCACGATCGAAGGGCAGGTGCCCCACGCGCGCTTGAATCGGTCCCCACCACTGGCGGAACCCCGGCGGCGGCGTCAGCGCCGTGAAGAGCCACGGACCCACGGACTCGAGCGGAAGGCGCGCGAGGTCGTCCTCGGGCGCGGGGAAGTTCTGCGCGCCCTCGAATCCCGGCGCCGCGCGGAATTCACCATCAAGCCCAAAGCGCCGACCGTGGTACGGACAGCGCAGTTCGCGCGCCCGCATCGGTCCGTCGCACACGAGCCGTCCGCGGTGTGTGCAGGCGTTCGACAAACACGCGATCGCGCCGGCGCGTCGCGTCAGGACCAACGGTTCAGCGAGCGACCCTTCGAGCAGCGTGCAAGGTGCGGCGCCCTCCGGCTGCGGCACGCCATCCCTGTCGCCCAGCCACTGCCAACCGCCGAAACAGCGCTCGACCAAGCGCTGCTGAAATGGCCCCGGACGGTAGAACTCGGGCGGCGGCGTGACCGCGACACGCACATCCGGATCAATCTCCAAGCGGAATCCGTTCACTGCGCCGCGCCCGCGATGAAGGCCTCGTACTCCTCCATCATCCACGTGGTGTCCGTGTACAGCGCGAGCGCTTTGCGATCACCGCCCGCGCCGCTCAATGCGAGCTCCACCCCATCCGTGGTGAACGTCACGTCAACCACGCCGCGAACGGCTCCACCGCCCGCGGGCAGCAGCTCCGCGCGGGCTTTCGAGGACGAAGGTTGCTCGAACTCACACGCGAGGCCCGCGCGCTGCGCGGACGCGCGCAGCATCGCGAGGATCTGCTTGGTGTTCTTGCGCAGGTGGGTGCCGGGTTTGAGGCGTTCGTGTTGCATGGCGCGCGGTCCGGAGCGATTGGCCGCCGCGAGGGCCGCGGGGGGACGAGCGCGGACAGGATAACGGCTCGCCCGCCGTTCGAGGGCGGTTCCCCGTTGTTCTGGCTTGGGTGGAAGGCCCGACCGGGCCTATTCTGCCGCGGAACAACCCATGGAAACACCCAATCCCAATGGCGTGTACGACCTGATCGTCCTGGGCGGCGGCAGCGCGGGGAGCGCCGCAGCCGCGGAGGCCGTGAAGCTGGGTCTCAAGCGAGTTCTCGTCATCAACGACGGGGAACTCGGTGGCCTGTGCATCCTGCGCGGTTGCATGCCGACAAAAACGCTGCTGGCTTCGACGGACCTATTGCACGACCTGCGGCATGGTCCGGAGCTGGGCATCGAGCTCGCGCCGCCGCGCTTCGACTTCGCTGTCATGATGGCGCGCAAGCGGGCCCTCGTGGCGCGCTTCCAGCGTGCCAAGGTCGGCGCGATGGAGTCCGGGGGCTACGCGATCCTCGACGCCCGCGCCCGCTTCGTCGCGCCGGATGCAATCGAAGCCAAGGGCCAACGCTACCGGGCTAACACGTTCCTGATCGCGACGGGTTCGCGCCTCAGCGTCCCGCCGATCCCCGGGCTCGACAGCATCGAGTACCTGCACAGCGACACGCTGCTCGAGCTCGAAACACCGCCGCGTTCCCTCCTCGTGCACGGGGCGGGCGCGGTTGGGCTCGAGTTTGCGACGTTCTTCGCGGGCCTCGGCACGAAGGTCACACTGGTCAATCGCTCGCCGCTCCTCAATCGCGGTGAGGATCCGATCCTCGCCGCGCAAATGGCAAAGATCCTCGAACTCGCCGGAGTCCGCCTGCGCATCGGCGCGTACGTGACCGCGATCGAGAGCACGGACGCGGGTGTGCTCGCCCAGGTCGACGGACCGCTGGGTCCCGAGCCCATCGAGGCCGAACGTTACCTTCTGGCGCTCGGGCGGGAAGCCAACCTTGAAGGTCTCGACCTCGCGGCCGCGGGCATCCAGGCGGTGGGATCGCAGCTCGTCCTCGACGGTTGCCTCGCGACCACCAACCCCGCGGTGTTTGCGGCCGGAGATGCGACCAACGACCGTCAGATCCTGCACACCGGCAACATGGAGGGGCGCCACGTCGCGCACAACGCACGCCTGCGGCGCGACGGCCGCCCGCCGGTGCCCTGGAGCGAGGACGTGCCCCTCTTCGCCGTGTTCACCCATCCGCCCTACGCGCAAACGGGGCTTTTGGAATCGGAGGCGCGCGAGCGCGGCCTCGACGTGGTGGTCGCGCGCAAGAACTTCGCGAACCAGGGGCGCGGCATCGTCATGGGGGTCGTGCCGGACGCGGGCTCGGCGAAACTGATTGCGGAGCGCGGAACGGGCCGCCTCGTCGGCGCCCAGTTGCTGTGCCCCCGGGCCGACGACCTCATCCACGTCGCGTCCAGCGTCCTGCACTTTCGCGGCGGCGCGCAAGACCTCGTGCGGATGCCCTGGTACCACCCGACGCTGTCCGAGATCTTCGTCGAGCTCGGACGCGAGCTGCTCGCAAAAGCAGGCGCACCGGGCTAACTCGGGTTATTTATGAGCTTTTCGAGCCGTCGAGACCACGTCGTTTTGAGGTCCGCGCGCGGTCGGACGGACGGGGCGCATGGCGATCTTCGCGCTTGCGCTCGCGTGGCACCTGGTCGAACGACAGGTCCTTTGGAACGGGCTACGGGAATGGTGGGGAGCGCCGCGTCGCGGCTTCCAAGCGCGACGACCGACGCCCCCCCACGGTGAAAATCACTTAACCGGGCGGTCCCAGTGCCGGTGCTGCTTCAGCGCCTCAACGAACGCATCGGCCAGTCGACCGGCACCTTGGGTGCCCGACGTCACGATTCCCACGCTCGACATCGCGCCCGAGCCCGCGTCCCCGCCCAACAAGGATCGTTCGATGCCGCCCGCCGCGAGCAGCTCCACGCCTTCGCCGAACGCCGCGATCGACTTGTAGTGGTCGAAGGCCTCGCGCACGAATCCTGGTGCGCCGTGGACCGCGACCAGGGTGCGGACACTGGCCGCCCCACCGGGCACGAGCAACGCATCGAACAGTGTCGAGCTGGCCGTCAGGAACGTGAACTTGGCTTCGACGGTGTTTCCGTCGGCACCTTCGATGTTACCCAGGTGGGACGAAACGAACTCGACAACCACACCCTCGGCCTCGAGGCCCTTGCGCACCGTTGCGAGCTCGGGCGCCGCGAAGCCCGCAGCGACGAGCACGGCAACGCGCCGCGACCGGATCGAGTCACCCTTCAGGTTTTCCTGACTGAGCGCGGGCGAACTCGTCACCGATTTGCCCTGGTACGACGCTCCCACGGTTGACGAACCCTGGGGTGCGCCACCGCGCTTGGCTGCTGCCTCTTTGTCCTTGTCCACACCGGCGAGATCCACACCGATCGCAGGCGCAACACGCTGCGCGAGCTCTGCGTCCACGGCCATGAGGTTCACGCGCACCACCCGTTCGCGGATCTCTTTGCGCTTCACCTTGCCGAGTTCGAAGCTCAACGCGCCTACCACGTGGTCGCGCTCGGGCTTCGAGAGGCTGTTGTAGAACATCGTCGCCTGGCTGAAGTGGTCGGCGAACGTCGGGCTGCGCTCACGCGTTTTGCGACCCTCGACCGGCTCCGCGTGCGGCACGTAACCGGCTGACGCGGACGCCAGTTGCGGCTGTCCCCCACCGACGGAGTTCGGGTGGTAGTTCGCCTTGCCCGTCGGAATGCGCTGGCGCGAAAAGCCGTCCTGCTGGTGGTTGTGAACGGGAGCGCGCGGCCGGTTGATGGGGATTTCGTTGAAGTTGGGGCCCCCGAGACGCGTGAGCTGCGTGTCGAGGTACGAAAAGAGCCGCGCCTGCATCATGGGGTCGTCCGTGAAGTCGATCCCAGGGACGATGTTCGCGACGCAGAAGGCCACCTGCTCAACTTCGGCGAAGTAGTTGTCGGGATTGCGATCGAGGGTCATCTTCCCCACACGACGCACCGGCACGAGTTCCTCGGGCAACAACTTCGTGTTGTCGAGCAAGTCGAAACCGAACGCCAGCGCGTCTTCCTCGTCGATGATCTGCAATCCGAGTTCCCACTCGGGAAACTCACCCATCTCGATCGCGTCCCACAGATCGCGTCGGTGGAAGTCCGGATCCGCGCCCTGGAGCTTCTGGGACTCGTCCCAAACCAGCGAATGCACGCCGAGGAGCGGCTTCCAGTGGAACTTGACGAGCTTGGCTTCACCTTCGGCGTTGACGAGTCGGAAGGTGTGGACTCCAAAACCCTCCATCATCCGATAGCTGCGGGGAATCGCGCGGTCGGACATCGCCCACATCACCATGTGGGTCGTCTCCGGCTGCAGCGAAACGAAGTCCCAGAAGCTGTCGTGGGCCGCGGTGGCTTGCGGAATCTCGCGGTCCGGTTCCGGCTTGATCGCGTGGACGAGGTCGGGGAACTTCGCGCCGTCCTGAATGAAGAAGATCGGCATGTTGTTCCCGACGAGGTCGAAGTTGCCCTCGTCCGTGTAGAACTTCACCGCAAAGCCGCGGACGTCACGGACCGTGTCCGCCGACCCCCGCGACCCCACAACGGTGGAAAAGCGCACGAACACCGGTGTGCTGCGGCGGGAGTCGGTCAAGAATGCCGCGCTCGTGAACTCCGAAAGACTCTCGTCGTAGGCCTCGAAGTGTCCGTGGGCTCCCGCGCCCCGAGCATGGACAACCCGCTCCGGGATGCGCTCGTGGTCGAAACGAGTGATCTTTTCTCGCAGGTGGAAATCCTGCAACAGGGTCGGCCCACGGGGCCCGGCCTTGAGCGAATCGTCGGTGTGGGTCACCCCGACACCCTGGTCGGTGGTCAGGTGCGTGCCTTCGGGATGCTCCCGGAACTTCTCAAGGTCTTCGTCCTTGGAGGGCAGCGCGGAGGCGGGTTCTTTCGACTTCTTCGGATTCGCCATGGCAAGGTGGGGAGCAGTGGTTTGGGTAGTGGCATGAATGCCGCGCCGGCCGCAAGCGATTAGTGATCGCTTGCATGCGCGGCGCGGGCGTCTTTGTGAGGACCGGTCGACGATCGCGCGGCCCTCCCGGTTTCAGAGCAGTTCCGTGCGTGCCTTGCGTGCGCGTGCGGCACCGATGGCGGTCTTGACGTCCTTCTCTTCTTCGGGCGGAGGCAGGACGGCGGGCATCCCCAGACGTTGGATCCACAGCTCGCGTGCCCAACCGGCTGAGTGGTAAAGGTGCTCGTCTTCCTGGTCTTCGACTTGCTCGTAGGCCGCCTTCAGTTGTTTGCCCTCTTCACCCTTGGCCTTCTTGGAAAGCTCGCCGACCAGGTGCCAGTTGAGGTGGCACTTGGTTTCCGCGTCGACGACACATTCGGCGGCGACGATCTCGGCCGCGGCAGGGTCGCTCACATCCAGCGCGAGTTCCATCGCCTTGACCAGTGCGAGACCCTTGTTGCGTACGACCTCGCGGCCAGGGGTTTGCTTCTGCGCGTCGACGCCCAGGGCTTCGAGCAGTTCCACGTAGACCTGGACGTGCTCCTTGGTCTCTTCGAGGTACTTCTCGAACTCTTCCCTGAGCTCTTCGTTCTGGGCACAGCGCACGGCGGTCTCATAGACCTGCACGCCGCCGATCTCGGTTTCGAGCGCTTCGAGGAGGAACTCGTTCTGTTGTGTGTTCATGGCGGATTGCGGATGGCCACTTGCGGCCGTTGAGTTGCGAATCAGGACTCCCGGAGCGTCCGTGCTCCGGGTGTCCGCCGCTATGCAATCCCTATGCCGCCGCGCACGGCGTCTTGCAGGGTCAGGCAAGGCAGCGAAGTTCGCCACGGAACGTGAAGGTCACCCGCTCGCGGGCAATGCTCTTTCCCGCGGCCTCGCGACCAACGCGATCCCCGAGCAACTCTCGCAGCCTCATCGCGCCAACGCTGCGCGGCCCCGGAACGAACGGACGGGCGCACCGACCGAAGCCGATGCGCCCGACCGGGGCGTCAAGTCGCGTCGTTGAGGGACGCAGGCCGAAGGGCGATCCCCTCTGCCATGCGTGGCGCCTCTTCACCGGTCAATCGTTGTCGCGATTGCTGTCGCGATTGCTGTCGCGATTGTTGTTGTTGCGATTCTTGTCCGTGTTGCGGTCGCCGTCCATGCGCGTCTGGTCGCGATCGTCCAACGCGGTCTGGCGCAGCTCGATCTTTTTGTCCCAGGCGTCGGCGTCAACTTCCGCCATGGCGAGACGCGTTTCGTACTCTTCGACGTACATCTCGAACTCGCGGACCGAAACGTCGCGCGCTTCGGGACGATCCAGTTCACTCACGGCTCGCGCCTTGGCGAGTTCCACGCGGGCATCGGCAAGGTCGACCCGCAGCTCGGCGAGCTCGTGGCTCGATTCGAGCTGCGCGATGCGCGCTTCGTGGTAATGCACCTTTTCTTTCGCCGAAAGCCAGCGGTTGCGGGCGTTTTCGACTTCGTTTTCCGTGCGATCGAGGTTGTCGGAGCGCTCACCTTCCCGGCTCTCCCGGGCCACCTTGTGGGCTCTCTTAGCGGCTTCGAGGCCGTCGTCGGCGATGCCCAGTTGGTCTTGCGCAGTGCTGATGCGTTGGCGCTCGATTTCGATGTCCCGCTGGGCCACGTTCACCGAATCCTGCAGCTTGATGCGCTCCGTGCGCGCATCCGTGATGTCGCTGCGGTTCGCTTCGGGCACGTAGACGAGGATGTCCTCGTCGACCGTGGGGGTTGAGCTGCGCAGCGAACTGCCGAGGAACGAGCTCGATTGGCAGCCGGACGAGACAAGTGCGGCGAGAAGGGAGAGGGAAAGGATCGTTTTCATGGCTGGATGGGGGCAGCGAAGGACGACGGCCGGCGCCAGCCCGCGGCCATTGCCGCCGGTGGAACTGGGACCGCTTGGAACTTTTGGGAGCAGGCGGACGCCCGCACCCCGTGCCACCCACCAGCAAGCCCCGTGCCGCGACCGCGGCGCGACCGCACACCGCCTCAGCCGCTCCAGATCGCCTCTTTCGCCGATGCCCCCCCCGCGCGAGCTTCTGGCGGCCCTTCACGGAGCTCCGTGAACCCGCATTTGCACAAGTTGCAGCACCGTAGGAGACCGTGACGCCTCCCGGCAGCCGCGAGGACAGGTGGGTGTGAGTCCGCGTGGCTGCGAACTTCCGGATGAGCCGCGCGCAGGGACTCGCCTCAACGCAGCTGCGACGCAGCGGCGACGTGCCACGCGACGTCAAGCTCGCGCGCAACCCGCCCGTCGGCTCGGACGCGGAGGTCGTGCAGCCTGGTCCCGTCGAAACCCATCCGAGGCCCGGGAAGGCCGTTGAAGGTGGGCCCTGTTGGACTCGAACCAACGACCAAGCGATTATGAGTCGCCTGCTCTAACCGACTGAGCTAAGGGCCCGGTGTGCGTGACGATAGCGCATGGACGTGCACCTCGCAGCGCGCCATTCGGTCGAGCAGGCGGATCCGGCGGGTGATGGGCCACCAGTCGTAGAGGAAGATCTCAAGCGGGCGCCACATCGCGACCCAACCGCCGATCAACAGGCTCTCGCGCAGGATGCGAATGAAGCCCCGGGTGTGGGGCTCAAGGACCTGGGCTAAGAAGAGGCAGCCCGCCAGGAAGACGATGCCGATCGCGAGCGCGGTGCGGCCGTACCGCAGGAGTTCGCGCAGGTCGCGCCGGCGGAGGTCCGCCTGGGCGGCGAAGTCGTTGTGGATCGCCTCGCGCAGGATTGCGGCGGAGTCCGCGACCGGGGGCGGCCGCTCGATCTCGACCCACAGGATCAGCTTCGCGTCGCCGGGTTCGTCCCGAGCCCGTCCAAGGATGTACTCACGCGCGACCGGATCGAGGTCCTTCTCGTGGAAGGGCGCCGGATCAAGGGAGTTGAACACCTGGCCGAGCTCGCGCAGGCGCAGCGAAATCACCCCGAGGTCGGACGGCGTGGGTCCCATGGCATGCCGGTGTTGGCCTCGCGCCGCCGTGGATTCACGGGAACGGCGCGGGTTTTCGCCGGCGCCCGAGCATAGCCGCCGGCCTGCGCCGGGGATTCGGCGACCGGTTCGGGCGATTTCACTGCGAACGGAGCGCGCCGGGCTCTAAGAAGGGCGGCCCCGGGCTCCAGCCCCCCCCAAAAAAGCCGATGGCCGCCGTCGAAGGTCCCTCTGTGCCCGCTCCCCTGTGGGTCCGACTTGCGTGGCTCGCCCCAGCCGCGCTCTTCGCCGCTGTCGCGACCGGACTGCTGCCCGATAGCGAGTGGCGCATCCCGTGGGTGCCCAGCCTGCTCGCCGACTTCGGCTTCCGGATTGACGGGCTGACGCGACTGATGCTGGCTTTGATTTCCGGCATCGGAATCGGCGTGTTCGTGTACGCACCGGGCTACCTCGCGGGGGATCCGCGGCTGCCGCGTTTGATGGCGCTGCTCGTCGCGTTTTTCCTGGCGATGGTCGGAGCGGTGGTGGCTGACGACCCGTGGACGCTACTGCTGTTCTGGGAGGCGACCAGCGTTCTTTCGTTCCTGCTGGTCGGCTTCGACCGCGCGAACGTGCGCGCCCGCGACGCCGCGCGCCACGCCCTGCTGATCACGGGGTTCGGGGGGCTCGCGTTGCTCGGCGGGCTCGTGCTGATGCAGCAATCCGCGCCGGGCCTGCGCCTGTCGCACCTCGTCCACCTGGGAGGCACCCACCCCGGGGCGCTCACCGACCCGGTCTTCCACGCGGGTGTTGCTCTGGTCCTCGTTGGAGCGTTCACGAAATCCGCGCAGTTCCCCTTCCACGCGTGGCTCCCGGGGGCGATGACGGCTCCGACGCCCGTATCGGCGTACCTGCACTCGGCCACGATGGTGAAGCTGGGTGTGTATCTGATGGCGCGCCTCGACCCGGCGATGAACGGTGTCGACTGGTGGAAAAACACGCTGCTCGCGGTGGGCGCGTTCACCGCCGTTTTTGCATCCGTCCAAACCCTGCGGGAGCGCGACATCAAACGCATCCTCGCGTGGTCGACCGTCGCCGCCCTGGGCACGTTGACGATGCTGCTGGGCCTGTCCGAGCCCCTCTCCGGCGTGGCTTTCAGCGCTTTCCTGCTCGCGCACGCGCTCTACAAGGCGCCGCTGTTTTTTGTCGCGGGCAACCTCGACCACGAAGCCGGAACGCGGCAGATTGACCACCTGCGCGGTATGCGTCGAGCCCTGCCCTTCTCCGCCGCGGCCGCGGTGCTGGCGGGTGTCTCGATGGCCGGCTTGCCGTCGAGCCTGGGTGTCGTCGCAAAGGACGCGATCAAGCTCGCCGAGGCGTCCTCCGACACCTACTGGTACGTCGGCACCGCCAGCATCGCGGTGGGCATCGTCGCGGTCGCCGTGGCTGCGGTGGCGACGCTGCGCATCTTCTTCGGTCCGCCGAACGACGAGCTCGCGACGAGCGCCCACCCCCAGAGCTTGCGGATGTCGCTGCCCCCGCTCGCCATCGCGCTCGTCGGATTGTTTTTCGGTCTTTGGCACGGACCGATCGAGGGATCGCTGCTGGAGTCCGCGCGTGCGATCGCACCGTTCGGGCGACTGGAGCTCGAGGTCGTGTGGCCGACGCGGCTTGAGAGCCTGCTGCTCGCCGTCGGGGGCGGTGCGCTCCTGTTCTGGCAGTGGGATCGTGTGCACGGGTGGTTGGAGCGACTGGCGGCGCTGGACATCATCGGCCCCGCGTCGCTCTACGAGCGCGCCCTCGTTGGTGTGAAGAAGGGCGCGGGAGCGGTCACACGCGCGACCCAGCACGGGATCCTCGGGCGTTATGTCGGCGTGCTCGCCATCGCGGGAGCGGCGCTCGTCCTGCCGTTCGTTGCGCGCGCGCCCCTGCCGACGGCCCACGCGTTCGCGCCGGCCGACGCGGGTCTCGCCGCGGGCTGCATCGCGGTCCTTGGTGGAGCCGGATTGGCCCTCGCGGCCCGCGATGTTCTCGGGCGCCTGCTCGGAGCGGGCCTCGTCGGGATGGGATCGGCGGTGGTGTTCCTATTCGGTGGCGCTCCCGACGTCGCGTTCACCCAGTTGGCCGTCGAGACGGTGTTTGTCATCGTCGCCGCGACAGCGCTGCGGCGGTATGTGCCCGCGGAGCGCCCGCGGCTGACGCCCAACTGGAGGCTCCTCGCCGCGGCGGCTTTTGGCGGACTGCTGAGTTTTGCCTCGCTCGCGGTGTTCGCCGCGCCCTTCGACACCGCGCTCACCGACTTTTTCGCGGGAGCGAGCGTGCCTCAGGCCAACGGCCGCAACGTGACCAATGTCGTGCTCGTCGATTTTCGCGCGCTCGACACACTGGGCGAGATCACGGTGCTGATGCTCGTCGGACTCGCAGCGCTGCCACTTCTGCGGCGCAAAGGGGCGAAGGAGGCCAATACGTGACACCCGGCGAACCCGATCCGAAGGCCGTCGAGGGACAATCCGCGCCCGGGCGCCCTGCCCCTTCCCCGATCGTCCTGCTCGCAACGGGCGTGCTGTACCCCGCGTTGCTCCTCGCGGCGGTACTCCTGACCCTGCGCGGCCACCACGAGCCGGGTGGCGGTTTTGTCGGCGGCCTCTTTGCCACCGTGGCGGTGATGACCGTTGCGCTGGTGCAAGGTCCAAAGATCGCGCGGCGTCGGCTGCGAATCCCCCCCATTGCGCTGGCATCGGTGGGAGTTCTGCTGGCGCTTTGCAGCGGCCTGCCCGCGCTGATCGCCGGCGAACCGTTCCTGACACACGCCGTCGGTTACCTGCCGATGATCGGGGGTGCGTGGAAGCTGTCGACCGCGCTCCTCTTCGACTTTGGCGTCCTTCTGTGCGTGCTCGGTGCCGTGACCGGGTTCTGCCTGCGCCTACTGGAGTCCGCATGATCGAGTGGCTTTTTGCGCTCACGATCGGCCTCCTCGCGGCTGCCGGGCTCTATTTGGTGCTTGGCCGCGACCTCGTGGCCGTCGTCGTGGGGCTCTTGCTCGTCGCGGCGGCGGGCAATCTCTTTGTGTTTGGCGCCGGCCGAATCACACGCCGCGGCGCACCCCTCGTTGCGGATGGCGCCACCGTGCTGAGCCCAGATGCAGGGAATCCGCTGACCCAGGCCCTCGTTCTGACCGCCATCGTGATCGGGTTTGCCCTCGCGTGTTTTGCGTTTTCGCTTGTGTTACGGCTGCGCAGTTTGGGTGCGGGCCCAGACGGGGACCAATACCAGTTCGCCGAACCGCGGCCGGATGCCGACGGCGAGCCGGGGGACCCCACGTGAACGCCTGGTCCGTCTTGCCCCTGCTCGTGCCGCTCATCACGACCCTCGCTTGCCTCGCATTGCGCGATCGGCCGGGTGCGCAGCGCTGGGCCAGCTTCACCGGCGCGGTCCTTTTCCTCGCGGTCGCCGGGACGCTCGCGGTGGGCACCGCGAAGGGCGTCGTGTACGAAACGCGACTCGGCGATTGGCCCGAGCCGTTTGCGATCCGCCTGCGCATCGACGCGCTGGGAGCCGCGCTGCTCGCGGTCAGCGGCGTCGTCTTGGTTGCGGTGCTGCTCGTGCCGGGGCGCGGTGAATCGGCGACGGCGAGCTCACCGCTTTTGCTGCCGCTCGTCCACGGCCTGATGGTGGGTGTGGGCGGTGCGTTCTCGACTGCCGACCTCTTCAACCTCTATGTGTGGTTCGAGGTCATGCTGATCTGCGCGCTGGGGCTCATCGCGCTTGGTCGCGAGCGCCGCCACCTCGACGCTGCGCTGCGTTACCTCGTGCTCAACTCACTGGGCGCGGTTTTGCTGCTGTGCGCCGTCGGTGGCATCTACGGGATTTCGGGTTCGCTCGACTTCGGCGCCGCAGCCACGGGTCTTGGGGGGTCCGAATCGGCGAGCCCCGCGGCAACGGCCCTCGTCGCGCTCGCGCTGCTCGCGCTCCTGATCAAGTCGGCGGCGTTCCCCTTCGGTGCGTGGCTGCCCGCCGCCTACCCCGTCCTGCCCACGCCGATCCTCGCGTTGTTCGCGGGACTGTTGACGAAGGTTGGAGCGTATGCGGTCCTGCGGCTCGTCGCGGAGATCGCGCCCGCGGCTGCCGCGCCCCTGCTCGAACCCCTGGGTTGGATCGCCGCTGCCACAATGCTCACCGGCGTCCTCGGGGCGGCGTACCACCAGGATCTGCGCCGCATCTTGTCGTTCCATGTGATCAGCCAGATCGGCTACATCCTCCTCGCGATCTCGCTCGGCACCCGCGCAGCAATCGCGGCCGCCCTCGTCTACACCATCCACCACATCCTGGTCAAAGCGAACCTGTTCCTGATCAGCGGGCTCATCCGACGCAGCGGCGGCAGCTTCGACCTGCGTCATCTGGGTGGGCTGGCGAGTCGGCCCGCACTCGCGTTTGTTTTCGCGATTCCTGCGGCTTCGCTGATCGGTTTGCCGCTCACCTCGGGGTTCTGGGCCAAGCTCACCGTCGTGAAGCTGTGTTTTGCAGAAGGGCGGTATGTCTTCGGGATCGTCGCATTGCTCGTCGGTGGGCTGACGCTGTACTCGATGACCAAGGTTTGGATCGAAGCCTTCTGGAAAGAGCCGCCGGAGCCTGTTTATCCCCGCCGCCTGCCCGCCGCCGCGTGGTGGAGCACCTACTCGCTCGCCGCGATCACGCTCGTGTTGGGCATCCATCCCGAGCCCCTGCTCGAGTTTGCCGCGCTCGCGGCGCGCCTTGGCCCCTTGGAATTGCCGTGAAGTTCGTGAAGCGTGTCTTGACTGCGCTCTGGCTCGTGCCCGTCTTCCTGGTTGCGCTCGTGCACGCCGGCCTGGACACCGTGCGAGTGATCCTGTGGCAACGGGGCTCCATCGAGCCGGGGATCGCCCAGTACCGGTTCGCGGGCCTCTCGCCGACCGGGGCCGTGGTCCTTGCCTACTTGATCTCATTGACGCCCGGCACGACGTCCGTGGAGCTCGACTACGACGCGACTTCGCTCACGGTCCACCTCCTCGATCTGCGGCGCCGCGCGGAAAGCTTTGCCGACGTGGAGACGAAGTTCGAGCGCCCGCTGCGTGTTCTTTTCCCGGAGCGCCGCCCGTGAACGGGACTCTTTTCATCGCCGCGGCGGGACTCTTGGCCCTCGGTTTGTGCCTGCTCGTGGTTGCGCTCGCGCGCCACCGCGACATCGCCAGCCGCATCGTCGTTGTCGACGCACTTGCATCCTGGGCGATCGCCGCCTGTTTGCTCGCGGCCGCGGTGAGCGGCGAAGCGGCGTTCGTGGACGTGGCGATCGGATTCGCGCTGGCGGCGTTCCTCGGGACGATCGCGTGGTCTCAAGCGCTCGCCACATCCAAGGAGAGTTCGTCGTGACCGCGCTGATCGCCGCCGCCGTGCTGGTCGTCGGGATGGCGCTCATTGTGCTCGCGTGTTTTGGCGCCCTCGTGCTGCCCGATGCCCTGTCGCGCCAGCACGCCGCGACGAAAGCAGCCACGCTCGCGGTCACGGTGGTCGCCATCGGGCTCGGCGCGCTGCACGGGACGACGGAGGTTTGGATCAAACTCGTCGTCCTGCTGTTCACCCTCGCAGCAACGATGCCGCTGGCGTCCCACGCCCTCGCGCGCGCCGCCCACCACGCGGGCGACGACACACCCAACTGACGATCGGCGAGTGGGCGTGATAGCCTGTCCGCGATGGGACACGCGCACGGGACGCACGGGCAAAGAGGCAGGTGACGACATTGGAGCCTGAGGGTCTTTCACGGCTCGCTCACCCCGGGCAGGCGGGCACCGACCCAGCGGATGCCGTGCTCGGCGACCGATCGCACTTTCCCCGGCTCCGCGCACGGGCCTATCTCGCCCACGCCGCCATTTCCCCGACACCCGATTTTGTCGAACGCGCGATAGTCGAGCAGGTCGCGGCAACGGCCGCGCAGGGCCTCGGCGCGATCGGAGCCCTGCTCGACAACGCGGCCCTTGCCCGCGCGCGTTTTGCGGCGCTGATCGGCGCCGACCCCGCGGACGTGGCGGCGATCGCAAACACCAGCTCCGCGGCCGCAGCGGTCGCCAGCGCGATGGACTGGCGCGCTAAGGACCGCATCCTCACGTTCGAGGACGAATTTCCCGCCAACGTCACACCCTGGCAGGCCGCCGCGGGGCGCTGTGGCCTCGCTGTGGTGCGCGTCCCGATCGCCCCGTTCACGCGTTCGGCAGAGGAAGGACTCGAGGCTGTGCGGAAGGAGCTCGACCGCGGCGGCGCGCGCTTGATCGCAGTCAGTGGGGTGCAGTTCCAAACGGGCCTCGCAATGCCCGTCGCCCGCTTGGCGCGCCTCGCGCGGGAGCACGGCGCGGAGCTGTTCGTCGACGCCATCCAAGCGGTGGGCGCGCGGCCCGTCGACGTGCGCGCGGAGGGAGTGCACTACCTCGCGGCGGGCTCTCACAAATGGCTGATGGGTCAACTCGGCGCCGCCTTTTTGTGGATTGATCCACGCTCGGCCGAGCGCCTCGAACCACAGCTGGTCGGCTGGACAAGCCACGAATCCCCCGACGCGTTCCTGGGCGGCCCGGCGAGCGCGCTGCGGCACGACCGTCCACTCGTGCGTGGGGCACGGGTGTTCGAAGCGGGCGTCCTCAACCACCTCGGGCTCGCCGCCGCCGCGGCCGGCATGGCGCCCTTGATTGCGCTCGGACCCGGCGCGATCCACGCGCACGTCCAGACGTACCACGACCTCCTCGAACCGGGGCTGGTTGAGCTTGGTTTTGTTTCGCGCCGCGCGGCGCGTGCGGAGGGACGCTCCGCGATCCTGTCGTTGGATCCGCCCGCGGAACATGGGGCGGCCGACATCGCGCGCGCGCTTCTCGAAGCAGGCGTCGTCGCGAGCGCGCCCTGCGGCCTCCTGCGGCTCGCACCCCACTGGCCCAACCCACTCGACGAAGTGCCCGCAGTGCTGCGCGCCGTGCGGGCTGCGCTCGCCGTCTAACGCGGTCCGGCGGCGTAGAACCCGCCCAAATCGCGGCGCAGCGCAATCAGGTCCTCGACACGCACGTACATCATGTGGCCTGACTCGTAGTGGGCCATCTGAATATTGCTGCGCAGCTCCTCGGGCAACTGCAGGTGGCCAAACGTGTAGTGCGTCGCGAAATAGGGTGTCGCGAGGTCGTAGTATCCGTTCGCGACGAACACCCGCAGCGCGGGGTTTTTGGTCATCGCACGACGCAGGTGCTCGGCGACATTCAGGTACTGGTTCTGGACCGTGCTGTAATCCCAGGGCTGCACACGACCGGTGAGAATCTCGTAGGGCAGATCGCTTTCAAAGCCCAGCTCGGTGCGGACGTAGTGGTTGAGCGCCATGGAGTAGGGACCCTGGATGGCGGCGTAGCTGGGGTCGTACTCGTAGCGCTCCCCCGCAGCGTCGCGATCGAAGCCGCGGTAGCGGCTGTCGAGCCGGCCGACCGTGCGGCGCTCGCTGCGGCACAGCTCCTTGACGAAACGACCGATGTCGATGCGCAGGTTGGCGCGCTCGATCCAGTCAACATCGAGTCCCGTGTAGCGGGCGAGCGTTTGCGCGATACGCGCGCGATCCTCGGGGGCGAGGGCGTCCCCCTCCATCAACGCCAACGTGTAGTCCGTCCGCGCGAAATCCTCGACCTCCTTCAAGAAGGGCGCGAGTTCGTCGCCGACACCCGGTGCGAGCCGGCCGTGGTAACGCGCCGTCGCCGCGAAAGTGGGAAGGAACAGGGGATAGGGCAGATCGTTGCCGACGTCAAACCGCGCCGTTTGGAAGTTGAGGATCGCCGAAATCAGCACGAGGCCGCTCGGGTAGATGCCGTGCCGGCTTTGCAGGTGGTCTGCAAGGGCCGCGGCGCGCGTCGTGCCGTAACTCTCCCCCGCCAAATACACCGGCGACGCCCAACGACCTTCCCGGGTCAGGTAGAGACGGATGAACTCGCCCACCGACTCGACGTCTTGCAAAACACCGTGGAAATCCCTCGCGTCGACACCGTCGGCGGCCCGCGAGTAGCCGGTCGTGACGGGATCGATGAAGACGAGGTCGCTTAGTTCGAGCAGCCCGTGCGGGTTGGGAACGAGCCGCGGAGGCGGCGCCAGGTCGAAGCCCTCCGGCCCGAGGTCCACACGCGACGGCCCGAATGCACCCAAGTGCAGCCACACCGAGGAACTTCCCGGGCCGCCGTTGAAACAAAAGGTGATGGGCCGTGTGGAACCCTCTTGCGGCGCGCCGGTGTAGGCGACGTGGAACACGCTGGCGCGTGGCTTGCCATCCTCGGCGCGCAGCACGATCCGCCCGGCGGTAAAATCGTAGGCGAGCGTCCCCGACTCGAAGTCCACCGACCCGCTGCCCCGCACCAGTTCGTCCCGGGGACCCTCCACGGCGACCTGCGCGCCCGTGGGACCATCGACACAGACTAAGAGCGCAACGAGTACGAGGGCGGCGAGCATGGCGCCCATCCTAGCCCGGGTTATTCATCAGGTTTTCGAGCAGACGAGCCCAAGTCGTCGCCTGGTGGTGCTCTGCGGCCGCGGGATCCGCAGGCGACCTTGAACAGGTCATCGATGACGCCCGTGGCCGCAAAGTGCCGTCAGAGGGCGAAAGGCGGCCGTTGGCCGCCGGTTGGGCCGTCTGGTTAGAAAGCGAGGGAATCAACCGGGCTAAGGATCCGCGCGACGGGCCGGCGAATCCCGAGCGACAGCGGCCTATGCTCGCGTCAGCGCACCTTGCCCCCCTTCCTACATC
>ENA-ORBV01005672-ORBV01005672.1-microbial-mat-metagenome-genome-assembly--contig:-NODE-5672-length-22714-cov-13.123868_pt1 | contig 22714 bp, 17 predicted proteins | sample MGYA00237777_ERZ505514 | MGnify/ENA primary metagenome ERZ505514 (study PRJEB26160, sample SAMN06269048) | microbial mat metagenome | isolation source: Oligotrophic lake microbial mat | place... | reverse complement strand
TTCAAGCAGAAGACGGCATACGAGATTCGCCTTAGTCTCGTGGGCTCGGAGATGTGTATAAGAGACAGACCTTGCGCCTCAGTTTGGGCTGCCTCAGCTAGCGCTTTTGCCTTGGCCCGCTCAAGGCGCGAACGCGATTGTGGCCCTAGCACCGGATCGTTCTTGGAGACCTCAGAGAGGCGCTCAAGTTCCGCCAAGTGTGCAATATTGAAGACGGGGTCAACCATTAGTTGCCCTCCAAAGTCTGGCGTGCTGCGTCGTCATTCCCGGCGATTGTCAGTTTGACATTAGCCATACCCTTCCAGAGCCCATCTTCACGTCGATGGGAGAAGAGGCCGCACCAGTATCGGCACTCATCGACCACCATGATGGTAGGAGAACTCAAGGGCACAAGATAGTGATCGACACGGTGGGCTCTTTTTACTGAATCATGATCCATGCCTGTCGTCGCCGCATCGACTTCCCGTGGGGTGTTTGGGGTGCCAACGTACGTCACCACGTCAATATCGTTAGGCTCTCTTCTGCGGGTTACAATACAGTCTTCCATAAAGCTCCCGCCCAGCCACTGAAAGCCCTCAACACCGGCTTGGCGAAGCCTTTGTCGCAAGTCTAAGAGGCCACGCAAGATTTCACGGCGTGCATCACTCGTTCCCAGTGATGCACATACCTCTTCCATCGACGTATGGTAAGGGGTCATGAAGCCCGGATCGGTGGGATCACCGCCAATATATGGCGGTATTACACCAAGTACAGGATTTATGGGTGGGAGTGCCATAACGTCATACGGCATTGTAGGATATTCGAAGCTTGTGTGGGGGTCGAAAAAAAGGGAGAGTATATAAATTGCTTTTTTTGGCATTGCCTTCCGGCCTGGTGCAGAAAAAGGGGTCAGCAGAAAAAGGGGCAAAAAACGGGGTCAGGTACATTTGATTCGCCCAAGTGCACTTGCCCCCATTTTCTTTCCCCATTTTCATGCCTCGAACGACTGCAAGCTTAAGCCTTGGCGGATGGGATCAGGCGATTTCGCTATTCGACAGAGCCTTAACGGGTACTGAAGGGTATCGACCCATTTCATCAGTAATAAAACCATTGACGCATGGTTAAGTATCTGCTATACTACGGCTGACTTGATCCTTTCTTTTCTTCCGGGGTTTTGGTCATGGGCGCAGCCGACTTTTCTTCTTTGCCTTGGGGTGTGGGCGATGGGCATCTCGATCTGCGCGTTGCGGGGGCGCGAAGCGTAAGGGGTGGTTAGACAAATTGTTGTCTACCCGTTTACCCCTAGACATGCTTTAAGATGAGTAAATAAAATGACTTGGATCGGCAAACGCAAATGAAAAAAGCGCAGGGTAGACAAAATTTGGATGTGAATTTGGGACTTGGGGGTACCGGTCATGAGCCAGGAAATGATGACAACACGTGCAGGGGAATCGTGGTGGGCGGCGGACCGGTATCAGGCGGGGGCAGCGATGTGGGTAGAAGTGAATGACCAATATCCATTGCAAATTGAAAATTGCAAAATGGAGAAGGGGCAAGCGGAGGCGCACCGGCTTTGTCTTTCATTTGGCAATGGACATTTAGCAATGGCCATTTTGCAATCTGCCTTCCACCCGTCTTCAGTTCGATGCCGTCTCAGGCACCGAATTGGCCACGGCTTCGACGATGGCTTCGTTGACATTGAGTTGGATAAATCGCATGGCGGACTTGACCGCGTTGACGATGGTGCGGGCTTCGCTGGAGCCGTGGCACTTGAGGCAGATGCCGTTGGCACCCATCAGAGGTGCGCCGCCGTATTCGTGATGGTCGTGCTTTTTGTAGATCGATTTGATCACCGGCTCAAACCGCTTGGCGAGTTCGGGATCGACAGCCATGATCTCGCGGGTGATCGTCTTGAACAGGCCCATCGAAAGGCCCTCGGCGAGTTTCAGCACCACGTTGCCGCTGAATCCTTCGCAGACGATGACGTTGGCCTTGCCTTCAAACAGCTCACGGCCTTCCGCGTAGCCCACATAATTCAGTCGCTTGTCCGCTTTGATCAGCGCCGCTGATTCGCGGGTCAGCGAGTTGCCTTTGCCTTCTTCGGAGCCGATGGAAAGCAGCGCGACTTTGGGGTTTTTTACGCCGATGATTTTCTCAGCATAAATCGAGCCCATGTGGGCATACTGATGAAGATGGGTGGGGCGAGGTTCAGGATTGGCACCGACATCGCAGACGACGATCGGGCCATAGAAAGTGGGAATCGTCACCGCAATGCCCGGGCGATGTACGCCAGGCAACCTGCGAAGGAACATCTGCGCAGCTGCGACGCAGGCCCCGGTGTTACCCGCGCTGATGATGGCATCGCATTGGCGCTCACCGCTGCGCTTGGAGCCAAGCTGGGCCCAGCGGACGATCGAGCTGTCGGTCTTCTCGCGAAGGGCGGACACCGGCGAGTCATCCATACTGATGACCTGCGTCGTCGCTTCGATCTCGATGTGAGGATCGCCTTGCATCCCGCGAGCGATCAGTCCCTGTTCAATGACAGCGCCATCGCCCACAAGGACCAATCGATCCTCAGGCGAAAGCAGCGCGACCGCGTCCAGGCATCCCGTAAGGATCGCACCAGGCGCATGGTCTCCACCCATGACATCCACAGCGATTCGCACGGTTTAATCTTCCTCAGCAGCGACGCGGAGTTTGAGACCTGGACGAACATAACCACATGCATTGCAAGCGGCATGAGGCAGCTTGACCGCACGGCAGCTAGGGCAAGTCACGCTCTGCATCGGCTTGAGCCACTTGTGATTGCGGCCTTTTTTGCTCTGAGTGCGGGTTTTACGTTGGCATGGAAGCATGGCACGAAACCTTTAATGGAGTACCAGTCACATCATCGTTCGCCTGGCCGATTCGCTGGAATTCACATCTGCCCGGATTGACCCAAGCAAGCAGCGAACCACAGAAAACAAGCCCACCAAGGCGAAACTTAGTCCTACTTCAATCCTCATCCCGCCACGGCTGCATCAAACAGCCTTATAAGACACCGCGCAGCGATGCCAGCAGGAAGGCAAAGGACAGACCAGACAGCGTATCGCAGTTTGGCTGGCCCGTCAAACGGGAGAAGACGCCTGTGAGAGTTAGAGAGTCAAAAAGAGCCGCGGACGTGAGCAGCCTGAAGGGGTGTACGCCGCGCCGTGTTTCGACAGACCACAGGCTATCGGAGGCGCTGTTGCGCGAGACTCACTGAGAGATGAAAACTCAAGGAGGCCCTGAGCGTCCGCGACTCGTTGAGTCGCGGCTCAAGGCAAAACCCACGTCTTGGGCGGGGCGTTAAACGTTGAGTCTCAGCACGACGTGAAATGCCTGCACCTTCAGCTCACCGCATCATATATCAGCACCCGATCCCAGAACCCGCCGCACTCGTTGCGGAACTGCTCGTGGACAGCGTGAGTCTGGTAGCTGTCGTGGCCGGCTTTGTCGTCAAAGTGGAGGATCAAGGAATACTGATAGCTGCGGTCGATGACCGGGCGATCGGTGGAGGCGGGCGTGCCGATGAAGCTCTGGCGGACGGAAGAAATCGTCGTCAGCGAGCGAAGGCCGGCAATGACCTGATTCTTTTCATCACTGGTCAGCGTGGGTTTGAGCCAGAAATAGACTGAGTGCACAAACATACATTTCTCCGTTGCGGAAAGCGGTGCCTGGCAACATCCGGTTGCGGGCGTGACATTTCTAAAGCATAGCGACTCCCCGACGCTCTGGCATCACCCGCGTCATCGTGCTACATTCCAATTCTTCGCGTCGGTCCTATTTTGCTGAAAGGTTCCCGTGCCTACTGCGGTGATATCCGACATTCATGCGAACCTGGAAGCCTTGCACACCGTGCTGGCGGATATCGAATCGCGCAAGGTGGATGACATCGTCTGTCTGGGCGACATCGTGGGCTATGGCCCTAATCCCTGCGAGTGCATTGATCTGGTGATGCAGCGGTGCAAGTGGGCCCTCATGGGCAATCACGATTTTGCGGTGCTCTATGAGCCGACGAGTTTTAATACCAGTGCCGAGGCTTCTGCGTTCTGGACACGCCGCCAGTTTGAGATTGAAAAGGATGCAGCCCTGCGGCGAAAGCGGTGGGAATACCTGGGCTCACTGGAAATTCGGCATACCGCACTAGGCGGGCTTTGCGTGCATGCTTCGCCGCGCCGACCGATCAATGAATACATTTTTCCCGATGATGTGATCACTGCTCCGACGAAGATGGCGCAGATCTTCGATCGCTTTGAAAGTCGCTGCTTTGTGGGCCATACGCATGTAACGGGCGTGTTCACAAATGAGCCGGATTTTTATCCGCCTGCCGACCTGGATAACGGAGCGTACAAATTCAACGCGACCGAGAAGTGCATCATCAACCCCGGCTCCGTAGGCCAACCTCGCGACCGTGACCCCCGCGCCAGCTACGCCATCGTGCATGAAGACCGCGTCGAGTTTGTTCGCGTGGAATACGACGTCGCCGCCGTCGTCGCCAAGATCAAAGGCAACCCGGAGCTGAATGATTTTCTGGGAATGCGATTGGTGGATGGGCGTTAGGAGTTCAAGGTTCAAAGTTCTGAGTTCTGAGTTCTGAGTTCAAAGTTAAAAGCATGCGTGCTGCGGCTCTTAACTTTGAACTCAGAACCTTGAACTCGAAACTGTCCTCACCCTTCTAATTCTTCTTGTGCATCTTCGACGCAGTCGAAGATGGGGAAGACATTGTCCAGTCGTGTGACCTTGAAGAGGAAGGCCACGTTTTCCTGGCAATTGCACAGGGCGATGCGGCCGCGCATGTGGGAGACATCCTGCAATAAGCCGACGATGGCGCCGATGAAAGAGGAGTCCATGAACTCCACTTCCTTGAGGTCAAGGATGAAATGGCGGGCGTTGTTGTAGCGCATGCGATCGGTCAGTTCCGCGACGATCTCCGCCCCTTCAGCAACGCTCAAGAGCGGCGTGATGACGGTGGCGATGGCGATGTTGCCAACCTGTTCGACATGGATGTTCTGAGCAAGCATGGGAGACTCCAGGAGGGCGGCAGGACACGTGCGATCCCCATGCTTATCGGGCAACTGCGCTGGTGGTTTAGTTAAAACAGATCAACTCTGACGCGCCCGCGTTTCGCCAGCCCGCACAGACCGCATAGATGGAATCAAGGGCGCTGTAGGAACCAGATGAGCCGCGACTTGAGCGAGTCGCGGACGCCTCCGGGAATGAACGGGTGTGAATGTTTCTGCAACTCAAAGGCCTCAGGCGCAGGGCGTGTGGTGATATTGATCACGCCATCAGTTCGTTGACGTCCGCGACTCGTTTAGTCGCGGCTCACCGGTCCAGGCTCACCGGTCCAGCGCGCCCGCATCGCGCAGCAGCGAGTAGATGCGATCGAGTGATTCTGCTTTCTGATGGCCGCGCTGTGCGTCTTCGATGACTGAGAGCATCGAGCTGCCGTTGACCTGAGCGTTGACATCCGCCTTGTAATGCACCAGCAGCGTGACCATTTCCAAGTCGGCCCGCTTGACCGCTTCATAGAGCGGCGTGGGCCCATCAGGACGGGCACGAAATTCGGGATTCGCCTGCGCTTCAAGCAGCAGCTTGGCCACCGAGTGACGCCCATGTATCGCAGCGAAAATGAGCGGCGAGCCGACCACCGGAATCGTGCTGCCCGCCTCCGGCGGAGCCTGGCATCGAACGTTCACATCAGCGCCCGCTTCGAGCAGCACGGAGACCATTGCATCAAAGCCTTCGATCACCGCAAAATAGAGCGGCGGCGCGATCGTGCCATTGACCGTCACCACCTGATTCACATCTACTCCATTGGCAATCAGCGCCTTGGCCACTTCCACCTGTCCGCCACGCGTCGCCAGATACATCGGCGTCACCGCGCCTGCGTCATCCGTCTTCGCATTGGGATCAGCACCGTTTTCCAGGAGGTAAGACACCATCTCAATGCGTCCGACCTTCGCAGCCAGATGCAGCGGCGTGTAGCCGCGGCGAATAGCACTGATGAGCTTGGGGTTGCTCTCCAATTCCTTCTGAACCTTGTCCAGATCGCCCAGTCCGATGGCAGCAAAAATATCGATGGGCGAATTGACGTTGACCAGATCATCAATGATCGCCTTGTACTGCCCCGCAATGGCGCGCTCCAGCGCGGTCTCACCAAACTGATTGCGAATCGTCACATCCGCCTGCTTGCGCAGCAGGAGTTTGACGATGTACTGATGACCATTCTCGGCGGCGATGTGCAGCGCGGTGTTGCCCTGTGCATCCACAGCATTGAACGACGCCCCTTTGTCGATGAGCAACTCTGCAATTTTGGTGTGGCCGATGGAAGCGGCGACGAGCAACGGCGGATCGGCCTTGGCATCTGCTTGAGCGCCGCGCTCGAGCATCAATTCCGCCAGCGGGCCGTTGCCTGCTTCCACCGCAAAATAGAGCGGGCCTTTGCTGTCGGGCGACAGATTGGGATCAGCGCCCTGCCGCAGCAGCATGGTCGCTACATCGCCATAGCCTTGCTTGGCTGCGTGATAGAGTGCGGTACGTTTGAGGCTGTCGGAAGCGTCAACGTTAGCACCGCGCGACATGAGCGTGGTGACGGTGGCGAGTTGTCCGTTCATCGCTGCACCGATGAGCGGCGAGCCGACGAACTGTTTTTGTTCGCGATCCCGGATGATCGCGGGTGCGTTCACATCCACACCCATCGCCAGAGCTTGTTCCACGCCTTCCGCGTTGCCGTTTTCCGCTGCTGCCAGCAGTGTCGCACTGGTAGGCCACCAGAGAAATATCGCAAACGCCATCGCCACCAAAGGATTGAGCACCAAGCCGATGAGCGACATGGTGGGGCTTCGCCGTTTGCTGACGATACCCATGAGCGCGGTCGAGATGCCCACGACGCAAAGCGCAGCAATGGTACACATGAGTACGACAAGGATCAGCGCGGTGCCGTAGCCCGCCGCCTGCTTGGCTGGCACGCCGATGATGGCGAGCACGATCGAGACCACCGCCATGCCGACGGAGACCATGCCCATCGTCGATTGCTTGTGCCGGCCAGATGAGGAGCCGCGCCTTTCACCCGATCGTCTTTCAACAGACAGGGGGGGCGCACCGTCAGACGCGGGGGAGCCATCGGCACGCTGGCCGTGTTCAACTTTTGCGAGTTTGGTGAGATCCATAGCGATACGACCACTATCGGCCTGATCCACGACACGATTTTGCACCCGGTTCAAACACTCGTATCAAACCTTGCCTGCCTTGACAGTCGTCAGCAGGCTGCAACGAACAGATCATTGTACCGCAAGACGTCCGAGAACGAACATCGGCGTTAGGCTCACAACAGCAGCCACGCAAAACACCAGACCCCTGCGTGATTTTCTCGTCTCGCACGTTGCAGCCCGCTCCGATTGCGACCATAATCGCGGACTCAACAGAACTGTCGTTTTTCCTGCGCAATGCAGCGAAGGGCGAAGGGCGATGGGAAGAGGTAAAGGAGTAAAGGGAAGTTAAAGGAAGTTACAGGAAGTTAAAGAGGGTGCCTACGCTTCTTCAACTCCCCTTAACTTCTTTAACACCCCCTACCTACTCTACCTTCCTGTAACTCCTCTACCTCCTTCCCAACAGCAAACTTTAAGGAACCCATACGATGTCATTTGATTCAACCATTCACGCCAAAGCCGTCGCGCTGACCAAGCTTTCTTATGAGATGACTGCCGCCGCTGGCAGCGGGCATCCGACCACTGCCGCGAGCCTGGCGCACATCGTCAGCGTGCTCATGTATCAGCACATGCGTTACGAGCCTGTCAACCCCGGCCATCCTTCAAGCGATCGTCTGGTGCTCAGCGAAGGCCACGCGGTGCCGATCGTTTATGCCGCGTGTGCTGACCTTGGCGTCGCCATCGGCAAGGACAAAGCGAGCCTGCGCCCGATGACCCGTGAAGATGCGATGACCCTTCGCGCCATGGATTCCATGATCGATGGCCACCCCAATCCCGTCGAAGGTTTTCCTTTCTTCGACACTGCCACCGGCTCACTGGGCCAAGGCCTTTCTCATGCCGCGGGCCTGGGCGCTGCGGCGAAAATCGATGGTCTCGACAAGCGCATTTTCTGCATCATCGGCGATGGCGAATCGCGCGAAGGACAGATCTGGGAAGCGATGGATTTCATCAGCGATCACAACCTTTGCAACGTGCTGCCGATTTTTAATTGCAATGTCTATGCACAGAGCGACAAGGTCGCACCGGGGCAAACTTACGAAGCACTCGCACACAAAGCGGAGGCCTTCGGCTTCACGCCGATCATCATCGATGGCCACAACCCTTCGCAGATCGCCGATGCTCTGAGCAAACACGCTCAGCTTCAACACGACCCGCAGGCTCACCCTGTCGTCATCATCGCCAGAACGCAAAAAGGCTGGGGCAGCGCATCGCAGCAAGGTATGGGGCATCACGGCAAGCCCGCTGAAAAAGCAGACCTCGCCAAGGCCATCGAAGAACTCGAAGCCACCGGCCGTGCGCTGGGAGCCTCGGCGGATACCTCGCTCAAGATCGGCATGATGTCGCCAGCCAAGCCAGCAGCGCCGACCATCACCGCGCCGCTCTCGCTCACCGAAGCTTGCAAAAAGTTCGGCTGGGAAAAGCTTCTCGCCGGCGGCTCGCTGCCGACGCGCAAGGCGTACGGCGTTGCTCTTCGCGCTTTGGGTCACGCCAACAGCAGCGTCGTCGCACTCGATGCCGATGTGAAAAATTCTTCGCATGCCGAAGACTTCTCCAAGGATCCGGAACTGGCTTCGCGCTTTCTTGAGTGCCGCATCGCGGAACAGAATATGTACAGCGTGGCGGTGGGACTCAGTGCTGCGGGCAAGGTGCCGTTCACTTCGACCTTCGCGAAGTTTGTGGTGCGTGGCTACGACCAGATCGAAATGGGCGTCAACAGCGGCGCGAATTTTAAGGTGGTCGGATCACACAGCGGTATCACTCTGGCGGCTGATGGCCCCAGCCAAATGTCGCTGCCTGATATCGCATGGTTCCGCGCCTTCGCCACAGTCACGAATCAAAAGGGCAACCCCGCGTTCTACGTGCTCAATCCTTCCGATGCGTTCCAGGCTTATGCCCTGACCATGTCGATGGCCAAGTACGATGGCCCGGTCTATATGCGAACGATGCGGCCTGCCACCGAGTTCCTCTACGGCGACACCGACAAGTTTGAAATCGGCGGCCCGGGCTTTGAAGTGCTCAACCCCGGCCGCGACCTGCTCATCGTCGCCACCGGCTACATGGTGCACGAAGCCAACCGCGTCCTCGATGAACTGGATTCGCATGGCATCGACGCCACGCTTGTCGATCTCTACTCGCTGCCCTTCGATGAGGAAGCCATCCTCGACCTCGCCAACGAAAACAACGGCAAGGTGCTCACCCTCGAAGACAACTACGGCGGCGGCTTCGGCTCGGCGATCGCAGATGTCGTCTCCGCCAGCGGCGACGGCTTCAACGTGCAGCAGATGCACGTCAAGCGCATCCCCAAGTCCGGCCGAACGCCTGATGAACTGCTCGCCTACTGCGGCCTGAGCGCGAAAGATATCGTCAAGCAAGCCCTGAGCCTGCTCGAACTGTCGCCGGCCTGATCGCAGATATATTTTTGAAGCCCCCAAAGCCCACGGTCTCCTGACCGTGGGTTTTCTAATTGGGCAAACAGCATCGAATTCGCACTCGAGTTGCTACCATCAATTTTCCGTCCACATTCCATCAGCACGCAGCCGCGAGGAGTCTCATGCGCTGGCACAGTGCTCCATTCGTGACGAGCGTTACAAGCTCGTGATGGCCAGCGCAAGCAAGCTGGAGCTGTACGACCTTCAAAGCGATGTTCACGAGGCCCACGACATCGCCAAGGATCACCCGGAGATCGTGGCGTCACTGATGACGCAGTACGACGCATGGTGGGAAGACATTCAGCCTTATCCAGTCAACGATCACCTTGAGAATGTCCCCGCGCTCTGCAAGCCTTATCACGATCTCTACCGCCTCGACTTCGGGCAGGATCGATTTGATGAAGCGATGAAGAAGATGACCTGGACCGGCGGCAAACCATATGGCGAACCCAGAGCCAACCCCCGTCGCAAGCCAGCTGCACCGAAATGACCCAATCCTCGGCTAGCGATACTCAACAGCAGGCATAGCGATCTTGTGTGGCACGGCATCGATACGACTGCGGTTGAATCGCGGCTCATTCATTCATTCACCCATTCAATCTTTTTCTCACCCCGGCTCCACCAGGTCAACTTCGCCGCAGTCGGGGATGAGGTTGGCGGCGATCGATTCCTTGATGAGTTGCTTCACGGCTGCTCTGCCGCGCGGCCCGTAGTCGAGCGTCCACTGATTGACGTACATGCCCACGAATTCATCGGCGAGTTCACTGCCCATGTCGCGGGCATAATTCAGTGCATACTCAACAGCTTCAGCACGGTGAGCCAATGCATACTCGATGGATCGCAGCAGAATCGTGCAGATTTTTCTCATCTCCGGCACGCCCAGGTCTCGCCGAATCGCATTGCCACCCAGCGGCAACGGCAGCTTGCGCGAATCAGTCCACCACTTGCCTAAATCGACGACGCAGCGAAGGCCGACATCGCCGTAGGTGAGTTGGCCTTCGTGAATGATCAGGCCGGCTTCGTATTCACCAGCGACAACTTTGGGGATGATCTGATCGAACATCACCACGTCGTAGTTCGTTGGCTTTTTGCCGAGCATCAGCGACAGCGCGAGGAAAGCGGTGGTGCGCTCGCCGGGGATGGCGATGCGGATTTTGCTCAGGTCGTTGACGGTGATTTTGCTGTTGGCGGGGACGACGATCATCGGGCCGTAGCCGTCACCCATGGAGGAGCCGCACGAGGTGAGCGCGTAATCCTTGGCGACATACGGATACTGATGAATGGAGATGGCGGTGATTTCGAGTTCAGCGCGGGCACTGCGTTCGTTGAGCGATTGGATGTCTTCGAGGACGTGAACGAAGTCGTACTTCCCGGTGTCGATGGTGGGGGTATAGGTCTTGCCGCCAGGGCCGGTGTTGCTCGGAAAATTAGCCAGCGGATACCACATGAAAGCATCATCAGGGTCAGGCGAATGGCCGATGCGGATGGTCTGTCGTGCGGAGGTGGTGATCATGGTGCAATCGTAGGCACTGGTGCAGAGGGCCGCAACGGGCAGGATGTCGCACCTGCCGCGCTTCATTCCACAATCACATTTTGCGACAGCCGCTGGCTGATGTCGGCAAGCAACCGCTGCTCGAAGTGTTCATCGCGTGCCACGAAGACCATGGCTGGGCCGTGCACGCCTTCGCGCTGAAACTGGGCGGGGGTTTCTTTGAGCGGCCTGACCATGTTGGTGGGCGAGGTGGAACCGGTGAGGCGACGATCAGGATCGGTGGTGCGCTCGATGCTCACTTCAACCGTCAAGGCATAGGCTGTTGTCGCGGGCTGGCCTTCGCTGCCTGCGGCGCGATTGAGCTCAATGGCGACGATGCGATGTTCGTTGTTGAGGCTGGCGCTGACAGATTGAGCAGCGGTGGTATTGTCTTGGTTCCAGATTTCGAGCATGTTCGGACTGACCCGAGGCTTGGTCGTGATTCTGCCAAAGCGGTAATCCTGCCGATCAATGACAAACCCATGATCGCGAAGCGATGCGACAGCCACCTCAAAGGTCTTGCGGTAATCTTCTGCTGCGATGGGGAGCGGACTCTCGATGACAGCGGGCGCTGTGGAGCAACCTGCCACGAAAGGCAAGGCCAGTGCGAGAAGGATCAGGCGAACAATCGCGGTGTTCGTAAGCATGAGAAAAGTGTAGCGTTTGCTGGCTGTGATGCACATGAGCCGCGACTCAACGAGTCGCGGACGTCAACGGCAACAGTGCGCCTATGGTCGCGCCTTGTGTTGTGAGCCTGTGCGATTTCGTTGTGCTACCGCACTCCTCACTTCGCCGCTGTGGCAGTTGGATTTCACTGCTTACTTGGCGGCAACGTGGGCGCTCACGTCCGCGACTCGTTGAGTCGCGGCTCCACCGAACCTTCACTATCGCTCACCGTACCGCGCCCAGAATATCCCGCCTCGCCGCATCCATCAGCACCTTGTGCGTGCCCAGCGCCAGTTCCGGTTTGTCTTCCGTCGGCTGCCTCTGCACATAACGGCCGTTGGAATCCATGTCCCACGCCTGCCGCTGATCAGCGAGCATCACATCAATAATGTGCTTGAGTTTGTTCTGAAGTGCCGGCTCGAAAATCGGCGTGACGCATTCGACGCGACTGTTGAGATTGCGATACATCCAGTCGGCTGAGCCGATGTAGTACTCGCCGCGTCCTTCGTTGTGGAAGTAATAGATTCGGCTGTGCTCGAGGAACCTGCCGATGACCGATTGCACGGTGATGTTTTCGCTCAGTCCAGGCACACCGGGACGCAGGCAGCAGAAGCCGCGCACGATGAGTTTGATGCGCACACCTGCCTGGCTTGCTTCGTAAAGTTTTTCGCAGATTTTTTTGTCTTCGAGGCTGTTGAACTTGGCGATGATCAGCGGGCGGTGTGGATCATCAGTGCTGCTGCCGCGCTCTTTCCATCCTTCGCACAGAGCGATCTCGCGATCGATCATTTGTGTGAAGCGATCGCGCATATTGATCGGCGCCACCAGCAGCGTATTGAAATCTTTCTTACGGCTGTGGCCGGTGAGGTAGATGAACAGATCGATCAGCTCGCTGGTGATGGCCGGGTTGCAGGTGAACAGGCCAAAGTCGGTGTAGAGGCTGGCGGTCTTGGGGTTGTAGTTGCCCGTGCCGATGTGGGCATAGACGCGCATGCCATCGGGTTCCTGGCGCACGATGGCGGCGACCTTGGTGTGGGTCTTGAGGCCGACGATGCCATAGACCACGTGCACGCCCGCTTTTTCCAGCGTCTGCGCCACGCGAATGTTTCGCTCTTCATCAAAGCGTGCTTTGAGCTCCACCAGTGCGACCACTTGCTTGCCTGCTTCAGCAGCGCGAATCAGTTCGGGAATGAAGGGCGAATCCGCACCGGTGCGGTAGAGCGTCACCTTGATCGCCATCACTTTCGGATCGCGAGCTGCCAGTCGGATGAATCTTTCCACGCTGCTGTTGAACGATTCATAAGGATGATGCACCATCAGATCGCCACTGCGAATGATGCTGAACATATCCGCATCGCCATCGGCTAAGCGCGGCGAAACCGTGGGCGACCATTGCTCAAATTTCAGGTGCGGCAGCGGCAAATCGGTGATGGCCCACAGGCCGCTGTAGTCCAGTATATCGGGCATGTGATAGACGTCGGCATCAGTCAGATCCAACTCATTGCGAATGAGATTGATCATGCGCTGGTTGGGCGCGGTGCCACCGATTTCCAGGCGGACAGCATCAGCGAACTTGCGATCGCGCAGTTCCTGTTCCATGAGTTCGAGCAGATCGTCCGCTTCGCCTTCGTCGCGTTCGACTTCAGCATTGCGGGTAACGCGGAACGACATGACATCTTCGATGATCATGCCTGGGAAAAGGTCATCGAGGTTGTGGCGAATGAGATCGCGCAGTTTGACGAAGCGGTAGGGGCCGCCGGTGCCTTTGCCCTGGCTTCCCAGTCGTACCCATTGCGGGAGCATCTGCGGGACTTTGACGCGGGCAAACTGAATGCCGCCGACATCGCCTCGGCCATACCGCTCACCGTTACCATCGTATTCAAAGCCATCGCCCGGTTCGCTGGGATGACGCAGCATGATGCCCAGCGACATCGAGAGGTTGCTGATAAAAGGAAACGGATGGCCGGGGTCAACCGCCAGCGGTGTGAGAATCGGGAAGAGATTTCGCTGGTAATACTGCTCAGCAAAAGCGCGATCAACATCAGTGAGCTCATCCCAGTTAAGCAGATGGATCCCTTGCTCAGCAAGTGCGGGGCGGATGGTGCCGGTGTAACAGTCGAGTTGCGTCTGAAGCAGTTCGCTGACCAAATCGCGAATCTTGGTCAGTTGCTCTCGCGGCGACAGACCATCAGGTGTGATCGCCGCCAGGCCCGCTTCGATTTGCCCTTTGATCGAGCCGACGCGTTTTTGAATGAACTCATCCAGATTGGAAGCAAAGATCGCCAGGAAGGAGACGCGCTCCAAGAGCGGCGTGCGCTCGTCCATGGCTTCGTGCAGCACGCGGCGATTGAACTCCAGCCACGACAGATCGCGATTGAGGAACTCGCTGGCCGGGGGCACAGAAGGCAAAGCGTGGCGGGTGGTAGCAATGGGGGAGTCGTTCATGGCAGGCAGTTGTCACTATCTATTGAATGTCACGCGGCTCGACGGGATCAAGATCTGCGATCACTCGCCAGCCAACAGGCTCGGCTCGTACTCCCCTCCCTCTTAGGGAGGGGCCGGGGGAGGGTCGGCTTAGCGATCACGCAAGGCGATCAGGCTCATCAAGGTTGATCGAAACTCGACCCTCGCCTAAGCCCTCCCTGAGAGGGAGGGGAATAGGAAGAAGACGAATACGTTCAATCGCCCTCGATCACTCACCAGCCAACGGGCCAGCCTCGGTGCTACGCAGTTCATCGCCCAATCGTTCTATCCACCTAGAGAGATTCGGCCCATAAAGGCAAAGGTTATCATACCTCAGTGCACCGGCGGCACTGGATTTGGGCGGCTAACATGATTCACACAGACTGTTTTTTCCATTCATTGCTTTTCACGATCATAAGAAGGACAAATCTCACAAAGATCACGATCACGCCGAGGACGATGCCCAGAAGGATCACAAGCATGGCGAAAAAGTAGGCACAACGCACACGCTGGGCAAGGCGGGTATCGCGGGCTATAGCGCAGCCGTCACGCTTTATTGCGAAGTGAAAGCAGGCAAGGAAGACACTCCCCGAAGGAGCTGCGATCTGGGTCGAGATCGAAGATGCCAGCGGCATGAAGTCGAGCGCGAAGTTTGCCTGGTGATTTGGTGTCTGAGCAAACGGATTGCCGATAGTGGATTCAACTGCTTGCGCTGATGCGAGTATTTATCCACATGGGAATCTGCATGTCGTCAAAACTAAAAATCCTCGTGCTCGCTGGCGGACCGGATCGTGAACGGCCGGTGAGTCTGGAATCGGGCAAAACCGTCTCTGCATCTTTGGTCGCGGCGGGGCATGAAGTGATCGTGCGCGACATCGGGCCGGACAATCTTGCAGCGCTCGATGAGTTTGTTCAGTGGCAGGGCGATGCTATCTTCGCCGCCCTTCACGGCGGGTGGGGCGAAGGCGGCGGACTCCAGGCCATCCTCGATCAGCGCAAGCTGCCATACGTCGGCTGTCGCCAAGTCGCAGCAGCGCTGTGCATGGATAAGTATGAAACGAAAGTAAAACTGCGCGAAGCCGACCTGCCTACGCTGCCCTTTGAACTGGTGAAGAAAAATGATGTGCCCAAGATCGAGGCGCCGCTGGTCATCAAGGCCCCGCGCGAAGGCAGCAGCATTGATCTGTCCATCTGCAAGACGCCTGAAGCAGCGACGACAGCGCTGGCTGACCTGCGCACGCGCCATGAAGAACTGATGGTCGAACAGTTCTGCAAAGGCATGGAGATCACCGTCGGCATCCTCGCAGATGAACCGGGTCCTGACGCTGGCCCGGCTCAGTATCACGCGCTGCCGCCGATCCGCATCGTGCCTGCGACCGAGTTCTACACCTACGAAGCCAAGTACACCCGCGATGACACGCAGTACCTGCTCGATCCCGCGCAGATCGGACTTTCTTCTGCCGAGCTCGAAGGCCTGGGTGTGCTGGCGGTCTCCGCGTTTGAAGCGCTGGGCTGTCGCCACATGAGCCGGGTCGATTTCATCGTTGATGAAAACCGTCGGCCATGGATTCTGGAAGTGAACACCATCCCCGGCTTCACCAGCCACTCACTCCTGCCAATGGCTGCGGGTCACGCGGGCATCAAGCTGCCGCAGCTTGTGGATCGCCTGGTGCGACTGGCGATGATGGATCAGTGATTCAAGACTACAGTAATCATGATGTTCGATCCCACAAAGCCATTCAATGATCTTCCCCTCTTACCGCCTCCGGTGGAGTTGGAGACGCCTGCGATTCTGAAAGCTGTCGTGAGAGCAAGCCGGCCACTGGGCGAACTCAAAGGACAATGCGGAAAGCTGCCCAACCCGCGCATTCTGGTGCAGGCGTTGGTCCTACAAGAAGCCAAAGGGTCCAGCGAAATTGAAGGCATTGTCACTACGCATGACAGCCTCTATCGGGCCTTGGGAATGGCGAATGAAGCGGACATCGATCCCGGCACAAAGGAAGTCCTGCGCTATCGAGAAGCAGTCGGGCAAGGCGTACTCTCGATTCGCAGCGGTAAACCGTTGTGCGTGAGTCTGTATGAAGACTTGGTGAAGACGATCAAGGTGACCGATGGCGGAATCCGCAAGATTCCTGGCACGCAGCTTCGCAACGATCAAACCGGAGCGATCGTTTACACACCACCCGAGGGCGAAGAAATTCTCCGTGAAAAACTCTCCAACTTCGATCGGTTTCTCAACAACGAACTCGCACCCGATATGGACCCGCTGATCAAGTTGGCTGTCGCGCATTATCAGTTCGAAGCAATCCATCCCTTTCACGATGGCAACGGTCGCGTGGGTCGCCTCATCAATGTGCTCTACCTGATGCAATGCGGACTCATAGAGGAACCCGTTCTCTATCTGTCGGGCTTCATCTTTCAGAATCGATCGGACTACTACCGCCTGCTCCAGGAAGTGACCACCCACGGAGCTTGGGAGCCTTGGGTGCTTTATATGATTGAAGCGGTTCATCAGACCGCAATCGACACGATCAAACAGGTCAAGGCGATTCTGGCATGCATGAAGGAGTTCGCCGACAGCGCGAAAAAGCAATGCCCACGGGCCTATTCAAAGGATCTTGTAGAGTTGCTGTTTGAAAGGCCCTATTGTCGGATTAATTTGTTAGCAGAAAAGGGGTTAAGCACCCGGCAGACCGCTTCTCGTTATCTGACGGATTTGGTGGAAACTGATCTTTTGAGAGTTGTAAAATATGGAAAAGAAAAAATTTACATTAATCACTCTTTCTTGAATGTCCTGAAAAAATCCCAAGCTTAAGGCCTGTACAAACGCCTTGGATATGTACAAAAAATCCAGAAAAGTTAACACGTTCTGATTTCGTGTTCGAAAATGTAACATGTTCTTGGAGCGGTTCGGCAAGGCCGAAATTGAGTGCCGTAAGCAAATGCTCATCTACCGCTTGCGCTTGAAGCGCGAGCCCAGCGTCGATTTCGGCAGCGTCTTGGGGATGTTGCCATCGGGGAACATCGCTTTGATCTGATCTTCCGTCAGGCCATCGACCGCTGAAGGCACGGTGCGCTGGGCGGCTTTGGCGGCCATCAGTTCCACCGCATTCGTGGCTCGTTCGGTGATGCGCGGCCGAGGCTGGCCCATGCGAATATCCTCGGGCACCGGGCCGGGCTTGAACTCGGGGTATTCGAGCCTTTCGATCATCGTGGAGCAGAGCATTTCGATTTCGGTGAGCCGCTGACCTTCATCGCGTGTGACGAAAGACCACGCAAAGCCTCGCCGGCCTGCGCGGGCAGTTCGGCCGATGCGGTGAACGTAAACCTCCGGGTCTTCGGGCAGGTCGTAATTCACGACATGCGTGATGTGATCGATGTCCAGACCGCGAGCCGCCAGGTCGGAAGCGATAAGCACATCCAGCTTTTTCTGTCGCATCGAGTCCATGACTTTGACGCGTTTGTTCTGCGGCATGTCGCCGTGGATCGGGCGGGCATCGATGCCGTGATCCGCCAGATATTTCGAGAGCTTATCGACGGTCGCCTTCGTGCGGCAGAAGACGACGGTCGATTCAGGTTTCTCTTTGCGGAGGATGTGCAAGAGCATTGCGCGTTTATCCCAGGGCTCGACCGAAACATATTTCTGATCGACGAGGGAGACAGTGAGCGAGCCGGAGATGGTGAGAATTTTCTCCGCATTGGGCTTCATGAAGGATCGCGCCAGGCGTTCGATTTCATCACTGATGGTGGCGGAGACGAAGATGGTCTGGTGATCAGTCTGGACGGACTTGAGGATCTTGCGGATGTCTTCGCGGAAGCCGATGTCGAGCATGCGATCGACTTCGTCGAGGACGATGAAACGGATGTTGTGGAAGTGGATTTCGCCGCGCTGCTGCATGTCCATGACGCGTCCGGGTGTGCCGACCATCATGTGGCCACCCTTGCTGATCGACTTGGCCTGATCGCGCATTGATTCGCCGCCGATGATGCACGAAGCGCGAATGGGGGTGAACTTGCCGATGTCTTCCAGTTCGCCGGCAACCTGTGCCGCCAGTTCACGCGTAGGCACGAGAATCAGGGCCTGCATCGGCGTGTGGGCATCGGCCTGGTGAATGATGGGCATGCCAAAGGCCGCGGTTTTGCCGGTGCCTGTGCGAGCCTGGCCGATGAGATCGATGCCGCGCAGGGCAGGCGGAATGAGCTTGGCCTGAATATCGGTGGGATATTCAAAGCCCATCGCATTGATGCCTTTGAGCAGGTCAGGGTGCAGGCCCAGCGTGGCGAAGGTGACCGAGCGATCGAAGACCTCGGCAGGCTTGGGCAGCGGCGTGTATGTAGCAGCGGCAGAAGCAGGGGCAGCGGCAGCGGCAGTAGCAGTAGCAGTAGCAGGCGCTTCATCCTTCGCTGGTACGACCTTCTTACTCCCCTCCCTCTTAGGGAGGGGCTGGGGGAGGGTCGGCTCAACTTCATCAGCGACCTTCGCCACCGCAACCGTTTCAACAACCTCTTCCGCTTCTACATCCGCAACTTCAGCAATAGCAGCCTTCACTTCATCCTTCGCGACTTCTTCCTTCTTCGCCTTCACCGGCTCCTTCTTGGCCTTGTCCTTCTCTTCGCGCGGCTTCTGAACTTCGCGCGGCGCCTTCGCCTTCACTTCCTCTACCTTCACTTCCTCTACCTTCTCTACCTCCTCAACTTCTTCCTCATCAATCTCCACATCGCTCTCATCGACGAACTCGTCATCCGCATCAACGTCGTCATCTCCTGCTGCGAACTGCGAATCGTCATATTCATAATCATCCTCGGGCTCCATCAGCGGGCCGGTCTTCTCGCGCACGATCACACGGTCATCCTCATCCATCTCGTCAAAGAGATAGTCCAGCCGCAGTCGCAAACCGTCAGCTTGAAAATCATCGCCTGCGCCAGCTTCCTTGAATTCCTGGAGGCGGCCATAGAGGAATTCAAATTCAGCGAGCTGCGGAGACGGAATGCTTTTGGCGGGCTGCGATGCTTTGGTTTTCATATTGGTTCCACAGCGTCCCATCATTTTCTGGTGATGAGAAGCGACGACAGGCATGGCCTGCGACCGACATCAGCCGGCTTGTGTGAACCCGAAGTGAGCCCCGAAGGGGTGAAGGAATATCTCGATGCTTCGCTGATGAAGCAGATCTATTCCGCCGTCCCTGCGGGGCTCCCGTTGTGTTGCCATCGCTGGCCACTGGCGCCGATGGTGCAACACGCTTCGGGGGCTTTCTGAACACTTGCTCTCGCGCACCTGACCGCGCGCCGGGCCCTGCGATGGTAGGTGAGGAAGGCTCTCGATGCGAACTTCGCGAAAATTCATTTTAAGGGAGCCATCGGACAGATACAAATGTAGGAAGTTAGGAGTTCAAAGTTGGGAGTTCAAAGTTCAAGGTTCAAGGTTTCGAGCCTGTCGTTGGTTCGTGTCTTTAAACCTTGAACTTTCAACTTTGAACCTTGAACTCTGCCCCCGCCCCCGGATCTGATTTTCATGACTGACACAAGCTGGTTGGAGGTGGATCTCTTTTCCCTCCGCCGAAACATGCAGGTGTGGCGACAGGTGGTCAACCGTTCTCGCAAAGGTGAGGAGCGGTCGGGTGCCCGGCTGTGTGCTGTGGTCAAGGCTGATGCTTATGGTCTGGGCGCTGGCGAGATCGGCCGCTGTCTCGATCAGGCCGGCATCGACATGCTCGCCGTCTATTCGCCCGCACAAGCTGATGAACTGCTGGCCCATCCCATCAGCGCGGCGATTCTCATGCTCATGCCTGTTCGCACGCGGCCCGAAACAGTGCGGCTGCAAAATGCTTTCTTCACCGGGCAACTCCATCTGACCGTGGACTCGCCCGATCAGCTCATGGCAGTCCACGCGCTGGGCACTTCCTATGGCGTGGAAGTCCCTATCCATCTGAGCCTCGACACCGGCATGTCGCGCGGCGGCCTGTCACCCGATCAGCTCACCGCCATCTTGCGCAGGCTGCCGCGCCTGCGCCACGTGCGCCTCGCCGGCATCTGGAGTCACTTCGCGGCGGCGGATGGCGATGCGAGTTTCACCGAAGAGCAGTTCACGCGATTTGCAAACGTGATCGATGCCCAGCGCAAACGCATTCCCAAGGGCGTGCTCTTTCACATGGCAGCGACACACGCAGCCTTGCGAAATCCCAAGTATCACCTGAGCATGGTCCGCATCGGTCTTGGCATGTTCGGCTACGGCTTGCCCCGCTGGCTTGAAGATCAGAAATCGAATCAGTCATGCGAACTGGTGCCCACCTGTTTCGATGAAGATGAAGATGAAGATATTGATCTGACTTCGACGGCGAAATTTGATGCGTTTGAAACAGTCGATGGCCACGAGCGCATCGCGATGCCAGCGGCTAGATTGGAGCCGACGGTGCGCTGGCGCAGCCGTGTGATTCATGTGCGCCGTTATGCCGCCGGTGCCACGGTGGGCTACGGCTGCACGCATGAACTCAAGCGCGAAAGTTTTCTGGGCCTGGTGCCTGTCGGTTATGCCGATGGCTACCCGCTCTCACTGAGCGGGCGCGGCTGCGTGCAGATCGTGCCTAGGGCTAGTGGCAGCGGCAGTGGCGGTGGCAGGAACAGTGGCAGTGCAGCGCAGCAAGTCATCACCGCGCCGATTCTAGGTCGCGTCAACATGGATCAGATCATCGTTGACCTGACGCCCGCCATTCATGAAGGCGAAGCGCCTGCCGCCCTCGCATCGAATCACGCCTGCGCCAGCGCCTCCCGCTCCCCTCTCGCCCAAGTCGGCGACATGGTGGACATCATCAGCAGCGATCCCGCCTCGCCTTGCTCGCTGCCTCGTCTTGCAGAGCTGGCCCAGTCGAGTCCTTACGAAATGCTCTGCCGCATCTCCCCGCGTGTGCCCCGGCTCTACTTGAACACCGCTCCTTCACCCGCACTTGTCGCCTCCGATCGGCTCAAACTTTCTGCCGTGTAATCCGCTGCCTTACGTATCGCAGCGTACTTCACAGCCGCAGCGTCCTCCCTGCCCGTTCCCAGAATCCTCATCCACGCCAACGCGCAGCGAAGACGCCGCAGCTACCAAAGTCGCCTGTTTCGGGGCCTATTCCACTCCTCCTACGGCGATTTGCACGCACCATTTTTCGCCATGCTGGTTCGCCTATAATGCCCCTGCCCACGTCAGTTACCACATAACCCTTTTTCACCTGCTCCGCCTTGAGTTCATGATGCCCAAGAAGCCTGTTCGCACCACTCATAAGAAAAAGAAACGAAGCACTGTCATGCGCGTGCCGCGCAAGGCTGAGCCGTTCTGGGCGGATTACGAAGAGGAAGACCTTCTCGATCTGCGCCTTTGCGATCTAGATCTAAAGCTCGAATCCACCGTCATGATGTCGCGCATCCAGCGGCTCTATGACGAACTGGCGCAGCGCGATCTGGCGATCAAACCTCACGTCTGGATTTCTACCGAATGGTTCAGCCCCGATGGCGTGCCTGGCATCGCGGTGCCTTATTACATGGCGCACGAAAGGCTGACGCGGCTCGAAGAAAAGATGATGCTCAAAGCCGAAGGCTCTGCTGAGCGCGAGTGCATGCGCATCTTGCGCCACGAAGCGGGCCACGTCGTCTGCTCCGCTTACCGTCTTCACTTCAAGCCTTCATGGCGACAGATGTTCGGCAAGTTCACGCAGCGCTATCCGCGCACCTACTGCCCCAAGCCCAAGAGTCGCCGCTTCGTGCAGCATCTGGATTGGTTCTATGCCCAGGCACATCCAGCTGAAGATTTCGCCGAGACTTTCGCAGTCTGGCTCTCGCCTGGCGCGCGGTGGAAGCAGCAATATGCACAGTGGCCTGCGCTCAAGAAACTTGAGTTTGTCGATGGGCTGATGGGCGAGATCGCCAGCCAACCGCCGGTGGTTCGCAGTCGTTTGCACATTGAGCCGGTGCGCGACATGCGTGTGACACTGCGCGAACATTATCGGAAGAAGCAGGCAGCTTATGAGACGGACTGGCCTGAATTTTATGATCGCGATCTGGCCCGCATCTTCTCGGATCACGAGCGGTTTGCCGATAAGGAAACTGCGGCCGCGTTCCTTCGCAGCAGCCGCAGTGACATTCGTGCAACCGTGGCGAGCTGGACCGGTGCTCATCCTTACACGATCGATCACGTCGTTCGCGACATGATCGACCGCTGCAAGGAACTGAGGCTCCGTACCATGCTCCCCAAACGCCTCACGAAACTTCAGGCCATGCTCATGATTACCGTGCAGACCATGAAGTTCTTCCAAGGCGGCGGCCAAATGATTGCCATGTAGGAAGCAGGAGGCAGGAGGCAGGGGACAGGAGACAGGAGACAGGGAACAAGCAACGAAAGCGTTACGTTTCTGTTTCCTGTCCCCTGTCCCCTGTCTCCC
>ENA-ORBV01005671-ORBV01005671.1-microbial-mat-metagenome-genome-assembly--contig:-NODE-5671-length-22731-cov-5.974397_pt1 | contig 22731 bp, 15 predicted proteins | sample MGYA00237777_ERZ505514 | MGnify/ENA primary metagenome ERZ505514 (study PRJEB26160, sample SAMN06269048) | microbial mat metagenome | isolation source: Oligotrophic lake microbial mat | place... | reverse complement strand
AACAGCTGGGGCAGCTCGTCAATGCGCAAGCGCCTGATGAAGTGGCCGATGCGGGTGACCCGGTCGTCGTTCGCGCTTGCCCAACGTGGCTTGCCGTCCTTTTCCGCATCGGTGCGCATGCTGCGGAACTTGGCAATGCTGAATGTTTTGCCATTCTGGCCCACCCGCTCTTGACGGTAGAGGACAGGACCCGGGCTCTCAAGCTTGATGGCGATGGCGGCGGCAACCATGATGGGAGCGGAAACGATGCACAGCACGGCGGCGCTGAAGGTGTCGAAGACTCGCTTGACCGCGGTTCGCCAAGCCCCTTGGTTGAAGCCGTCTCCAAAAATGAGCCAACTGGCACTGACGAAGTCGATGCGTATCTGACCGAGCGTTTTCTCGAAATGGGTGTTCAGGTCGTAAACCTTGGTGCCAGAGACCTTGCAGTCCAGCAACTGCCGCAGCGGCATGCTGCCTGCCCGGCGTTCAGTCAGCGCAACGACGATCTCGTCGACACCCAGCTTTTGAGCCAGGCGAGGCAGGGTATTGGACTGGTCCAGAAGTTCTTGAACTGGAACGGCGGTCTCACGCTCGTTGGGGCCTGCAACAAAACCCACGATATCGGCATTGGGGTCGGCCTTGCGCAGTGTCTGGGCAACCACCAGGGCCGCCGGGCCTGCACCAAAGATCAGGATCCTGGTTCGACGAAGCGGCGCAGCTGCGTTGTGGGCCAGGTACGCCCGACGGATGATCAGTGCAGTGACACCGGCCATCACCGATAGCTGCACATTCCCGCGGTCCATGATGCTCGCAGGTAGCAGGCCGAGAATGGCATAAGTGAGCGGCAACGCCACCAAAATCACCATCAACGCTCGAGCCGTTGAGCGACCAGCGGTCATCGGCGCTGCAGTTTCATACAGCCCCGACGCACTGTTGATGACGAGAAGGCAGGCGGCCAAGGACACAACATGTGTGCCAGCCACGGGCATCACCTGGTCCAGCCCACCGGCATTGACGGCCACAGCAACCATCGATACCAGCAGCACCAGGCCGATGTCAAACACGATGCCGCGCAGTGCCGATTGGTGTACGTAGTGATTGAAGATCCGAATCATGTATATCGCCAGTTCGCGCCAGGTTCACTTTTCTGGCGCTCGTCGACGAGCCCCGGGCAGCCCGCCTTTGACTGAAGGTGACTGTAAGAGTACGTCTAGGAAGGCAACAATCCCCGCCATCGGGGGACCGTCTTAGGCAGCGGCAGTGGACGAAGACTAGGGGTGCTGAACAAAAGGTGGGCAAAAAGCTCGTGCAGGTGCCTGCAAACTGGTGCGCATCGGGCAATACGGATAGCTGTCCGACAAGCAATGTTGCGCCCAGCCGCGCAGAGTACGCAAGCCATTCAGCTTTGGCGCAGGACTGCGGCGAGCCATGACGGGAACTGAAGATTCCTTCACGGAAGCTGCGTCTGGCCAGAAGGAAGACTGGACAGCAGCGTGCGCTGGCCATGCCAAGCGGCTGCGCGGGCGCGGCACCCGGCAAGGATCACGCAAACGAAAAACCCGAGCCAGAAGAAGCTTCTGACTCGGGTTGCTGAGTGGAGCCTGCGTTTCAGCAGGCTCTTTCAGGCAGAGACCGTCAGGCAGCCCTGGCCTTGCGCTTGGATGCCAGAGCCAAGCCCAGCAGAGCGACGCCCACCAGCGAGGCCGTCATCGGCTCAGGGATCCTGCCTGCGACCAGCGAGGTAGTGCCTTCGAACGTACTGCCATTGGCCAGCATGAACGAATGTTCGCTGCGCAACGAGAACAGGCCGCCACCGCTACCAGCGGGGTCGGCCCAGATCAGCGAACCAGCATCACAACTTGCTGCCGAACTCAGTGGGTACGTGCAGGTAAGCAGAGTGGCAGCCGGTGTGCCACCCGTGTTGGAAGCATCCGCCCAAAAACGCGAGGTGATGGTGCCGGAGCCCGTGCCACCCGGGCTCGACATGCCAGAAGAGCCCGTCAAGGTCTTCAATTCGCCATCAGGTTGGGAGAAATTGAAGGCCCGCACACCGACGAACAGTTGAGCACCAGCGCCACCAGCGAACGATATGCGTGACACCGTCAGTGCCGTTGTGCTCACACGGGCGAAATCGGCGGCGCCAGGAGTGTTGCTCGTCGTAGACGTGCTGCTGACAGCGTAGTCACCGACCACAGCGGAGAACGTCACAACCTGGTTGCCGAGGAAGGACGTAACGGTGTACTCGCCAACTGTGCATCCAACCGAGGTGCTGCTGTTGCAGAGATTCACCTCGTTGCCCACAGCGCCGCCGAACTGCGACACCTCAAACAACAGGGTAGCGTGGGCAGAGCTGGCGACAACGGCCAGCGCTGCTGCGGAAGCGATCTTCGACACAATCTTAATCATTTCAATAACCTCCAGAGGAACTTACGAGGGGCGCTAGGAGCAAGTCAGAGTGTTTTTGCCTGGCTTGATCGCTGCGCAGCGACATGCAAGGAGTGTTAGCGAGGACCGTACCAGATACAAAATACTGTTTAAAATCAATGACTTATAAACTCTGATGCGCCGGGCGTCGACAGGGCTGTAAAGCGGACCGACAGGGTGTGAGTTTGGACTGCGCGGCATGTTCGATCGTTCGTGCCATCTTTCCCGCTCGTTCCATGCCCGCGCAAGCAGTTTTCCAGCGGACCGCCCAAGTTCCGCAGCCGGAAGTCCAGCCGAGTGCTGCTTGAGAGCGGGAGGGGTCGATTTCGTGCCTGGATTGGCGGTCCTGCCAGACTGCAGACGATGACGACTGTCATCCTTGGGGGCCGCGTGATACCGTCATTGGACGCTGTCTTAGCGCGCGCTTGTACTTAGCAACTCGTAGAAACACATGGCTTACATCCCACATTTGCGGGCATCGCCGTTCAGACTCGGACTCCTGATTCCTTTTGCGGTGTTGGCCCTGTCTGGATGCAACCCGGCTGGGGAGAAGGATCTGCTGACATCTGGGCAGAAACTGGCTGCCAGTGGCGACTTTACTGGAGCAAGCATTCAGTACAAGGCGGCCATTCAGCGCGATCCTTCCAGCGTGCAAGCGCGCCTGTTGCTGGCCGAACTCTTGCTGAAGACAGGTGATTTCGAGGGCGCAGTGATAGAACTGAGCCGCACCGAACTGGCAGGGGTCGATCAAGATCGAGTCGCACCCCCGCTCGCGCGAGCCCTGTTCGAAAGCGGCGACTACAAGCGGGTGATTCAGACCTTCGCCGACAAGGCCTTGAATGCTCCCGAGTCCCAGTCGGATTTGAAGCTGCAGGTCGCAAAGACCTGGCTTGCACTCGGCGAAACGGCTAAGGCCGAAGTTGCTTTGGAACAATCCCTGAAAGCGGAGCCGACGCAGGCATCAGCGTTGCTGCTGCGCGCCCGCATGCTGGCTGCGAAGAAGCAGTATGCCGAGGCCACTGCCCTTGTAGACAGTGTTCTGCGGGCGCAACCGTCCCAACACGAAGCATGGCATCTGCGTGGTGACCTTCTCAGGGTGAACGGCGATGCGGCTGAGGCTGAAGCGGCCTACGCCAAAGCGATTTCCATTCGACCAACCTACATGCCTGCTCATGCGGCCATCATCAGCTCCAGGGCGGCGGCACGTGACGTAGAGGGTGCCGCAAAACAAGCCGAAGCGATGAAGCGGGCCAGCCCCAACCACCCGGCGACAGTGCTGGTGGATGCTCAGGTTGCCCTGCTCAAGGGTGAATTGCCCAAGGCCCGGGAAGGTGCACAGCTCTTGCTGCGCACTTTCCCGGACAATCCGGCCGTACTCATGCTTGCTGGCAGCGTCGAGTCGGCAATGGGCTCTATCGTGCAGGCTTCATCGCACTTCGGGAAGGCATTGGCTCAAAACCCTGGGTTGGACATTGCGCGGGAGAGCCTCGCCTCTGGCGAGATACGATTGGGCCAGTATGCCAAGGGTCTGGCCACGCTTAGGCCTTTGCTTGCGGCAGGCAGCAGTTCGGTCGTGGCCTTGGCGCTGGCGGGAGAAGCTTCGGTGAAGACCGGGGATGCGAAAGCAGCCGAAGGTTACTTCCAGCGCGCGGCAAAGCTGAGCCCAAGCGACACCCGGATCCAAACTGCTGCGCTATCCAGCCGCCTGTTCGGAGCCAACGCGCAGGCCGCCATGACTGACCTGCGCCAGCTGTCCGCCAGCTCCAGCGACGTCTACGCCGACCAGGCGCTCTTTGCTGCACAACTGGGCCGTCGCGAGTTCGAAGCGGCCTTGGCCACTCTGGACGTCATGGCCAAGAAGCGTCCGATTGGCGGGACGGTTCAGGAACTCCGAGGGCGCGTCCACCTGGCCAGGGCTGACGCGCCGGCTGCCCGCAAAGCGTTCGAAGAAGCCTGGAAGGCAGACCCCACCTTATTCAGTGCCCTTGCCAGTCTTGTTTCGTTGGACCTTCAGGAAAGAAAGCCCGCGCAGGCGGTGGCCCGCCTGGAGGCGGAAGTCACAGCCAACCCCCAGAACCCACTCGCCCTGTTGGCACTGGCTGACCTGAAGTCACGTGAGGGTGCGCCAAGCGCCGAAGTGAACAGGCTGTACGGACGCGCCGTGCAGGCAAGCCCGCTGTTGGTTGAAGCCCGCCTGGGTCAGATCGATTTCGCGGTGCGCAAGCGACAGTTCAAGGACGCGCTAAGCCATGCCCAGGAGGCTCTGGCTGCCCTGCCAGGTGACACCCGGGTCATGGAAGGTGCCGGCGCTGCGCAGATGCAGGCTGGAGAACATGAGCAGGCGTCGACCACCTTCCGGCGCCTGGCTTCGGCGTTACCAACCTCCGGGATGCCCTACCTGAGGCTCGCAGAGGTCTACAAGCTTCAAGGAAAGGCAGACGCTGCGGAGAACGCGGTCAACAAGGCCCTGGAACTGGAGCCCGACAACCCCGTGGCGCAGGGCATGATTATCGAGATGTTAGTGGCGACAGACCGCAAACGGAGCGCCTTGGAGTACGTTCGCCGCCAGCGTCAAGCCCAGCCAGGGCAGGCCATGGGGTACGCCGTGGAGTCGGCCTACCACCAGCGCGTCGGCGATGCTGAGACAGCGCTGGGGGTCCTTAAGGAGGGCGTTTTGCGCACCGGCGACTCCGACCTTGCGGGGCGCTACTTCAACCTGCTGGCCCAAACCGGAAAGACCGCAGAGGCAGGCAAGTTCGCTGAGGGGTGGCTTCGCCAGAATCCCAAGGACGCGTCTTTCGAGTTCCGTGTGGCTATGCGCGACATCATGGCCGGACAGCTGACGCTGGCCGAAAGTCGCCTGAAGCGGGTTGTGACGCTTGACCCTCGCCACTTTATCGCGCTCTACAACCTGGCTTATGTGATGGCATCAGCTGGCAAGCAGGGTGCGTTGGAGTACGCGCAACAAGCGGTTGAGCTTGCGCCCGATCAGCCGTATTTGATGGACACGCTGGCGCGCGCTCTTGCAGTCAACAAGCAGCTTCCTCAGGCACTTGCCATGCAGCGGCGGGCTATTGATCTCGCGCCAGGTGATCCGAACCTGAAGCTGGGTCTGGCCGCCTTGGCATTGGAAGCTGGTGACCGGGCGCTTGCGCGTGAAGAGTTGCTGCAGTTGCAAAAGTTGGGCAGCACTTTCCGTTCCCAAGGGGAGGTCACCAAGTTGCTGCAACGCCTCTAGGTGCCAGGGCGACCCGACCTGCCGCCACGCCAATTGAACCACTACCGCTGACGTGACAAAGTTTTGTTTCACGACAGCGGCTTGAGGCGGTCGGGCCGGGTTGCGATCATGCTGTGACATGATCCTAGGTCCCGAGAGATTGGCGGTGCGTGCAGGTGCGCGCCGACGAAGATCAAGCAGTCCGGCACCGGATGGTCTTGGTTCTAACCCCGGTAGACCCCTTCGCATCAGGAGCTCAAATTGACCCGCCCTTTTGACAAGCTCTTCCGCCGATTTTCGAACCTGATGGGCCTTGCAGCTGTCGGCTTTCTGGCCGCCTGCTCCACCACCAACCTGCCGCCAGCCCCGGCAGCCGCCCAAACCGCCGACTACAGCTACATCATCGGCGCCGGCGACAACCTGAACATCATCGTCTGGCGAAACCCGGAACTGTCGCTGTCGGTGCCTGTGCGGCCCGATGGCAAGGTGTCTGCGCCCTTGGTGGATGAACTGGTGGCCCAGGGCAAGACTTCCACCGAGCTGGCGCGCGACATCGAAAAGAAGCTGGCCACCTATGTGCGCGACCCCATCGTGACGGTCATCGTCACGGGGTTTGTCGGGCCCTTCAGTGAACAGATTCGAGTCGTCGGTGAAGCGGCCCGCCCGCTGTTCCTGCCCTACAAGCAGAAGATGACCTTGCTGGACGTGATGATCGCGGTGGGTGGCCTGACCGACTTCGCCGATGGCAACCGGGCCATCATCCAGCGCACCTCTGATGGCAACAAACAGTACGCGGTCCGCCTCAAGGATCTGATCAAACGTGGCGATACCAGTGCCAATGTCGAGATGCGCCCGGGCGACATCCTGATCATTCCCCAAAGCCTGTTCTGACCCTTCGCTGCTGATTTATCACTGATTCATCGCTGGTTCATCGCTGCTTGCCTTCAGCCCTTTGGGGCGGGTGGCAGGTGTCCGACACAGTCATCCCCTGACCCGCTACGGTTTTTCTGACCCCGCATGCAAGAAATCGTCCAGCAGCTGTTGATCATCGTGCGCGGCATGTGGAAGTTCCGCTGGCCGGCGCTTGTCGTCGCCTGGGTCACTGCTGCAGTCGGCGTTGTTGCGGTCTGGAAGATTCCCGACCAGTTCGAAGCATCGGCCCGCATCTTCGTGGATACCGACTCGATCCTCAAACCGCTGATGAGCGGCCTGGCCGTGCAGCCCAACGTGGAGCAGCAGGTGGCCATGCTCAGCCGCACGCTGATCAGCCGGCCCAACCTGGAAAAACTCATCCGCATGGCTGACCTGGACTTGAAGAGTCAGTCCAAGGGTGATCAGGAGTCGCTGGTCGAGAAGTTGACCAAGGGCATCGAGATCCGCGTCGCCGGGGGCACCAATCTGTACTCGATGGCCTATCGCGATTCCGAGCCCGAGCGCGCCAAGCGGGTGATCCAGTCCATGGTGTCCATCTTCGTCGAGTCGGGCCTGGGCGCCAGCCGCAAGGACACGGATTCGGCCAAAACCTTCCTGAACGAACAGATCAAGAACTTCGAGTCCAAGCTCGAAGAGGCCGAGGCCCGCCTGAAGGAGTTTCGGCTGCGCAACATCGAATCCCAGCCCGATGACGGCAAGGATCTGAGCGCTCGCCTGGGTGAGCTGGGTTCACAGCTGGCCGCTGCCCGCCTGCAGTTGCGTGAAGCCGAATATGCACGTGACGCGGCCAAGCAGCAGCTGTCCTTGGAACGCGGCCAGAGCGGCAACACCGCCACCCAGAGCCTGTTGCAGGAGTCCAATATTTCGGTCTCCACGCCTGAACTCGACTCGCGCATCGACGGCCACAAGAAGAACCTGGACGCCCTGCTTCAACGTTTTACCGAGCAGCACCCGGACGTGGCCAGCACGCGGCGCCTGATCAAGGACCTGGAAGACCAGAAGAAGAAAGAAATGCTGGAACTGCGCAAGGTGGCCATGGCCACCGCTGCGGCCAATGGCGCCGGGCCGTCGTCGATGAACTCCAGCCTGGCCGTTCAGGAACTGAGCCGGGTGCTGGCCGGGTCCGAGGTGCAGATTGCAGCGCTGAAAGCGCGTGTGGCCGAGTTCACTACCAGGCTGTCGCAGGCGCGCGAGTTGCTGAAGACTGCGCCGCAAGTCGAAGCCGAAGCCGCCCAGCTGAACCGCGACTACGCCATCACCAAGAAGGGCTACGAAGATCTGGTGGCCCGGCGCCAGTCCGCCATCATGTCGGGCGACCTGGACGTGGCTTCTGGCGTGGCCGAATTCCGCTTGATCGATCCGCCACGTGTGGCACCCAAAGCCGTGTCGCCCAACCGGCTGCTGCTGCTGCCGGTCGCGTTGCTGGCGTCGCTGGGCATGGGCCTGTTCTTTGCGTTTGCCGCCAGCCAGATGCGTCCGACGTTTGCCAGTGCCGAAGAGCTTCGTCAGCAGACAGGCCTGCCACTGCTGGGCGTGGTCACCCTGCTGACCTCTGACGACGACCGCCGCCGTGACCGCAACAGCCTGTTTCGCTTTGTGGTGGCGTCCGGCGGATTGGTGGGCCTGTTTGCTGCGGGCCTGATCACGATGTCCTTGATGACCCGATTTGGGGGCTGAGACCATGAGTAGCCTCATTGAACAAGCGGCGCTGCGTCTTGAACAACTGCGCCAAGCGGGCATCGAGATTCCCGAGCCCGACCCGCAACTGTCGGCGGCCGCTTCATCATTCGTGCCCTCGCCGTCCGGTGTCGAGTTGCCGTCGTTCGCCATTCGATCGGCGCAGCCCGGGCCCGACGCAGAGCCCCTTTACAAGTCGCGCCTGGTGGACATCAACCTGAGCGCCATCGCCTCAGTGGGCATCGTCACGCCCAATGCACCGCGCAGTCACATGGCCGACCAGTACCGGGTCATCAAGCGCCCGCTAATTTCCAACGCCTTGGGGCGAGGTGCGGCCACGGTGAAACACGGCAACCTGATCATGGTGACCAGTGCCTTGCCGGGCGAAGGCAAGAGCTTCACTTCGATCAACTTGGCCATGAGCATCGCGGCTGAGCTGGACCACACCGTGATGCTGGTGGACGCCGACGTGGCGCGCCCCTCCATCTTTCGGATGCTGGGGCTGCCGCCCGGGCCCGGCCTGCTGGAATTGCTGGAAGGCAAGGCCGACATGGCCAGCGTGCTGCTGCGCACCAACGTCGACAAGCTGACGCTGTTGCCCAGTGGCTCACCGCACCCGCGCGCCACCGAATTGTTGGCCAGCGACTCCATGTCGCAGCTGCTGGACGACATGGCCACGCGCTACCCCGACCGGATCATCATCTTCGACTCGCCGCCGCTGCTGCTGACCACCGAGTCACGCGTGCTGGCCACGCACATGGGTCAGGTCGTCATCGTGGTGCATGCAGACCGCACGCTGCAAGGCACGGTCAAGCAGGCGCTGCAGACCATCGAAGCCTGCCCCATCAAGATGATGCTGCTGAACAAGGCACGCAGCGGTTCGGGTGGCGGCTATGGCGAAGGCTATGGCTATGGTTACGGTTATGGCTACGGTTATGGCTATGGCTACGGTTACGGCAGTCGCGGGGCGGCCGCCGACGAAGGCGCACCGGCACAGCCGGGCGCCCTTGCGCCTGAAGCCTCGGCGCCCGAGCATCGACCGGCTTGAACCTGGCAACAATGTCGGCTTCGAGTACCCGCAGCAAGGTCAGGCCCGATGGGGCGCAAACGCGCCTCATGCGCCCCCTGCGCCCCCTGCGCCCCCTGCGCCAAATTACTGCGGCCTGTTTCGCCCTTGTGCTGGCCGGTGGCTGGGCAGCGACACCCGCACACGCCCAGGGCTTGAGATTCAGCGCCTCCGCAGACAGCACCCTGAGCTACGTCGTGAACAGCAGCTTGGGTGGCCGCGACAACGGCGACTTCATCGCTGAATTGCGGCCCGGTTTCACGCTCAGCGGCCGTTCAGGGCGTGTCGTGGGCAACTTGAGCTATGCCTTGGGCTTGTCCAAGCACTCGCGCTCGCACGAGGGCAGCGACGTGCGCCACCAGCTGGCGGCCAACCTGTCGGCGGAAGCCATCGAACGGTGGCTTTATGTGGATGTGATTGCGTCCATTTCGCAGCAGTCTGCCAGCCCATTTGGACAGCAGTCGGTCGATGGCAGTTCGCTGGACAATGCCAACCGCGTGGAAGTCGGCACCCTGAGCGTTTCGCCTTATGTTCGCGGGGTGTTGTTCTCGGATGTCAGCTACGACGTTCGCGTGACCGGCAGCACCACCAACACCCGCCGCTCCATCGTCGCCGACTCAAGCCAGGTCGGCGCCACCGCCACCCTGTCGTCCGCCCTGCGCGGCACGGCCCTGGGCTGGGCCCTGACCGCTTCTTCGCAGCAGGTGGACTACCGCGCCGGCAGCGAAAGCCAGAGCGACCGGTACTCGGCATCACTGAGCTACAACGTGGACGTCGACCTCACGGTGGCGCTTCGCGGCGGTCAAGAGTCCAACGACGTGGCCAGCGTCTCGCGCACCACCTACGACAACTACGGCGGCAGCATCACCTGGCGCCCTTCGCCGCGCACGCGGGCGCAGCTGGACGCAGACGAGCGCTACTTTGGCCGCTCGCACCGGGTGTTCATCGAACACCGCCTGGCATCGACTTCGTTCACCTTGAGCAGCAGCCGCGACTCTTCAGGGGGGCGTGATCCTTCTGGCTTGGGTGCCCCGGTGACACTGTTCCAGGTCTTCGACCGCCAGTTCGCTTCGATCGAGCCCGACCCCGTGCTGCGCGAGTCGCTGGTGCTGGCCTTCCTGCGTGCGCAAGGGCTGGACCCCAGTGCCACAGTGGCCGGCGGCTTTCTCAACACCGCAGTGACCCTGCAGGACCGGCATGAAGTCAGCGTTGCGTACGCAGGCCGTCGCGTGGCCATGACGATGCAGGCATACGCCAACACCAACCGGGTGCTGGACGAAGCTGCCACGGGCGCCGCGCGAGAAACCGTGCGCCAGCATGGCTACCAGGCCAACGCGTCCTACCGCCTGACGCCGGACAGCAATGTGTCCCTGACCGGCTCACGGCTGATGACCAAGGCGACGGCCACCCAAAGCGGCACCGACCTGAAGTCGCTGTCAGTCAGCTATGGCCAGCAGCTGGGGCGCCGCACCTCGGCATCGGCCTCGATGCGCTACACCGTTTTCAACAGCACCACCTCGCCGTACCGCGAAGCGGCCATCTCGGCCACGCTGAGCCACCGGTTCTGAGACCATGTACGAAGCCTTCTACGGCTTGACGGCCAAGCCGTTCCAGCTCAACCCCGACCCCAGCTTCTATTTCGCCAGCAAGCAGCACCGGCGGGCCAAGGCCTATCTGGAATACGGCGTTTCGCGCAACGAAGGTTTCATCGTCATCACCGGTGAAATCGGTGCCGGCAAGACGATGGTGCTGCGCAGTCTGATCGAGGGTCTGAACGGCAGCAACGTCATCACCGGCCACCTGGTGACCACCCAACTGGGCGCCGAAGACACCCTGCGCATGGTGGGTGCGGCATTCGGTTTTCGTGTCAAGGACGTGCCCAAGAGCGAACTGCTCATCACGCTGGAAGCCTTTCTCATCAGCCAGACCAGCAAGGGCAAACGCTGCCTGCTGATCGTGGACGAAGCGCAGAACCTGTCGCCGCGTGCCGTGGAAGAACTGCGCATGCTGTCCAACTTCCAGTTTGGCAACCAGGCGTTGCTGCAGAGCTTTCTGGTGGGTCAGCCCGAGTTCCGCGAAATCCTGCAGCGGCCCGAGATGGAGCAGTTTCGCCAGCGTGTGGCGGCCACCTGCCACATCGGCCCGCTGGACGCCGACGAAACCCGCGGCTACATCGAGCACCGCCTCAAGTGCGCCGGCTCCAAAGGCAAGCCCAGCTTCGAGCCGGCTGCCTTCGAGGGCATCTTCAAGGCCAGTGCCGGCATTCCGCGGCGCGTCAATGCGGTGTGCGACCGCCTGTTGCTGGCCGGCTTTCTGGCCGGGCGCACCGCCCTGACGGCAGAAGACGTGGCCGAGGTCGTGCGTGAATTCCAGCAAGAAAACGTCGTCGCGGCGCGGCCCGCGCCAGCACACCAATTGTCCGGCGGCGAGCCGTCCATGCCCGGTGGGCTGGCCGGCGCCGAACTGGACCTGGACCTGAGCCAGCTCAAGCTGTCCAGCGAAGAAGCCGACGGCATGAGCAAGCAGATTGCTGCACTCACGGCCGACCAGCGCGGCGACCAGTTGCAGCGGCTGGAACGCGGCCTGCTGCGTCTGGAGCGCATCAATGTGCAGACCCTGAACATGCTGCAAAAGCTGGTGTCGGCCGTGAAGAAGCCCGGCAACGAATCGAAATGAGTGCGGCCAAGCCTGCCTGGAACCTGGGCCCCGTGATGTGCATCGTGGGCGCGCGTCCCAACTTCATGAAGATGGCGCCCATCCTGCGCGCGCTGGCCGGCCACCAGCCGCCTTTGCCGGCGCTGCTGGTGCACACCGGGCAGCACTACGACGCCAGCATGAGCGACCAGCTGTTTGCCGACCTGCGCCTGCCGCGACCCGACATCAACCTCGAAGTGGGGTCGGGTTCACACGCCGTGCAGACCGCCGAGGTGATGAAACGCTTCGAGCCGGCGCTGGACGAACACAAGCCGTCCTGCGTGCTGGTGGTGGGCGATGTCAATTCCACGCTGGCCTGCACGCTGGTCGCGGTGAAGAAGGGCGTGCCCGTGGTGCACGTCGAAGCCGGCTTGCGCAGCTACGACCGCAAGATGCCCGAAGAGATCAACCGCGTGCTCACCGACCAGGTGGCCGACCGCCTGTACACCACCGAACGCAGCGCGCTGGCCAACCTGCTGCGCGAAGGCGTGGCCGAAGAACGGGTCTGCTTCACGGGCAACGTGATGATCGACTCGCTGCTATCCAACCGCGACGCGGCGCGCCCGGCTGCAGCTACGCTGCAGGCGCACGGCTTCGACCCAGCCTTGCTGCAGCACGCCAAAGGCTATGGCGTGGTCACGCTGCACCGTCCGTCCAATGTCGATGACGCGGACACCCTGACGCGACTGCTGGGTGTGTTGCGCGAGGTTGCAGCGCAACTGCCGCTGGTCTTTGCGCTGCACCCGCGCACGCGCAACAACATCGACCGTTTTGGCCTGCAGCACCTGCTGGACCCGCAGACCATGGTGCTGCTGCCGCCGCAGGGTTACCTGGAAATGCTGGGCCTGATGGCCGGCGCCACCCTGGTGCTGACCGACTCCGGCGGCCTGCAGGAAGAGACCACCGCGCTGGGCGTGCCTTGCCTCACGATGCGCGAAAACACCGAACGCCCGATCACGGTGGAGCAGGGCACCAACACCATGGTGGGCCGCGACGTGCAGGCCATCCGCAGCGGCGTGGCACAGATCCTGGCCGGCCGTGGCAAACGCGGGCTTGTGCCCGAATACTGGGACGGCCGCGCGGCCGAACGCATCGCCGCCGACCTGGCCCGTTGGTTGATGAACCCGACGCCCTGAAGCGCACCGCATGCTGGCCCCCGCCCTTACCAACGCCCTGACCATCGACGTGGAAGACTACTTCCAGGTCTCGGCCTTTGCGCCCTACATCCGGCGCGACGAGTGGGACGCCCGCGAGTGCCGCGTCGAGCGCAACGTCGACCGCATCCTGGCCATGCTGGCCAGCCGCGACACCAAGGCCACCTTCTTCACGCTGGGCTGGGTGGCTGAACGTTACCCGCAACTCGTCAAGCGCATCGTCGAAGGCGGCCACGAACTGGCCAGCCACGGTTACGGCCATGAACGTGCCAGCGACCTGGAACCGGCCGCGTTTTCGCAAGACATCACACGTGCCAAACATCTGCTGGAAGACATCGGCGGCACTGCGGTCAAGGGCTACCGCGCGCCCAGTTTTTCCATCGGCACCAAGAACCTGTGGGCTTTCGAACACCTGGCGCGCGCCGGCTACACCTACAGCAGCAGCATCTACCCCATCAAGCACGACCACTACGGCATGCCCGACTCGCCGCGCTTTGCCTACCGCGTGGCCAGCGGCTTGCTGGAAGTGCCGGTGACCACGCTGCGCATGATGAGCCGAAACCTGCCTTCCAGCGGCGGCGGCTACTTCCGGCTGCTGCCCTACGGCATTTCGCGCTGGATGATCCGGCGCATCAACGCGGTCGATCGTGAATCGGCCATCTTCTATTTCCACCCCTGGGAAATCGACGCCGAACAGCCGCGTGTGGCGGGCATCGACGCCAAGACCCGCTTTCGGCACTACGTGAACATCCCGCGCATGGAGTCCAAGCTGCAGTCGCTGCTGGCCGACTTCCGCTGGGGCCGCATGGACCAGATCTTTCTGGCCCGCGAACCGGCCCAGGCCTAGAAGAGGGACCGCGTGCCCGTTGTCGAGCGTCTCAATGCCGAAGACGCCCGCGAGTGCCACTCGTGGGACAACTTCGTCATGGCCTGCCCGCAGGCCACGTTTTTTCATCGTGCCGGCTGGCAGCGCATCATGCGCAAGGTCTTCCGGCACGACACCTACTACTTGATGGCGCGCACGAATGGGGGCGCGAACGGCGGCGAGAACGGGGGCGCGAACGGGGACGCTAACGGCGGCGCCCACGGGCGCATCACCGGCGTGCTGCCACTGGCGCACGTCAACAGCCGGCTGTTTGGAAACGCCTTGACCAGCCTGCCGTTTGCGGCCTATGGCGGTGTGGCGGCTGAAGACGCCGCCAGTGCTGCTGCGCTGGAGCAAGCAGCGCAGGCCCTGGCGCAGCAACTGGGCGTGCAGCACCTTGAACTGCGCAACCTCACCCGCCAGCACCCCGACTGGCCGGCGCAGGACCTGTACGTCACCTTCCGCAAAGCCATCCTGCCCGACGAAGAAGCCAACATGCTGGCCATCCCGCGCAAGCAGCGCGCGATGGTGCGCAAGGGCATCAAGAACGGCCTGAAGAGCGAAATCGACAGCAGCGTCGACCGCTTCTTCAGCCTGTATGCCAGCAACGTGCACCGCCACGGCACGCCGGCCTTGTCCAAGCGCTACTTCCAGGCGCTGCAAAAAGAGTTCGGCAGCGACTGCGAGGTGCTCACCGTCACCGGCCCCCAGGGCCAACTGTTGTCCAGCGTGCTGAGCTTCTACTTCCGCGACGAAGTGCTGCCCTACTACGCCGGCGACGACGAAGCCGCGCGCGACCTGGCCGCCAACGACTTCAAGTACTGGGAGCTGATGCGCCGATCCTGCGCGCGCGGCCTGAAGGTCTTCGACTACGGCCGCAGCAAACAAGGCACCGGGCCGTACGCCTTCAAGAAGAACTGGGGCTTCGAGCCGCAGACGCTGCACTACGAATACCAGCTGTACAAACGTGACACCGTGCCGCAGAACAACCCGGCCAATCCCAAGTACCAGCTGATGATCAAAACCTGGCGCAGGCTGCCGGTGGGCGTTGCCAACTGGCTTGGGCCGCACGTGGTTCGCAACCTGGGCTGATGCAGTGGCCAAGATCTTGTACCTGGTGCACCGCATGCCCTACCCGCCCAACAAGGGCGACAAGGTGCGCTCGTACCACCTGCTTCGTCACCTGGCTGAACGTCACCAGGTTTACCTGGGCACCTTCATCGATGACCCGGACGACGAGGCCCACATCGACACCCTGCGCGGCTGGTGCGCCGACCTGCACGTGGCTCGGCTGCAGCCCACTGCGGCGCGCCTGGCCAGCCTGCGTGGCCTGGTCAACGGCCAGGCACTGACCTTGCCCTACTACCGCAATGCCGGCTTGGCCGAATGGGTGAAAAAAACCCAGGCCGCCGAGTCCATCGACGCCACGGTGGTGTTCTCGGCGTGCATGGCGCAGTACACCTCGCCGCAGCAGGGCGCGCGCGTGATCGTGGACTTTGTCGATGTCGATTCCGCCAAGTGGGCCGAGTACGCCCACCAGCACCGCTGGCCCCTGTCGTGGCTGTACCGTCGCGAAGGCCGCCAGTTGCTGGCCTATGAACGTGCCGTCGCCAGCCGGGTCGCACATGGCTTTTTTGCCACCGAAAAAGAAACCGAGCTTTTCCTGGGCCTGGCGCCTGAATGCGCCGGCCAGGTATCGGCCATGAACAACGGCGTCGATGCCAACTACTTCTCGCCGCTGGCCGATCGCCCTTCGCCCTTTCAGCCGAATGAAACCGCCATCGTGTTTACTGGCGCGATGGACTACTGGCCCAACATCGACGCGGTGACCTGGTTTGCACGTGAAGCGCTGCCAGCGCTGCGCCAGTCGTTCCCCGGCCTGCGCTTTCACATCGTCGGGCGCAGCCCCGCGCCGGCCGTGCAGGCGCTGGCAACCGATGGGGTGGTGGTGACCGGCACCGTGCCCGACGTGCGGCCCTACCTGCAGCACGCCGCGGTGGTGGTGGCGCCATTGCGCCTGGCGCGTGGCATCCAGAACAAGGTGCTCGAAGCCATGGCCATGGCGCGCCCGGTGGTGGCTGCCCAAGCCTGCGTGCAGGCACTGCATGCCCTGCCCGGACAAGAGATCGTGTCGGCGCAAGACAGCCCCGACTTCGTGCGCGAGGTAACGGCGCTGCTGCATGACCCGCAGCGCGCCAGCGCCACCGGTCGGGCGGGGCGCCAGCGTGTGCTGCAAAGTTATGACTGGTCGGCGCACCTGTCCCTGCTTGCACGCCAGTTGGACAGCCTGCTGCGCCAGGTGGCCCAGCCGGCCGTGGCGGCCATGCCGCGGCACACAGCGGAGTCGATGACATGAGTGCCGTACTGACCCAACAGTCCTTGCTGCCACCGCAGCGCTGGCGAGCGCCCATCCTGGCCCTGCTGCTGGTGGTGGCCTGCCTGATGCTGCTGTACCGCGACACGCTGACGTCGATGGTGAGCATCTGGTACCGCTCAGAAACCTTTGCCCACGCTTTCCTGGTGTTGCCCATCAGCCTGTGGCTGATCTGGCGCGACCGCGACAGGCTGCTGCCCATCACGCCCAAGCCGCAGCCCTGGCTGCTGCTGCCCATGGCTGTGGTGGCCTTCGTCTGGCTGCTTGGCGACCTGGCCAGCGTCAATTCCATCACGCAGCTGGCCTTCACCGCCTTGCTGGTGATGGCCGTGCCCACCGTGCTGGGCCTGGCTGCCGCCCGTCAGATGGCCTTCCCCCTGGCCTTCCTGTTTTTCATGGTGCCCATCGGCGACTTCATGCTGCCGGTGCTGATGGAATGGACGGCCGACTTCACCGTGTACGCCATCCAGCTCAGCGGTGTGCCGGTGTACCGAGAAGGCTTGCAGTTCGTCATTCCCACGGGCAGCTGGTCGGTGGTGGAAGCCTGCAGCGGCGTGCGCTACATGATCGCTTCGTTCATGGTCGGCTCCTTGTTTGCCTACCTCAACTACACCACGCTGCGGCGCCGGCTGATCTTCTGTGTCATCTCGCTCATCGTGCCGCTGGTGGCCAACTGGCTGCGGGCCTACTTCATCGTCATGCTGGGGCATCTGTCCAACAACAAGCTGGCTGTGGGCGTGGACCACCTGGTCTATGGCTGGGTGTTTTTTGGCGTCGTCATCGGGCTGATGTTTTTCATCGGCGCGCGCTGGTCTGAACCGCTGCAGCCTGTTGACAAGGCATCCCCCGTCTCCAGGGCTGAAGATCGCCCATCCACGGCCGCACTGCCCGGCGTGGTGCTGGCCCTGGGCCTTTTGCTGGCCTACCCGCATGCCTTGGCAGCCTGGCTCAACGCGCCCAGCGGGGCGAAGGCGACCGTGGCTTTCACCCTGCCTGAACTGGCCGGTGTGCAAACCAGTGCCGAGCCGGCGCCGCTGTTGCCCATCAGCGCCAACCCGGCTTCAGTGGCGGTTCGCGGGTACGTGGTGGGTGAGGGTGTGGTCACCGTGCATGTCGCCTACTACCGTCACCAGGGTTACGACAGCAAGCTCGTCACCTCAACGAGCATGCTGGCGCGGTCGGAAGACTCGCACTGGCAGCCGGCATCCCACAGCGCCGGCAAGCTGGCCGCGGCCGGTAATGACGTGGTCTGGCGCGGCACCGAATTGCTGGAAGGCTCGGTGGCCGTGAGCGGCCGCCAGCGCAAGCGGCTGGATGTGCGCGAGCTGTACTGGGCCGACGGTCGTTTCCTGGCCAGTGACCACCGCGCCAGCGCCGCTGTGCTGTGGGGTCGTTTGTCCGGGCGCGGCGACGACGGCGCCAAGATCACGGTTTACGCCGAAGGCCCAGTCGCGGCTGAAACGCGCAAGCGCCTGGATACCTTCATGCAAAGCCACTGGCCCGCCATCGAGGCGCAGCTGGTGGCATACCGCCAGCAGCGCTGAGGCCTGGCCCGCCAAACTTTCAACTCAATTGCACCTATGGAACAGAAGGCCATGAACACCCTGGCGGTCATCGGACTGGGCTACGTCGGCCTGCCGCTCGTTGTCGAGTTCGGCAAACACATGCGCACCATCGGCTTTGACATCGCGCAGAACAAGGTCGATGCCTGCAACCGCGGCACCGACCCGTCGCGCGAGCTGAGCGACGCGCAGATGGCCGAGGCCAAACACGCCATCTACACGTCCGACCCGGCGCTGCTGGCCGAAGCCGACATGATCATCGTTGCCGTGCCCACGCCAGTGGACGGGGCGCACATTCCCGACTTCCGCCCGCTCATCGGCAGCAGCACCAGCGTGGGCCGGCACATGAAGAAGGGCGTGACGGTGATCTACGAATCCACCGTCTACCCGGGCGCCACCGAAGAGGTCTGCATCCCGGTGCTGGAAAAGGAATCGGGCCTGAAGTGGAAAGAAGACTTCTTCGTCGGCTACAGCCCCGAGCGCATCAACCCGGGCGACAAGGAACACACGCTCACCAAGATCCTGAAAATCGTCTCTGGCGACACGCCACACACGCTGGACAAAGTGGCGACGCTGTACGAAAAGATCGTCGTGCCTGGCGTGCACCGGGCCAGCAGCATCAAGGCCGCTGAAGCCGCCAAGGTCATCGAGAACACCCAGCGCGACCTGAACATCGCGCTGATGAACGAGTTGGCCATCATCTTCGAGAAGATCGGCATCGACACCACCGAAGTGCTGGAAGCCGCCGGCACCAAGTGGAACTTCCTGAAGTTCAAACCCGGTCTGGTGGGCGGCCACTGCATCGGCGTGGACCCGTACTACCTGACGCACAAGGCCGACATGCTGGGCTACCACCCGCAGGTCATCCTGGCCGGCCGGCGCATCAACGACAGCATGGGCAAGTTCATCGCTGAGCAGACGATCAAGAACATGATCGCCTCGGGCAGCTACATCAAGGGCGCGCGCGTCAACGTGCTGGGCCTGACCTTCAAGGAAAACTGCGGTGACCTGCGCAACAGCAAGGTCATCGACATCATCAATGAGCTGAAGAGCTACGGTGTGGAGGTCTTTGTCACCGACCCGCAGGCCGACAGCGACGAAGCGGTGCACGAATACGGCGTGCCGCTGACACCCTGGGACCAACTGCCCCGCGCCGACGCCATCGTGGCGGCCGTGGCACACCGCGAGTTTGCTTCGCTGTCGCTGGACGACGTGGGCAAAAAACTGGTCAAGGGCGGCGCCTTCATCGACGTCAAGGCCAGCTTCGACGCCGTGGCGCTGAAGGACGCCGGCTACCGGGTGTGGCGGCTCTGACTTCGCTGGCCGCGTCCGCAAGCGACACGCGGCCGCTCATCGCCCACGTGGTGTACCGCTTCGCAGTAGGCGGGCTGGAAAACGGCGTCGTCAACCTCATCAACCACATGCCGGCCGAACGCTGGCGCCATGTGGTCATTGCACTGACCGATGTGGACGCTGGCTTTGCATCGCGCATCCGCCGCCAAGACGTGCCTTGCCTGCCGCTGCACAAACCGCCGGGGCAGGGCATCTGGCAGTACCCAGCGCTGTGGCGGCTGTTTCGCCAGCTGCAACCGGCCATCGTGCACACCCGCAACCTGGCGGCGCTTGAGGCGCAGGTGCCGGCCTGGCTGGCGGGTGTGCCTGGCCGAGTGCACGGCGAACATGGGCGCGACGTGGAAGACCTGCACGGCACCAACCGGCGCCACATGGCCATGCGTCGTGCCTACCGGCCCTTTGTGCAGCAGACCATCGCGCTGGGCCAGGAGCTCTTCGACTACACCCGCGACAAGATCAAGGTGCCGGCCAACCGGCTGCACGCCATCTACAACGGGGTGGACATCGTGCGGTTTTCGCTGCCGGCGCAGCGCTGCGCCATCGAAGGCAGCCCCTTCAATGGGCCCGGTCTGTGGCTGGTGGGCACCGTGGGCCGCATGATGGCCGTGAAGGCCCAGCCGTTGCTGGCGCAGGCCTTTGTCCTGGCGCTGCAGCAGCGGCCCGAACTGGCAAAAACGCTGCGGCTGGTGATGGTGGGCGACGGCCCCTTGCGGGCGGAGTGCCAGGCCATCCTGCAGGCCGCCGGTGTCGAGCACCTGGCCTGGCTGCCCGGTGAACGGGCCGATGTGCCGGATGTCATGCGAGGTCTGAATTGTTTCGTGCTGCCATCCTTGGCCGAGGGCATCTCGAATACCGTGCTCGAAGCCATGGCCTGTGGCCTTCCGGTGATTGCTACGCGGGTTGGCGCCAGTGCTGAGCTGCTGGTCGATGGGCAGACCGGCGTTCTTGTGCCGGCCGGTGATGTACCGGCCTTGGCCGCCGGGTTGCTGCGCCTGGCCGGCGACACTGTTGCAGCGCAGGCCATGGGCCGGGCGGGGCGCCAGCGCATCGAGCAGCACTTCAGCCTGCCTGCCATGGTGGCGGCCTATCAATCGGTCTACGAGCGCGTGCTGCACCGCGCTTAGGCCTATTTGCTGCTTCATGCTCGCCATCGTCGTCCGATCCTCGGGCGGAAGCTGGCGGTACTGCGTCTTCTGGTCCAGGTGCACACCTTACGCTGGTGGGTGTTGCACTTCAGATTTGAAGCCGCCGTTGGTAAATCGGAGCTCCCGCCGCGCCGTGCTATCCGCGGTTGGTCCGCCCGAGGAGCTAACTGTCGAGAGAGCTCATGCTAAATGTTTACTTCACGATTGACGTCGAGGTCTGGTGCGATAGCTGGCTCGACATTGACCGCAAGTTCCCCGATGCCTTTCTTGAAGGCTCTGACGGCACCATTGGGTGCGTGGCTGGAGGTCAACGACACGGTGCGAAGTCCTCTGCCCTGGGTATGGGCGGCGCTGGCCGCGGCTGCGTTCGGTCTGTATCGGCGCAGAGGCGGCCTGAAGCAGGTTCCGCTGCCTGACTCATACATTGGCGCTCATGCCGCCGTCCCGAATCTCAAGGTCCTTACCCGCAACCCTGCGGGGTTCAAGAGCTGCTTTCCTCGTCTCGACGTGGTTTCACCATGAACTGGACGGGTGTTTACTACCCGTCGCCAATGAGCTACACATGGTGGGCGAGGCGTATCCTGCTTGATGAGTCCCTGCCTCGCCGCAATAAGAGTCAACGACTTAGCGATGGTGTCGGGGTGCAGTTGAGAAAGACGGGTTAGCGGGGGACAGTCTCCGGTGAGGCCGGGCGCGCTTGCACCTCGATGAAACTTGTACGCAGGTCACCCCAAGCGAAGCGGTACTCCATCACGCCTTGAGGGTCCAAGCGGAACCCTATTTTTTCAAGCACCGCTTGAGCCAGTCCGTTTCGCTCGGTCTTCTTGAAGTTGAGCGTCATTCGCTCTTGCCCACCCGTTGCAAGTTGTGTCAACTCGTGGAATAAAGCTTGCTCGATGAATTTACCTTGAACGCGGCAAGAGATCATCAGATCGTGCACGTGGATCGACGAGTTGTCCGAAGACCAGATACAGGTACCGATCACCCCATAGTCCCCATACTTGTCTTGACAAGATAGCGCAGTCTTGCGCACGCTTTTGTCGACGAGTACAGACTGAAAATCGTCACGGGAGTATTTGCGCCCAGAAAAGTTTAGTTGATTGGTGCGCTGGACTAATTCGCTAATCCGATCCACAACCGTTGTATCAACATCGAAAATCTTTAGAACGATGCTGCAGTTGCGCAAAAACTCCGTGTAATCTCCATCAAATGTGACAAAGTCAGATTCTCGCTCTTGAGCTTGTTTGTACATGGATCGGCGGCTTCTCGCCTCCGCCGTCTGCGCACCTTTCAACCGCGGATGACTGAGTAAGGTCGACAGCGCTGTTTCCGGCAAGACTTCAACCTTAGGGTGGGCACAGGATACTTGCTCGCGCTCAAACGGATTGTCATCGATGAAGATGAATGTATCGATGCCGATGTCGAGATCGCTCTTGATCTTGCCGATGTTGCCCGACTTTGGATTCCAGTTGATCTGCGGAAACAGCAAGTATTGAGAAAGACCTAGCTCCTCTAGCTTAGACCAAGCGTCTGAATGGTTGTTCTTACTGGCAATGGACAGTAGAATTCCGCGTTGGTCGAGCTGAGCAACAAGTTCCTTGATACCGGAATGAAGATGCACCTCACCTTCGACAAGAACCCCATTCCACAGCGTATTATCAAGATCAAACACCACACACTTAGCCTCTGGAATTCTTTCGACGATGGGAATCACGGCCAGAGTCGCTGGCGCAGCCGAATTAGGTGCCGGTGATGGATGATGGACATAACGTACCAAGTCTAAGCAAAGGAAAACGAGGTGCGTGCCTTCAATAGCTGCTGGCGTTAGGGCGATGCCGAAGGGTAAACCCGAATCGATTATTCCGGAGAAATCAGCCGCTAGAATTTCGATTAAGTTGTAGCCGGATTCAAATCGAAGCGATCTCAATAACGGCGGCGGCAGTTGATCCGTTCGTAAATGACTGCGAATGGCGGTTCGATCAACGGAGATAGCCAAACTTAAATCGGCTGCAATATCAGTCGGGTTGTATACCTCGACGATGAACGCGTCAGGCCCATTGCGTCGGGCGGTGCGCGTGTGCAACCAACGGTTGAGCCGTTCGCGCAGACCGAATGACAGGTACGACCAGCGAACATCCTTGCTGACCCCGCCTAGGACTGCACCTGCCGGGTTGGCAAGCAGGGTTAGCGCGCCCAGGACTGCCTCAAATCGTGCAGCCGTGCGCGTTGGAAAAAGGTGTGCGTTCGCGCGAGCCTCGATCTTGCCCCAGCGTTTGAAGATTACC
>ENA-ORBV01005670-ORBV01005670.1-microbial-mat-metagenome-genome-assembly--contig:-NODE-5670-length-22732-cov-5.570073_pt1 | contig 22732 bp, 18 predicted proteins | sample MGYA00237777_ERZ505514 | MGnify/ENA primary metagenome ERZ505514 (study PRJEB26160, sample SAMN06269048) | microbial mat metagenome | isolation source: Oligotrophic lake microbial mat | place... | reverse complement strand
GGTGAGTGGCTGGCGAGTGTTTCTGGTCCGCTTCGGTTGCTTCGCCTGCTTCGTCGCCACCCTCCCCTCCTTGTGAAGAAGTCTGCCGAGCCCACGAGGCTGATCGCAGGCCAAAGCGGAACACCGGTCGTGACAGGCCAATCATCCGTACTTTGTAAGGTCGGCGCGGGACCTTTTTCGCGAAAGGGCAGGCGGGTTCAGAGTTTCACTCGGCGTCGGCGGAGGACGCGGTGCGACCCGAGGCGCGATCCCGCCGTGCGTGCGGAACACCGTGTACATCAATCCCGCCGGTTTCCCGAGGGCGTGGCCAATCGCCAGGAACGAATCGCCCGCCTCGACCCGCTCCCACACCCGCTCCCAGACCTGCTCCCACACCTGCTCCCAGACCTGCTCCCAGACCTGCTCGATCATCCCGGCCGAGATCCCCGGGCGTCTGCGCGCCGCCATCGTCTGACTCTGCCAACTACCGGCGCGTCTGACACAATCACGTTCGGGCGCCTGGTGTGCGAACCGTCAACACAGGTCCCCGCATCAATTCTGACCGATGGCCTTCACCTCATCAAGCCAGTTGAAGACGACGCGCAGCTGGCGCGCCATCGTCGGATCGGCCTTCACCATGATGAAGCTGCGATCCGGGCTCGGCGACCAGTTGCGCGTCAGACTGAAGTCGTACGGTCCACTGAACAGCACCTGCGGTGCTCGTACCACCGCAAATGCCGGCCGTGTGCGGACTGACACCACCATCAGCGCATGCCCGCCCGGTAGACGAGTTCACTGCCGTCGACCGAGCAGTGCGCCGCCACGCCGGCGCGCGCCGACACCAGTACGGCCGCTCCACTGTCGGTGTATGGCCGCACGCAGATTTCGTTTGCACCAGAGATGTTGGAGGTTTGTGCGAGCCACTTTCCGTCATCAGGTGAAAGCGAGGGCTCCCGGTCGTCGGTCGGCGACTCAACGATGACGCTGAGCGTGCTGTCCTCAAGACGGACGCGTCCGACATCGCGGCCCACCACTTCCGGCCGGGCGGCAACCAGGTCGCCAATCATTGCATTGTCTCGCGTCCAGACACGTGCGCTGAAATCATCGCCGCTGCTTGCCGCTGCTTGCCGCTGCGGCGCTGAGCACGGCGTGGCCCTCGGCTCCGGGTTGTGGGAGCATCCAGGTCGTCGCCGCGACGCACGCCGGAAACCGCGCGAACGCACGCCGGACCTGGTGTTCGCGCAGACCGATCCCTATCTCGCTCCCCTCCGCACCGATCCGAGATTCGGGCCGTGGGCCGACTCGATCGACGTGCCACGGCCGCGTGAGAAGTAACAGCGTCGATGCGGCGCGGCCGGTGACGGCCCCATGATGCGTACGTCGGTTCACAGTTGCGGCATGGCGACGGGCGACGCGAGATCGCGTTGGCCAGACGGTCGAAAGCCGCGTTGATGTGTTCGGCGTCAGACAGTGATCACACTCCGGAGGGACGCGACCAACGTGAGGTCAGTGACCGCTCCCGGAGCCCGCTCCCGGAGCCCGCTCCCGGAGCCCGCGCCCGCGCAACGGCGCCGATTCCGGTGCGCCGCAGCCAGGCTCTGTGCCGTAGTTGCGTTGGGTTGCGTCGAGTCGCGGATTGGTTCAGTCGCGCTACTCATTGCAGTATGCCTGGCACTCGAAAGTCACGGGACTGAAAGGGCTACTGACGCAAGGAATCCCGCAGCGCGACTGCTTCGCGCGATCTGGGATGCGCATCGCCGTATCCGAATCGGAGCGGCGCGAGCGCGCTGTCCAGTCGCACGCGCGCTGAAGCCGTGTCGCCCAGCCCCAAGGCGGACCGGCTCCGGCCGAGCATCGCCTCGCCGAAGTTCAGATTGTGCAGTCGGTCCTCCGTCGTCGTGCCGTAGCTCGACGCCACGATCACCAGCGACGTATCCGCCAGCGACCATCGGTGCGCTGCGAGCGAAACAGTCGCGTGCTCCATCACGACGGTGGTCGCATTGAGCATCCGGACCTTCCCGGGAAATCCTTTCGCACGGACCAGCGAGTCGAGTGCGCCGAACGCGGACTCCGGCCGACCCTCGGCGACCGCGAGTTGGGCATCCGCCACGATGACGCGCGATTGCATGTTCGCCATCGTGATCAACGGAACGATGGCTCGCATCTCTGCAATACGGCGGCGTGCCAATTCGGTACGGCCCTGCTGTGCAAGATTCTTCACGATGAAGTTGCGCGCATCGAGTCGGGCGATATTGTCCCCGATCGAGTCGGCCGCGCGCATGTATCGCTCCAGATAGACGTTCGCGGAGTCGTATTGCGCGCCTCTCGAGAGCGCGAGCCCGCGCGCGCGGAACGTATACCGCGGGGTCGCACCAACCGCACGCGAGGCGCCAGCGAGCTCCACGGCGCGACGCGTTGCGGCGAGTTCGGCAAGATTGCTGCCAAGAGTGACCTGCAATTCCGACTCTGCCTCGTACGAGACGCGGAGCGCCGTACTCTGGACTCGCCCCTGCCGCACGAGTGTGGTGGTGATTTCGTTGCGCGTTGCAAGTGCCGCAGCATCGCGCCCTGCGAACGATTGCGCCACGGTCAGTGCTTCGAGAGCGGTCAGGTAGAGCTGTGTGTCTTGCATGCCATCAGCTCGGAGCACCTCGGCCGCCGCGTGTGCCAACGTATCGGCCTGGGCGCTCTTGTGATCGATGGCGAGCGTGAATAGCGAACGCGCGATGAGACATTGGGCTGTCGCGCGAGCCGATGGCACACGCATCCGGGCAAGCTGCTCGTCACCGTCACGGAGTCGACGCACCGCGGCGACGGAGTCCAGACTGTTCACCGCACTTCCGGCAATCCGGCAGGCGACCAGCGCGCGCAGCTCGGGATCATCGATACGCCGTGCGATGGAGTCCGCACTCATGATCAGTGCTACGGCGGCATCGCCAGCGTTCGCGCGCGTATACTGATCTGCCAGTTCCGCCATCAGACGACCGCGCAAACGTGGATCCGTCTGCATTTGCGTCAGGACGACATCGCGTGCGCGGTCCAGCAATCCAAGCAGGGAGACGGGCGCCGCGTCAGGCCCGTAGTCGGTCAGGAGTGCGCCCATGAACTCATTGGTGGCTTGCGCGTACCGCGTCTCGAACACCGCCGCATCGCGTTGGCGACGCGCCTCGAACAGCTGCATCGTCGTGATCAGCGTTGCGCTACCGAGGGCAACGATGACGGCCGCGGCTGCCACTACGGCCGCACGATTGCGCCGGACAAACTTCCGCACGCGGTAGATGCGCGATTCTGCCTGCGCCGAGACCGGGCGATCCGTCAGGTATGCGCGCAGATCGTCGGCCAACGCCTGCACCGACTGATAGCGATCGCGCGCGTCTTTCTGCAGCGCTTTCGCCAGAATGTTGTCAAGATCGCCGGCATACTGTGCCTTGAGCCACGCCAGCGACCCACTGCGTTCGGCGGCAATCCGCACGGCATCCTCCGGCGCGTCCGCCGTCATCACGCTGATCCGCCGCGAGAGGCGCAGCGGTTCGCGCGTCAATGTGGCATTCCGTCGCTCGGCATCAGTGGTGCAACCGTCGCTGGTCGGATGCCGCCCACCGAGCATCACGTACAGTACGATACCGAGCGCGTAGACGTCGGTCGCCATCGACACCGGCTCGCCACGCAGCTGCTCGGGTGCGGCGAACTCCGGCGTGAATGCCTGGCCGAAATCGAGCGTGAGCGTTGACTCGGCCGCGAGCTCTCGCCCACCGCCCATGAGCTTCGCAATGCCAAAGTCGAGCAGCTTGACGGTACCATCATCGCCGACGAGAATATTCGAAGGCTTGAGATCACGGTGCAGCACGAGCTGCGCATGGGCACTGGCCACCGCGGCGAGTACGTCAAGAAAGAGCGTGATGCGCTCCCTCGGCGGCATCTGTCTGGCGTTGACGAACCGATCAATCCGCTCGCCCTTGATATACTCGAGTACGAGGAACGGCTGACCCGTTCGCGTCACGCCAGCGTCGAGCATCCGCGCGATGTTCGGATGTGACAGACGTGCGAGCAGCTGTCCTTCCTGCGCGAAGCGTATCTCGCCCGAGCGGCCCACCAGCGACAGATGCAGGAGCTTGATCGCGACATCGCCATCGAAGCGGCCATCGCTGCGACGCCCCCGCCACACGGAGCCCATGCCGCCATCGCCGATCGCCTCGACAAGGGTGTACGGGCCAACCACCTGACCGACGAGCCCCGGCACGATCGGATCAGCGGCAGCAAGTAACGAGACATCGAGGAAATCGCCGCCGCGACTCGCATCGCCGCGCAAGAGCGCCTCGATATCACTCGCCATCTCCGGCGCGCGCACATGAAGCGTCGCCAACCACTGTACGCGCTCCTCGCCCTCCAGCTCCAGCGCTTCATCCAACAGCGGTTCGATTGCCTTCCAGCGCTCCTTTCCCATCGCAGACATGTCCGACCCCGGCAGAGTGACGTGGACGCCCCCACGGGCTACATCGGATTTTTCGGCAGTGAAGCGACATCGTGTTCAGCTAGTGTAGCTGTCGCCGAAGTGTCGAGCGAAATTCGTCGAAGATCATGACGGTAAGTCGCCACCAGCGAGCGCGCGCAATCCCGGAGCCGGACCTCAGAACGCGATGCCGATGTTGACGCGCGCCGTGGGCAGGACCGAGACGCTCAGCGGATCAAAGACAGCCTCGCGGCCGAGAAACCGCTTCACGCCGAGTCCGAGCACCGTGACGAAGCGCCGCTTCGGGCCGAGCAGCCACTGGTAGCTGAGCTCCGTGCCGACCGTGCCGCGGGTCGCGCGCGTCGTCGGCAGGCTGGTGCCAGGCCCGATGAAGCAGCCGTTGCTGCAGTCGGCGCCGCTGGCCGTGGCGACTCCGGCCGTACCGGCGATGGAGAACCCTTCCGGGGCCTTCTCCGAGGGATAGTACCGCGCCTTCACCTCGAGCGTGCTGTAGTTGTTGTAGTCATCGATCCCGGTGTTGCTGAAGCCCGCGCCGACGCTGGCCGTGGGAGAGACGACGGTTTCCACGTCGCCCGCGAAGTAGAGGGCGAACACGGCGAATGGATTGATCGACACGACCGTCTTACGCAGCTTGGGCGTCGCCGAACGCGTCGTGGTGTCGGTGACCTGCGCCTGCAGCGCGGACGCGACGCAGAAGGCAAGTGCGGGAAGCAGAAGTCGCGAAGGCATCCGGGAGTTCGGTTGGGGAATGACGTTGACCTGCTACCAAAGTGCCGACCGTTCGTTCGTCCAGACAGCCAAGGCGCCAGGCCAGGAGGCTCGACCTACCGGAGGCATACCCGAGCACCCGCGGCGTCGCATCTGACGCCGCCATCGAATTCCATGAAATCCCGTAACGCCTCGTCCCGGGGCACTGCCGGGACTACCAACCGGACGGCCCGCGAGGCACGCCAGCGTGGCCGACGTCACACCGTCCGCCCGCCAGTGTGCACCGTCGGCGATCGCGACGTGTGCTCGACCGGTTCCAATTGAACTTCCCGACCAGAACTGAACCGCCTCCGCCGGCCCGCCCGTCTTGGCGCCTTGGGAGACCCCGCCGCATACTTCCACGACCCCGAGTCAGGGTCCTCTGACGACGACGCAACTATCGCGACCAGTGCGGGCACCCCCTGCAGCGTACTCGTATCCGCGATCCTGATGGAGGCTGCGTGAGAACCGCGATCGCCCTGTCCACCCTGCTGGGATTCTGCATTGCACCGACGGCGACGGCCCAAACCGACGTCGCCAGAGTCGATGCTGCCGTCCATGCGTTCATGGCGAAGGAAGGCATCCCGGCGGCGCACGTCACGATCCTCCGTGGCGACACGGTGATGCTGCAGCGTGGGTACGGCTCGGCAGGAGCGAACGGGCGAGTGCCCGATGCGTCGACGATCTTTCCGCTCGGTTCGATCTCGAAGCAGTTCACCGCCGCCACGATCCTGGCGCTCGCCAACGCGGGCAAGGTTCGGCTCGATGCGCGCGTAAGCGAGTACCTGCCCGAGTGGTTTGCCAACGAGCCCGCCCTCCGCGTCTCGCACCTGCTCTCACAGACCTCGGGGCTGCAGGATTTTCTCTGGCTGGAAGGATATCGGCCGCTCGGCCGCGATCCGGGAACGCCGATCGCGGCCTACGTCGCGCTGGCGGCGGCCGCGCCGCGTCGTTTCCCACCCGGAACGCGCTGGTCCTACAGCAACACCAATTACAAGGCGCTGGCGCTCATCGCCGAGCGGGTCACAGGCCAGCGATTCGACCGCCTGCTCGCCGACCTGGTGTTGAGTCCCGCCGGAATCGAGGGCATCGTGCCGTGTCACAGCTTGCGACCTGACCAGTTCGTACCGGGTGTGTCGGCCAAAGGACAGCCGACGCCACTCGACGCCAGTGCCGCCGCGTACGTCGGCGACGGAGGACTGTGCGCCAGTGCCGTGCCGCTCGCGCGCTGGATCCGACTTGTCCTCGCCGCCCGCGAGGGCAGCGCCTCCCGCCTCGCGCGGCCGAGTCAGCTCCCGGACGGGACGCAGGTGCCATACGGATTCGGCCTCTCGACACGTGAGTTCGGCAAGCACAGGATGGTATGGCACGGCGGCAATGTCGACAGCCACAGTACGATGATTGCCTTCGTGCCAGACGAGGACCTCGGCGTCGTCATCCTGACCAACAAGGGCTTGGTCTGGCTGACCGAGTTGTTGCCGGCGCTGATCGGAGATGCGCCCGCCGCGCGCGCGGCGGCAACGGCTCCGCCCCTGTCGGGTCACTTCGAAGACGGGCTGTTCCGCTTTGACGTGACGCCCGAAGGCGAGGCGCTACGGGTGAACATCGACCTGATCGACACACTGCGGTTCCTCCCTGCCGGGCCGCGAGAGTACGTGGCCGAGGAGTATCCGGCCACGTTCCGCATTCGACTGCCGGCGGACGGATCGCGCGACCGATTCGAGTTCGATTGGGGTGAGCTCCGCTCGTATGCTCGACGCGTGAAGCAGTAGGAGCTATGTGGGGAAGCTCATGCGCCACCAGTCTCGCGCCACGGGACCGGGAGCGTCCGGCGCGTTTGCCCGGCCCGTGCCGGGTGAAATGGTGGCAAGAAGCGCCAATGGACACCTCACGGGAGCAACCCGCGTGACGGTGGCACCCGCAGCCAGCGCAGGTCGCGCACACCGCGGCCCGTCACGCTGATTGCGATCACCCGTCCACGCGCGTCGCGCACAAAACGCAGCGGCTGCCGATCCACGTGAAACGCGTCCGCAAAGAGTGGTTCGAGCGTCTGGCGCGAGTGGCGCGTGCCCGACACCGTGGTGAGGAAGAGCGAATCACCGCGCGCCACGACCGTCCACACCGATGGCAGTTCCGGCGTCGCATATCGGCCCGCGTACTCCACCAGCTTCGCGGAGTTGAGCGTGCCGATCTCGCCGACCTTCGTGAACCGGTCGTGCGGGCCCGAAGCGTTGTCCACCACGATCTGCCCCGACGCCGGTTCGAAGCGCAACCGAGGAGACGTTTCGTTGTCGGGCGTGCCGATCAGGCGACCGTCAGGCAGCTGCATCCACCGGCGTTCAGGCCCACCAAAGGCCGACGTGCTCACCAGCACGGAGTCGCGCACGATGAACCGCGTGAGCCCGCCCACGGCGGCGTCGAACCAGAGTCCATGGAACGGCCGGATGGTCGTCACCGATGGCGCGCGCAAGCTGTCCCTCAGGCGCTCGGCCGTGGTCATGCCCATCGCAGGTCCGAGCACGGCGCTCGCAACACCCTCAGCGAGTGTCATGGTATTCGCATTCGCAGCGTTGCAGGTGAGGTACACCGACGTGCGCTGCTCTGGGAAGCGCATCGACATGGCGCGATAGCCAGCCCACGCACCGCCATGATGCACTCGGCGAAGCCCGCGATACCGATCCACCATGAGACCGTACGCGTACGTGAACGGCGTACCGTCATTCAGGTGTCCAGGCTGTTGCAGCGAATCGACGAGCGCGCCGCCGCCGACGGTTGGGTTATCGAAGTTCTCGTCCCATCGGGCCAGATCCTCGACGCTGGTCTGCACCGCCCCGTCGCCCGTCTGCTCCCAGTTGGCAACGGCGACGCGCCAGCCGCCGTCCGACGGCGCGTACGACGGCACCTTGTTCCTGAAGATGCGGTTGTGATCGTCGAAGAGGTCACTGTGCGTCATGCCGAGCGGCGTGAAGATGCGCGTGCTCACGAATTGGCGCATCGACATCCCGCTCACGCGCTCGACGATCTGACTGGCGAGGAAGAAGCCCGTGTTGCTGTACGTCCACCAGCTGCCGGGAGCGAAGTTGCCCGCCTTCTGCGTTCCGAGGATCGCCATCGCGTCAGTCGCCGTCGTAGCTTCCTCCTCCGACGCGCCGCCCAGCACGAGCAGGTCGTTGTAGTCCCGCCAGCCGCTCGTGTGCTGCAGAATGTGGCGGATGGTGACGGGCGCACCGAGGCGCGGCAGTTCGGGGAGGTGCTTCTGCAGTTCGTCGTCGAGCCCGAGCTTGCCGTCCTGCGCGAGCAGCCAGATCGCCGCGGCAGTGAACTGCTTGGAGGTCGAGCCGATATCCATCACCGTCTGCGGCGAGATGGCGACGCCGAGCTCCAGGCTGCCCATGCCGTAGCCGCGGGCGTAGGCGGTGCGTCCGTCCCTGCGCACGAGCATCGCGCAGCCGGGCGAGTCGGTGCGATCGTATCGCCGGAAGACCGAATCGACGCGCACGCGCGTGGGCGCGTCGAGTTCCTGCGCGAGCAGGGGGCGGGGCGGGGCTGCGGCCACGAGGGCCGAGCAGGCGATGCTGAACAGCGTGGATGAACGGGCCAGGTTGCTCATGCTCTGTGTGCTGTGCAAATGGGTGCAACGAACGACGGAGGCTCGGAGCAAGGATAGCCTCCGAGCCGCTGCGGGTCACGCTCACCTGAGCATGGACTCTGACCCCATGATGGAAGACGCGTGCGTGGCGTCGGCGCGTGCAGCCCGCTTGTTGCCGCAGACGTCGGGCTTGATTGATCAGCAGCGCTGGCTGCATCATCGGAAGCGCTCGTGAGCGGAGGCGCGGATGGCACTGCTTGACATCTTCGCCGAGTTGAGGCTGCGGTCGCGGACGGCATTGTCGCACGCTATGCCGTTGGTGGGGCGGTCGGCGCAACGTTTTACATTGAGCCAGCCGCCACCCAGGACGTGGACGTCTTCGTAGTCTTCGATCAGTCCGCGTCGCTCCTGGTATCGCTGGCCCCGATTTATGACGACTTCACAACGCGTGGAGCCGTGGTACAGAATGAGCATCTGGTCATCGCGGAGTGGCCCGTACCGTTCCTCCCAGCCACCACACCGCTCGTCGACGATGCGCTGGTACATGCGGTGCGCATGAGCGTCGACGGACAAGCGGTCGCCGTCGTGTCGCAGGAACACCTGGCCGCGATCGCACTCGAGACAGGGCGTCTGAAGGACAAGATCCGGTTATCGCAGTTCCGGGCGTCGGGGACACTCGAGCGATTGCGCTTCGACGCCCTGACCGAGCGCTTCGGATTGACGGCGACGTGGGCTCGCTTCGTGGCGCTGATGGAGGATCAACCGTGAAGTTTTCCATGGACGAGGTGCTCCGCATAAAACGGGCGTCGCGCATTGCGATGACGGCGGCACCGATCGCCGGGAAACTGCGAATTCTGGAGCGCTTGCGTGAACGCGATCGCGCGATCCGGCGCGCCGTTGTTGCGCCTCAGCAGCGTTCGACGCGTGCCGTATCTTCGTGACCGACCTCCGCACCCAACTCCAAGCCACCCTCGGCGACGGCTATACCCTCGAGCGCGAATTCGGCGGCGGCGGCAAGCGCACCGCCGCTTGAAGTTTCAATGCCGACCGCGTGTATCGTGTGTCGACACGCGGCAGTCAGCCACCAGCACCGTCAATGCGTTCGGTGATCGATTTGCTGGAAGGCCATGAACTGGGCCACGGCAGCGAGCGCCTCCGGATCGGTGGTGGTGATCCGCAACGCCCCGCCGCGGGGGAGAGGTGTGAATGCGTACGTGATCAGGCGCCGCCTGGCTGCCAGGACCGGTGCGCCTGGCACCGTCTGCATATGCACGAATGCGGGGGTGCTGAAGTCCCCGCTGCCAAACGCCTTCGCAATGTCCTGCAGGTGCGCGCGGATGGTGGCGATACCGGCAGGATCGTCCACGTTGCGCTGGAGCTCGATGCGACCGCCGTCGGGTAGGACGTCGAACTGGTGGGTGGAAGTGTACTGATCCACGCCCATGGCCACCTGCCCGCGCGCCTGCACGGCAGCGAAGGCACTGTCGGTGTTGGCATGCGTCATGCCGCCGTTCTGCATCATCGCCTCGTGCATCGCCGCCATGCCGCGATTCACCAGATCCGTCACTTCGGCCGCGTGCCGCTGCACCAGCGCCACCGTGGCCGAGTCGGCGGAGGTCTCGGTGACGATCACACCGGTTTTCGTCTGCTCGACGCGGCGGGTGATGTTGGTGCCATTGCGCAGCACGCCGCGCAACGCCGGCGTCTCCATCGGCATCTTCGGATCGTGCGCCGTCCGAATGAGTTCACTGGTGCTCGTGACGTGTTCGCGCAGCACCTGCCGCAGAGCCGGATCATCGGATTCGGTGACGGTTCGGACACCGTTGGGCAGGTTGGTCACCGTGCGACGGAGCTTGTCGTGGTTCACCATCATCTCGTGCACGAGGCGCATCATGGCCATCGTCGACGAATCGCGGCCGCCAGCCATCATGCCCCGCATGCGCATACCGCCTGGTGGCTGGGCCTGCGCTGGCACCGTGGTGCCGACGAGGGCGAAAGTGGCGAGGAGGGATGCTGCGCGAGCGTACGTCATCGGGTCTCCGACTCAGATTGGCCGTGCAACGGCGGCCTGACACCTGCCGCACGGCAGGGCGCAGGCACCAGCACACTTTGATGTCAATTACGGCACTGAGCCCGCAATGGAACCACAGTCACATTGTCCGACATGGCATCCGCAGCGCCAACAGCCGCAGACGCCCGCCTACAAAATGTCCTGCCGCTCGTCGCCCGGCTGTCGGCGGACACCCGACAGCGCACCGCACAAGACCGGTTGCGGTCGTCCTTCTCGATGACAGGCGGACCCGGCGTCGCCAACCCTGCAAAGAGCTGGGTCGGGATGCCGTACACAGCGGAATATGTGGCGGATGAAGCAGCGATGCTGGTTGCCGCGCGGGCAATGGCGGCGGTGACGCTGGCGCGGCTCGGTGGGCGGTAGCGTGGCGACCGATCGATGCTTCGAAGAACTTCGATTTCTTCATCGGTCCGACGCGCTCCAGGCGGGGAGCAGGTTGACGACAGTTCGGCTCAGATCTCTACCTGCAATCTGGCCGACAGTGCGAAGCGTGGATCATATCCACGCCACCACGCTTTGACGAGGCCTCGGGTTGCGTCGAGCGAGAGTGACTGATGCTCATTCGGATGAGTATCGTCATGGAGTGGTCTCGTACCGTGGTGAATTCGACTGGTGTGGTCGCGTCCATCACCTCACGTCGGTCGCACGACTCCGCCGTCGCCTACTTCTCCGGCTTGCACCCTGCGAGCCACATCACCGACGGTACCGGCGACTCGCGATAGTTTTCGTACGTGCCCGTCAGGCGCACATTTGCCCGCTTCTTCAGCGTCAGTGCATAGACCGACTGACCCGGCGCCAGCACGCAGATGATGTCGGTCTTGAACTGCGATTCGCCGGGGAGCCTGATCGCCTTCTGTTCCCATGCCATGATGTCGAACTGCACGCGATACGTGTCACCATCCCGGTCCACGCTCGCTACCGTGCCGCTCAGCGTGAAGGAACGACCCGGGTAGCGCAACGGAATTTCGTTGACGTTTCTGTCGCGCTCCTTCGAGACGCGGTCAGCCAGCATCTGGGCCGTCAGCACGGTTGGCGGTGCAGCGGCGGCCGAGGCGCTCCTGCCCTGACTGGCCGCCGCCAGTCCGGCACGACCGCCCTTCAGTTCAGCGAGAATCCCACACATTTCGGTGCGTACGTCCTCCTGTTTCGCGCGCACGCCGCCCTTCAGGTTCGCGCGAAGCTGCACCGTGGTGACCTGCGCCTCGGTGGTCGCCTGTGCGACGAGCGGGAAGGAGCGTTGATTCGCGTTCTGGGGACTCTCCAGCAGCAGATTGCCCGCCACCGGCTCGGTCGCCAGCACGTCGTAGCCGCGCGTGAGCACGATACCGCGCAGCTGATTGATCGCATCCGGCGTCGACAACTCGGCCACACTCTGCGTTGCCGTGAACTTGAGGCCGGTGATCGGGTTTCCATTCTTCGCAAACGTCGCTTCGCAGGTCTGCGCAACGAGCGGTGCGGCGGGCAGCAGCATGACGAGCAGGGTCGTGCGCAGAAGCATACCAACTCCAATCAGGGTGTCCCACGATTCGGCAACCGCATCTGCGGTGCCGGGGCAACGGAGGTCCCGGTGTGCGGTCGGCGTCACGGCCACTGGGGGTCGCTTCCGACTGCTCCGGAGCCTGCCGGCCGAGGTTAACCTCGCGCCACCTGATCGCGCGCCGGTGATGCAGTGAATGGCAGGACTGCTGTGACGAATGGTGGAAACGCGCGGTTGGCTTGCATCCGCCGCGCGCTGATGGCCACGCATCGCGCGCCACGAGTCACTTCACCGCCACTCGCCGATAGCGATACTCGTGACGCCACACGTACTCCTGGCCCGGCAGCCGGAACTCCTTCACGCGATTGAAGATCGTGTCGCCCAGCGTCACCGTGAAGCGGAAATCGACGGTCTTGTTGTCGTCCATTCCCTTGCCCAGAAGCACTAGTTGCTGACCCGTTGCCGTTCGGCGGCGCGACGTAATGCGGAAGGTGGATTCTGGCGTGCCCGTTTCACCCGATTCGGCGCCGTCGCCTTCCATCCACCGGTTCCCAACGATGTGCAGCACGTCGGTGGTGTAGATCGTGTTTCCGGGACCATCGTCATAGACCGTGCGCTGGCGAAAGGCACCAGTGGTGCCGATGGGTGACATGTGCGACCACGAGGGAATGGTACGATGACTGCTGTCGGAGTAGTCGCGGTACTCCAACTCGCCCTGCATCAGGCCGACCGTCGGTGCGAGTGGCGACCGCACAGGCGTCCACGGTGTGGTACGGGCAGTCACGAGTGCGCGATCGATGCGGGCACGAAAGTCACCGATCGTCTGCGTACCATCGACATCCGGGAATGCACCCATGCCGAAGAGCGGGTTGCTGACGTTCACGTCGCTGCGCTCGAGCGGGATTCGCACGCGCATCCCGCTGTTCGGTAGCTTCAGAGACAGAATCTGGCCCGCGGTTGGCCCTGCGGCACTACCGCCGGTTTCCTCGCCGACCAGGCGCAGCTTGCCCGTGCGTACGCCCATCTCCTGCAGCACCGCCAGCAGCATGGTCGCGCCCGATCCGTTGTGACGACCCACCAGGACCGAGACGCGACCGGTGAATGCATCACGCGAGGGTTGGATCACCCCGACTGCGCTGCGCTCTGCAAACCATCCGTCAGCACGCCTGGTGAACAGTGATTCTGCCGGCGCGAAGATCGCGGTGCGATTGCCCCAGGTGTCAAGGGCGGTACTGAGCGTGGAGTCGATCAGGATCGTGCGACGACGCACGGCCTTGGTGGGCTGCAGCGGGCGGTCGATGAGATACTTCACCAGCCCATTCGATGCATCATCGGAGCCGCCGCCGTTGTCGCGTAGATCGAGGATCAGGTGCTTCACGCCGCGGCGCCGGAGCTGAGCGAAGGTCGAGGCGTAGAGCGAGTCGGCGCTGATCGGCCTGCGATAGTTGGCGAAACTTCGGATGGTGAACCGTGCTGTCGTATCGTTCACGATCGCCAGCGTCGTTCCGGTCCGGAAGTCGATGTTCTTCCCATCGCCGCTGAGCGCGCTCCACGCAGCAAACGAAATGGGGGCCAACGTCGTCGTGCGCGTTGCGCCGGCAGCATCCGTGAGTTCGAATGTCCAGTCACTCGCAAACCCGAATTCCACCGGCCAGTAGTGGTCGAGATCCGAGCCCATCAGCTCATCGTGGCGCTCCAGCAAGGCGGCGCGTGCAAAGTCGGTGAACCCGTCGATCGCGGCGAAGCGGGACAGCCTCTCGACGATGTCCTTGGTCGCCTTGCCGTTGATGCTCACGATTTCGGTACCGTGTGCGATGGCGTTGCCGGCGCTGGTGTCGACAAACATCCGCTTGTCGAACACCCGCACCCGGACCGGCAGGTGTGTCGCCGTCTTCGTCCGAAAGGACTCCAGCGCGGCCGGGTACTCGGCCTTGGTGTGATTGCAGCGGATCCGGGCCAGCAGCAGGGCGACCTCACGGTACAGTTCGAGGTCGGTCATCGGGGTGGCGGCTCGGCGACCGAGCCGGGCGAAGGCGGTGTCCATGACGCGGCGCGGCACATAGCGGTCGTAGCCAGCGTGCACCTGTTCCAGCGCCTGCCGCATCAGCTCGACATCGGCAGACACCTGTGTCGGGGTGAGCTGCCTCGCCGCGTAGACGATGGGCGTGGGCTGGGCTGGTGCGGCGGTGACCGTGACCGAAACGGCCAGCGCGGCGATTGCGGTGATTTTCAGCATGAGGATCGAGCGGGACGACAACACGGTAGTGCTCCTGTGAGAGTGACAAGGGCAGAGTCGTGTTTTCCAGCGCCCGGTGCGTCGCAGATCCGGCGAACCGCACGCAACTACTGAAGTTGAGACGTCCCGAGGCCTTTTTGGCGGCGAAAGTCGGTCGGGGTGGTGCCTGTGAGGCGCTTGAAGACGCGGTTGAACGACGCTTTCGAGTTGAAGCCAGCGTCCAGGGCGACCGCCAGAACATCGCGGCTGAACTCGGGCCGAGCCAATTCGGCCTGCACCGCCTCGACGCGGAGTCGATTGACGAACTCGTTGAAGTTCTGGCCGAGCCCTTCGTTGAGGGCCCGAGAGAGATAGGTGCCGTTGGTGTTCAGGTGTCTGGCGAGTAGCGGGGCGGTCAGGTCAGGGTTTCGCCACCAGCCTGACGCCCTGACCAGTTCGCTCCAACGAGTACCCATTTCGACCCAGTCCGGCTGACGAGCGGCCTCTGCTTTTGAGTCGACTTCGACATCAGCAACGCTGTCCACTCCGATGAACCACACCGGGGCGCCGGGCACGGCCTGAACGTTCATGAGGCCTTCAGGAAGAAGTTCAGCCGCGTTCGCCTCGTCAGCGACCTCGACCTTAAGCGTCTGCTCCGCCGGCCGTTCGCCCGCCTCGAACCAGCCCCACGCCGGCGGCTTGGGATACGCCAGATTCGCGCTCCTCAGTCCGCCAGCGCCGAGTCCATAGATCAGCAGCGAGAACCAGAGGTAGAGCGGAAAGCGGTCGAAGTAGTTCAACTGCCTGACGAGCGTCTCGAACAGCACCGTGCCGGTCCACAACACCAGCGTCGCGCCGAGCGCCAGCAGAAACAGTCGCAACCACGTCAGCCTGAACTCTTCGCGATTCGACAGATCCGAGTCGAGCCAGCGTTGATAGCGTGTGTACTCGCGCCACGCCAAGGCGATGTACACGCACATCGCCAGCAGCGACAACGCCGTTTCGACCGGCACGATCCGCGGGTCGTGAATGGTCTCGTTCCAGTGATTCTTAGAGGACAGCGGCTGCACGAACATCACGCAGTAGTAGGCACCTTGCATCGCACCGGGAACGAGGTGCCAGTGCCATCGCGCCGGCAGCGCGCCGGTGCAGATCACGCGCGCGTACAGCCAGATCACCGCACCGTAGGCCAGCGACCACTCGTACGGCATGTACGACAACCATGGGTACACGTCGTAGAAGCCTGCAAAACCGATGATGTACGGGACGACGCGCATCGCGACCAGCAACAGCAACAGCGCCAGCAGCCGGTTGGCCACACGATTGTCCTTCGTGCGCAGCAGCAGCGCCGCCAGTACCAGCCCGTGGACCGTGCCAACCAGCAGGAGGATGCTGCGCGTGCCGAATGAGATCACGGTGAATCGATCGGAGGTCCAATGGGTTTCACACGGAAACCCCTCGCAACTGCCCGAGGTGCTCAGGCACGCTCGAGTCAATGTGTCACATGCGCAGCGCCCAAAGGATTCAGCCGAGCAGGTGCGGCATCAACGCCTGGGGCGCGGCAGTGGCGAGAACGGATGCTGTTGCGGAATCTCGTCCGTCAGGAGTGCCATCGCGCGTTGCAGCGCCGCTCCACCACCGGCGGCGCCATCGACGTGCCCCAATCGTGTGACGACCAGATCGTGTGTTGGCAAGACGACAGTGTTGTGGCCACCAATCTCCGGCGTGCAGAACGCATCAACCGGCAAGGGGAGTGCGCTTTCGCGATTGAGCTACCACATGCCGCCGTGTTCCTCGCCGTGCCGGTCGTGGCGTTGCTCGCCGACAGACTTTTGCGCCTTGTGCAGATCCAGGTCGATACGCTCCGTTATAGCTGGCGTCCCGGTATGCGACCAGTCGCCGGATGGTGAGCGCGTGCATCGTGGTCGCACGATGCGTGTCTGCACGAAAGCGCGGAGGCCATCCACCGCTTCAATGCAGCCATCCGGCTGACGCACCGGCCGTCTGAGAGCAATCCGGCGCTGGCAAGATGGGGACGGGCCGCCGCCGAACGTCTTGCGGCACCCCGGATTGTCGTCACCTTTTCTGAAAGCCAGCGTTGTCACGACGCATGTCCGTCAACCGACACCAACGGAGACTGTTCAATGACTCGACGTCACTCGGCACTCACCCTCTCGACAGCCCTTCTGGCGGCCTGCGGAGGCGGAACGGTTGAAAAATCAGGCGCGGACGCCCCGCCGTCGGCGACCGTCGCCGCCAGTGGCAACACGGACGCACTCGCACGCAGCACGGGTGCGACCGCCGATGCGTGCAAAATGATCTCGCCTGCCGATCTTGCCGAGGTCTTCGCGCCGCGCACGTTCGTCGTCGATACCAGCGGACCGGTGCCGCACAATCGGCCCGGCACCGCAAAGACCAACGCCGTGACATCGTGTACCTATACGTCGGGTACCACGATGCGTGACATGATGACCATCAACCTGACGGTGGTCACCGCGCCGAATGACGCGGCGCACGCAACCGTCGAGCAGATGAAGAAGGGGGTCGCGGCTCTCGGGCTGAACGCAACGCCCGTCGACATTGCCGGCCTTGGTGATGCCGCCTACTGGGTGAACCTCGGCAGCGCGCAGCGGTCGTCCATCGCCGTCAACGTGAAGCATGCACCGAGGCAGTGGCTCACGATTGGCGAATCCTCGGCGGGCGACCGCGTCGAGGAGAGCGTTGGTCGGCTCACGAAGATTGCGAGAAAGGCACTCGAACAACTGTGACCACCCGTACACGTGCCCGTACCCGTACCGTACCCGTGCCCGTGTACGGTACGGGTGGTGACGTGCCCGATCGCGCCTGCACCCCGCCCGGTCGTGGAACAACGCGTTCCAATGTCACGCGACGGGGCGACGATCGATATCCGTCACCCCCCGCGTGCCGGCCCTCACGGCCTCGGCGGTGCGTTCACCTGCACCGTTCCGCCCGACGTGCTGCGATACGCGATCGGCTCCCAATTGACCAGCAGGGTACCGCGACGATTCGCGTCGATGCGGCCGACGCGGACGCTCCGATTGTTCGATTCGTCGACGTCCCCACTCGCGCGGATCGTTGAAATCACGGTGTAATACTTGTCGCGTTCGAAGATCAGCCGGCTCTGATCGTTGCGGTTTCCGACCATGGCCGTGATCATCTTCGACTCGCCCGGCGCAATGCTCCCTGAAATCGTTGCCCGCGCACTGAACGGTCCGAATGGCGCCATCACAGTTCCGAAGATTCCGGGAGAGCCCGGAACCTCACTCACACCTCCGCGACGTCGCGTCCGACCTGCAGCGTCTTCCTCCCTTCCTGCCGACAGGCTGAAGCCGACCTCGCCGCGAGATGCCCACCGCTCACGTCCTCGATTGGTCACTCTCGCCACCACAAACAACCCGCGGGCGTTGATCTGGTTACCCTCCGCCTCCACACCGGAGCCAAGCGCGCGGGGCATGCTCAGGTCGATCGAGTCGACCACCAGATCGCTCCCTGCCACCGGCACCGCGCCTGCCTGCGCAGTGGTGGGACGAATCGGGGCGGCGGCCTGGGCGGAGAGGGTACCGGCGCTCAGGATCAGGAAAAGAGCACTGCGCAACGAAGACATTGGTGTTCGCCTCGGATGGGGAATCACGTTCGGTGTGCCAGTGGACGGCAGTGACGCACGGCGTTTCGCGCACGGCGTTGACTTCTACACTAAGCGCGGTGGAGGCCCTGACAAGACAGAGCTCCAACGCTGACACGACTGGTTCTCCTGCGCGCCACATTATCTGCCCCTCGGCGCCGTCCTCCCGACGCCAGCCGGCCCAACGCTTTCTTTGACCAGGAGCGCGGCGGGCGCAGTATATTCGCCCGGCCACACGGTGCCGTTCCACCTGCTCTCCCGATCCGCGATCCTTCCGGTTCGTGCTCGTTCCCGCTGCTCCGAGGTGACCATGCGCCCGTTCGGTTTTGTCCTGCTCGTGCTGTTGCCCAGCGTCGCCCGTGCACAGGCCGACTCCGGCACAATCAAGCTTACGTACGAGATCCTGGCCGGTGGCCGCGTCTCCTCCTCCTACCAGCTGTCACGCAGCGCCGGCGGCTTTCCGGCCCTCGCGCCGGCGCAAATGGCGCTTCGCGGCCGCAGGGTCGCTGCTCCCATACGCCTCGTTGGCTGCCTGCAGAACAAACGGATTGGGACCTACACGCTGGCGTTCGACGCCACCATCGGCCCCGATGGCCCCAACTTCAGCGACCCCGGCGTGTCGTTGAGCCTGCAGGTCGGCGGCTACCCATGGGACCGGAGTGTCCGGTACGCGGGTGCCGGAACCTATCCGCAGCACTTCCCTCTGGGTCCGAAAACCGAAGCAAAGTCGTGGCTCTTCCGCCCAGAAGGAAAAGGCAAGCGCATGTGGGATCAGACCATAAACACCGCGGGCGGTGCGGCCTCCGTGACGATCAACCCGGATGAACGGAGTGGCTCGTTCATCATCGGTCCGTACACGGACAGGACCCGCAAATTCTGGACGGTGCGCGGCACGTTCGAATGCAGTCGCGTCATGGCAACCAGGCTCTGAGCGCTCGCCATCACGATGTCACTCTCGCGCCGCGATTTGCTGCAGGCCACCGCGCTCGGCGTCGCCCTCGGCGTTCTGGGCTGTCGAAGCTCTGCTTCTGACGCGCCTATCGCGGCGATCACCGATCCCTTCGAAGCGCTGCGCCGACTTCGTGAGTCTGTCCGCCGTTCGCCCGATCATCTGGAGTTCGTGGCCCGTGCCCTCGTTGCGCAGAAAGACGCGCCGGGCCTCCATCGGTTCGTGCGCGATCGGATCCGCACCTTGCCGGACGACGCCGACGGTTTTGCGGCGCCCGTGCGGGCCATGCGCTGGGGCACGCGCGCCGCGCTTCGGTGCGGCGCTGGAACACCGCGCGAGAAGGCCGAACTGCTGACGCAGTTGTATCGCGCTGCCGGGTTCGACGCCGAGGTGGTTGCCGGCCGCGTCGCGCTTCCCGACGACGATCCGTTCACGCTGCTGAGAGGGCACGTGCCGGCCGACTTCGCGCCGAGGCTGCGGCCCGCGGACGACGCCGTACTGGCGGCAGCGGCGCGTGGCGGCGCGGAGCCATCGCGCCTGCCGCCGCTCGATCCGGATGACCGTGCAGCCGCTGCGCTCGCCACGCAGCTGGCCGACCTGCTCGGCGATCTTCTGACGGCGCCCGTGCAACGTGTCGGGCGCCGCTCCATCGAGCTCCCGCTCGTTCGCGTGCGAACGCGCGCGGGTGTGCAATTCGCCAATCCGAACCTGCCTGGCGCCGACTTCAACGCCGATATCCTTCTGGGGCCGCCCTCGACCGCGGCGGCGCCGCTGGCTACCCCCACCGTGCGCATCGCGCTTCTCGCATCGCGCTCCTCAGCACCGGACGGGCGCATCGAGTTGGTGAGTGCCGCGTGGACGGCCGCGGAACTCGCCGGACGGCAGATCATACTCGGCTTTCCGCCTCCGGTGGCCGCCGCCGAGCTGCTCCGCATGCGGATCGATCAGGTGCGCACCGTCCTGCCGCTGATCGCGTTGCGCGGTGCAGCATTCACCGATGTCGAGCGGGCACGCCAGACCCGCACCGGCCGCGCCATCACGCTGCAAGGCGACCTCATCGACCTCGATGCGAATGGCGCGGTGCGACTGAATGAAGAACCACTGGCAGAGGCGACGCCGAACCCGGCGCTGCTCGCGCGGGTGGCCTCATTGACGGTCACCGCCCGCGGGACCGCTTTTCCTTCGGTGCTGCTCGACGTCACCGCGCGCGATGCCGCCGGCGTCGCAATCGAGGGGCTGCCGGCCTCGGCCTTCGTTTGTCAGGAAGAGGGCGCAGCGGTCGCAGCACTGCTCCTCCGTAATCGACGCGCGCCGCGCGTTCTGCTTCTGCTGGATGGCTCCGCGAGCTTGCCCGCCGACTTCCGCGGCGGCGGCGCGCTCCGCGTCATCCGGTCGCTGGCAGACGCGCTGCTCGCGGACGTCCCTGGCCTCCGGCTGCGGGTGCGTGCCATCGGTGAGCGTCCCAAGGCGGAGCCGTGGCTGACCGACGCTGATGCCATCGAGGAGGCCGCGCGCACACATCTGCCGAGGTCGTTCGAGTCTGGCCTGTGGCAGTCGTTGTCTGACGCGCGGACGGCAGCGGACCCTACGGTCGTCGTCCTCATCACCGACGGCAAGGCCAGCGATCAACCGCGCCCGGAGTGGCTGGCCCGCATTGCCTCCGGGCCGCCCTCCGTGCTGGTCGGCATTGGCGCGGCGGAGAAGGCAACACTTGCGGCCCTCGCCGATGCCTCGGGTGGCGTGTCCACGAGCGCCACGACGCCGGACGCCGCCGTGGCTGCCGTGCGTCGGCTCCTTGGCGAGCGGGCGGATGCTGCGCATCAACTGCGCTATCTCGCAACGGTCGATGGGCCGTCCACCCGAGCCGTGCGGGTCACGATCGCCGGGCGGAGCGTGGAGGCCACCGCGTCCTACACCGTGCCGGCTGCCACCGCACGCGTGCGCCCCGATGCCCTCGCCGGGCTCTATGTGAGCGTGGAGTCGGGAGGCGAGGTGCACCTGCGCACGCTCGCCGAAGGCGCGCCCGATGAGGTGGAGGCGGCGCTCTTCGGCACGGCCGTGCTGGCATTCGAGGGCGGTCCGCCAACCGCCGCTGCCTGGCTCGATGACGTCTTCTCCGGCATGCTCGCGCAAGAGCCGATCCTGCGCGCCATTGCCGCGAAGGACGACCGCGCTACCGCTGCCGCGCTCGCGAAGGCACCGTATGCCGTTGCCGCTGAATGCTTCGCCTATCAGCCGCAGTGGCATCGCCCCAACGATGGCAACAGCTGCACCTTCGCCGACGGGCTGTCGGCGGTGCTGCTCACCGCGCGACGCCGACCCGGCAAACCCGGGCTCCGTCGCGTCGATGTGCTCCCGATGCTGCGCGTGTCCACCATCGGTGCGGACGGCGGCGCGGATACGCGTCGCACTCTCGAGCGCACCGCGCGTCTGGCGCTGATCGAACAGGTGGGCTTCTCCACGTCCACGGCGGCGCTGCTCGCGGGCAAACAGCTCGTGCTCGTTCCGCCGGGTCGCGCGGTCGCCACCGTCTTGCGTGATCTTGACGCGGATCAGTTGGCGCCGCTCGCGCGCATCGCCGATGCACCGGTCTGGCGGGCACGTGCGCGCCTCGTCGCGGCCGATGCGTCGGTGGCCGCATTCTGGGCCGTCACGCCGAAGAACGGCACGCTGATCGGCGTGCTCCCGGATGGCAGCGGCGGCGGAGAAGTGGAGGAGATCAATGCCGTGTTCCAACGCGCGTCGACCATTCTGAACAACATCGGCGTCGCAGCCTCGATGCTCGGTGGCAGCTACGGTTTCGGCGCCTGGCTCTCCGTGGAACAGACCAAGCTCAGCAAGCTGCACGCGGCAACGCTCACCCTCGCCACCCTCGAGGCACAACCGGGCGATATCGGCAGCCTCGGCGAACTGCCCTGCTCCTTGGCCACCGGCGCGGTCGGGCCGGTGCTGAAAGGCGTCGGCGCCAGGACCGCCGAGCAGGTCGCCGACTGGATCAGCAAGGGCGACGCGGTGCTTGGAGCGTACGGTGGTGGCGGCATCTGCTCCAAACTGTAAGCTGAATGCATGCGGTGCACGGCCGTTGATCCACACTGACGAAGGAGAGCGCGACATGCGGAGCACACGCGACAGGCGGATCATGTCCGACTACCGCAGCGAATCGCTGACCTCGGCAACCGCATGACTCACGTCTGCCGCGCGTTCGACGCACGCAGGCTGGCATGCCATCGTTGAACCCGGCGGACGGTCTGCCCGGACGGGGCACCGGCGGTACGCGGATCGGGGCAAGGACGTTCCGAAGCCGCTGCGTCGTCGAGCCCGCGTCCTTCAGTCGACGGCCAGGCAGGGCGCGGTCCCATCACTGGCGATCGCGCCGCAGCGCCACCACCCACGAGTTGGCGGTGCGGCGCACGGCGCTGGCGAGGAGATCGATGCGCGCCGAGTAGCCATTGGCCCAGAGATGCATCGACTCCTGCCGCAACCGGCCCGGCAGGACCGCCACACCAGTCGAGTCAGTACGTCCTTCCCACTGCTCGCCGTTGGCGGCACAGGGTGGGCGAAGGCAACGCAGTCCGTTGTCGCTGTACACCG
>ENA-ORBV01005668-ORBV01005668.1-microbial-mat-metagenome-genome-assembly--contig:-NODE-5668-length-22735-cov-4.970253_pt1 | contig 22735 bp, 11 predicted proteins | sample MGYA00237777_ERZ505514 | MGnify/ENA primary metagenome ERZ505514 (study PRJEB26160, sample SAMN06269048) | microbial mat metagenome | isolation source: Oligotrophic lake microbial mat | place... | reverse complement strand
ACACAGCGGTCATCTCAAAGTTCCTGTTTCATCCTGGCTTTCCGGTGGATATCCGACACAACGCCAAGATCGGTCGCGAGCAACTTGCGGCCTGGGCACAAGAACGCTGGGTACCGCAAGCATGAAGGTGCTTGTGACGGGCGGGGGTGGTTTCCTTGGGAAAGCCATTGTGTTGCGTTTGTTGGCGCGTGGGGATGCGGTGGCTAGCCTCGGTCGCCAGGCTCAGCCTTTGCTGGTCAAGCGGGGCGTGAAGGTGTTTCGGGGCGATGTCGCGGATCGCGGCCTCGTGGGTCAGGCGGTGCAGGGCTGTGATGCCGTCATTCACACCGCGGCCCGCGTCGGCAGCTGGGGGCGGCCCGAGGACTTCCATCGAACGAACGTGACGGGTACACAGCATGTGCTCGACGCCTGTGCACAACACGGCGTGGGTCGTTTGGTTTATACGAGTTCACCGTCTGTGGCCCACGGACCGGGTGATGCCGAGGGGATTGACGAATCCCACGGATACCCGCCGTCCTTTGATGCGGAGTATCCGCGCACGAAGGCATTGGCGGAACAACGGGTGCTCGCCGCTTCGTGTGATACGCTTTTGACTCTGGCCCTGCGTCCTCATTTGATGTGGGGACCGGGGGATACCCAGTTGTTGCCTCGTGCCGTCGCGTTGGCGCGCGCGGGCAAGCTGAAGTTGCCGGGCGGTCCGCCCAAAAAGATCGACTGCACCTTCATCGACAACGCGGTCGATGCCCACCTTTTGGCTCTCGATCGACTGGTCCGTGGGGCGGCCTGTGTCGGGCGGGCCTACTTCATCAGTCAGGGCGAGCCGATGCCGCAGGGCGAACTCATCTCCCGCGTGCTCGCCGCCGTCGGAATCAGGGGGCCGTTTCCCACCGTCGCGCCAAAGCTGTTGTTGATGGCCGGTGCGGCCGCTGAAACCTGGTTTCGCCTGCGCGGGATATGGGATCGCGAACCACCCCTCACCCGTTTTGTGGCGCGGCAGCTCACGTCCGCACACTGGTTCGACATTGGTGCCGCGACCCGCGATCTGGGATACCTCCCCGCGGTCTCGTTCGACGAGGGGTTGCGCCGTCTGGCGGCCGATTGGTCTGACGAGGCGTAGGCGAGCGCAAAGTTGGTGGATGCCCGCCGTCGCGTTACGATGGAAAGATCTGTTGAGTTTCCACCAGCGCATAAACTTAATCACCGGGAAGGGCGGTGTCGGACGCACCGTGGTTGCGGTTGCGTTGGCAAAGTCGCTCGCCCTGGCGGGCCGGAACGTGTTGCTGGTGGAGACGGGTCAACCCGATGAGGGATTTTCGCCGCTTGGTCAGTATCTGGGACGCGCGAATCTCGACGACGAGCCTCGCAATGTGGGTCCCCATCTGGACGCATGTCAGTTGTGGGCCAACACGGGCCACGAGCTTTTCGCACGCTCTGTCATTCCGGCGGGACCGCTGGTGACGGCGGCGCTCCGCTCAAAGCCGCTGCGCCGTTTCATGAATGCCGCGCCGTCGTTCTACGAGCTCGGTATTTTGTATCACTTTTTGCACCTCGTACAGCTTGAGGAGCGCGGTGGCGGGAAACGGTACGATGCCGTTGTGGTGGACATGCCGGCAACCGGTCATACGCTTGCCTTGACCTCCTTGCCGGATGTGGCCTTGAGGGTCGTGGAAAAGGGTCCCCTCGCAAGCGCGATGCGACGCGGGCAGGGATTCATCCACGACGCAAAGGTGACTGCGGCCTGGGTTGTGACTTTGCCCGAAACGCTGCCGGTTTCGGAAGCGATTGAACTCGTCGACGGCTTGCGCCGAACGCGGGTGCCGGTGGGCGGCATTCTTTTGAACCGATTTTTACCCGATCCCTTTAGCGAGGCAGAACACCGTGTGGTGGATCGCTGGATGGCGGCCGAGCCGTTGCGTGGCCGCTTTGCACTCGAACGCATCGTGATGGCAGGTGAATCCGTATCACGGCTTACCGAATCCACAGGACTGCCCGTCATTCGCCTGCACGAAGTCGCGCGCGACGCGGGTGACGCGTGTGCCGGTTTGGTTGCGCAGTTCACCGACGTAAACGCCGTCACGGGGAGCTCACTTGGCTAAATCCGTCATTCCGCTTCCGCCCACCGTTTCCGAACTGATTGCGACGCACCGGGTGATCGTGTGTTGTGGGGCGGGTGGGGTCGGCAAGACGACGGTATCGGCTTCACTCGCGCTGAGTGCTGCTCGGCAGGGCAAGCGCGTGCTGGCCATCACCGTCGATCCCAGCAAGCGTCTGGCCGAGGTACTGGGTGTCTCGGAAAGCCAGGAAGAGCCCACCGTTTTGTCACCCGAAGTGATGCGTTCGGTGGGGGTCGAGCCGCCCGGATCGCTATCGGCGTGGCTCCTTGATCCACAACTGGTTTGCGATCGGGTTGTGGCCGAGGTCAGCATCGATCCAGACGCGCAGGCGCGAATGAAGCGAAACCGCCTCTACCAGAACGTCAGCACGCTGGTGGTTGGCATGCACGAGTACACTGCGGTCGAAGCGTTACACGGATTCATCCGGGATGATCGCTACGATCTGGTGGTTCTTGATACGCCACCTTCGCGTGATGCGATACGATTCCTGGATACGCCCGAACGCGCCAACGCCTTTCTCGATCCCCGCATCATCAGCATCTTCTTGCCCGGTCAAGCCAGCCTGTTTCAGCGTGCGACGACGGCGCTCGTCAACAAGATCCTCGATCTTGGCCTTGGCAAGGAATCCCGTATCGAGCTGCAGGAGTTTCTGACGCTCTTTCAGGTGATTTTGCGTCACCTCAATCGCAATCAAGAAAGCATGCAGAAGTTTTTCGCCAGCCGCGATGTTTCGTTTCTGCTGGTCACGTCTCCCGCTCAGGCTGCGGTCGACGAGGCAGTGAACTTCGAGGTTCGCACGAAGGCGTTGGGCGTTCGCATTGGCGGTTACATCTTGAATCAAAGTCTGGCAACAGCGGCTGGTTTGCCGTTCCCGGATGAGTCACTTGTGACGGCGGGTGCGTCGGCGGTTGAACGCTCGGCACTGTCGAAGCTGCAAACGCTTGCCAAGGTAGAGAACGCTGCGGTCGAGCGAGATGCGGCACTCGCGTTGTCGTTGATTCAGCGTTTCGCGGGCAAGGCGCCGCTTTGGGTACTGCCTCGCTTCACGCGTGAACAATCGGCCTTTGGTGCGCTGACCAAGGTGGCCGACTTGTTGATGGGGCAGTTCGCGGCGTTTTAGCGAACGGTCGGGCCCCGTGGGCCGAAAAGCCGCCGGGCGATCTCGACCAACCACTGTCCTTCGGGTGTGTCTGGGAACACCACTGTGTCCCCGGGTTTGGCCGAAGCGATTGCTTCCAGTTCCGTACACAAGGGCGAGATAGACTGCAAGAGGCGGAAAAACGTTGCGTGCCCTATTCCTGCGCCGGTTTCTCTGTGCCACGCTTGCACCTTGGCCTCGAAATCTAGATCGGGCGCGGAGGGTTCTTCGACGGTGTGATGCGGCGGCAGGCCGTTGATGGCGTCGAGTACCACGGCTCGACGTTGGCCGTAGTTCAGTGGTCGAAGCGATTCGGGCGCGATCGGCTCGCCCAGGTGGAATGTCTGCTTGCCCATGCCGACGGGGAACTCGACTTTTTCGTGCAAAGGTTCGCGTGGAAGACCACCCACGAAGCGCAATGGCACAATCGGGCAGTCGAGCGCGAGTGCCATGTCGATGAAAGTGCCGCTCAACGTTCTAACCGGATCGGCACAGTGCAACGAGCGGGTGCCCTCGACGTGTACCATCACACTGCGCCGCTTGGTTCGCATCTCGCTGGAAAGTTCCTCGATGATGCCGGGCAAAGATGCGCTGTCCTTGCGATCAAATCCCTTCGCCATTGGCGGCGCAGAAGAGCCCGGATAGCGGAAACAGTGCTGCATCAATAACTCAAGCCAGTAGTGCTGATTCTCGATTCGAGCGAGCGTCAGAATGGGGCACTGCACGAGCGCCGATCCCACAATGCCGAAGACCGTCGACTCGAGCGAGATCTGATGGTTGGCGAGGAAGAGAACGCCCCGCGGGGCACTGGCAATAATGTGCTGCGTTTTCGCGCCGTCGATCTCGATCTTCGCGAGAAAGCGCGTGACCAGTGCCGAGAAGATCTGGTCGACCGGGGGCGACAACACGCCCAGCTCACGTTGCCAGTAGCTCCGCAGCTGCGGCAACATGGCCTGCGGCAACAGCGTCGTGGTGTGCTTGCCGCGTGGCTCCGCTTTTGCCGGAAGGTCGTCCACGATGCGCATGCCAATATTGTGCGCCGAATAGATTCGCTTTTCGTCCACCCACAGGCTGGCCGTGGCACAAACGAGTGGATGACCCGCGGCATCGGTCGTTCGCGAGGTGATCTCGAGGGTGGTCGTGATGATGCGGTTGTTTGGCACCACCTGTCCGCGGTACTTCCAGACCATTTCTTCATTGAGTGCAATGGCCTCGAAACGAGGTTTTCGAAAGCCCTCGCCGAGACCTTCGTGAAGCATCACGAATTGCAGCAGTTGCAACATCGCCTCAATGCCCAGCGATCCCGGTTGAACCGGATCCTGGAAGAAGTGCGCCTTGAAGAACCACTCGGCAGGATTGACGGATTTTTCTGCGCGTGCGAAGCCGAGGCCGGCAGAACCACCGTTGCGATCGTACGCCGTGATGCGGTCGAGCATCAGCAACATGGTGTTCGGCAGCTTGAGTTCGCCTTCGGTGTACCGCGCGGGTCGTTGGGTTAGATCCACCGCGAAGGTTGACGGGGATTGCAAGAGCGCGCGTTCCTCCACCGTTGTCGGCAAGCCAACCTGATTTTCAAGTGCAGCCTTCGGGAAGAATCCGAAGCCGGTGGTCAATGCATAGACAAGGGTGTCGCCCATGAAACACTTCACCTCGAAGTTCTCGAGGATCATGCCGCCCGAACGAGACACACTGGTAAGGGTGGTGGTGGTGCGAAGGGTTCCGTAGCCGGGGCGGATGTCTGCGTAAACGACGCCCTTGCCATCCAGGTTTCGGAAGGCGAGATCATCCTCGCCAAGCAGGGCGCTGCCGACGAAACTGGCGAGCCAGCCGCAGGGTTGCAATACGGCTTCAAGCAATACGCAATACGGCATCGTGCGCTGGCCGTTCTCATCGAAATACCAGGCTTCTTCGGGTACGTCGTATTCAATCTCGATGGTCCCGCCCGGTTTACACGCCCCCAGTTCACCGTCGATTCGTACGACGCGGCTCATAAAGTGATAGGGCGGTCCGGGAAGCCGAGCGACCCTGCGTTGCCCGTCAAAGATCCTGTACATCGGACCGAAGGCGTCTGACGGTCGCCCCCACGCGCAGGCCATCAACGACGCATGATCAAAGGTAAACCCATTGATCGCGGGTGGTGCGGTTTCATTCACGCGAGCAATGGCCCGATCCGAAAGCGGCCAGTCGGGAACCAGGCGCAGCCCCACGCGACGCGCATGGAATGCCTTCAGGCCGTCCACCGTGCCGAGTAGGTCCGCATACAGCGTCGGGTGTGGTCCACCCAGGACTTCCTCGACGAAAAGCTCGCAAACCAGCTCCTTCGACGATGGCACGACCTGGCCCCGGCACTGCAATTGATAGGCCTCGTCTGGCACTGGCTCAAAACGCCATCCGTCGCGCGCAAGGGTGTAGCCCATTGCTGCAAGGTAGAAGGCCATCGCTTGCAAACAGCCCTCGAACATCAAGGTGCCTGGCATGCAGGGATCGTTTTTGAAATGGCCTTTAAAGAACCAATCGTCGGACGCAATGGGCGTGACGGCCTTCAGGTAACCTCGGCCCCAGGGCCCACCTTTCGGCTCGAAAGCGCCGATGTGTCCGACCAGCAACATCTTGTCGTTCTGGATGGCCGGCGAGCGGGTGTGCGTTTGAGTCAGCTCGAAGCCGGAACCAAAACATTCGTACGGTTTCCCGTCGGCAAAAGCCCGGACTTGTTCGGTCGAAAAGCTGCGCGGCGGGGCGGGGACGACCGGGGGATCAAGACGCGGATTGTCGCAAATCTCTTGATCTTCCGGTTTCCACAACACGCCTGCCGAATCGTCGAGTTCTGCCTTGCTGAAGAATCCGGCCTGACCCTTGCGAACCGTCAGTACGTTGCGGTTGCCGACCTTGCAATCGTAGTGAAAGAAAAATAGGCGGGTGTCACCCTGGCGTGCGTGGCTGTCGATGGTGATTGCATAGCGCAGTGTATCACCCGGTTTGGGAAGGCTACCGTGATACGTTAGCTCGCATCCCAGCAAGCGATAGGCACGCTTCCCCTTGTTCAGGGCGTCGATGCCAAGGTATGAAATCAAAAAGAGATCGGCCTGTCCGGCCTCGATCATGATGCCTGCGGGCATGAAGCCACGGTTCAGAAACCAGCTGTCGGCATGCACGTCCGTTTCGGTCCAGACGGTGCCGAGTCCCATCGTGCCCGGAATCGCATCCATGTCGACGACCCGATCCGCCAACAGGAGAGGAGGCTCGGGCATACGCACCTGCAAGGTGTGGCCATCTTGTTGCGCGAACTCCGGTCCGAAGATTTCCGAAATCCGACCACTCGCGTGAATCTCCAGTTCGCGTCTGGAGAAAGACGGCCGAGCGGGCCCACTTGTCTTCGGCAAGGTTTGTTGACCCAGCAACGCCCCCATTGCCTTCTGTCGGAGCGCCAGGAACTGCGTATGAACCGCCGCTTGTTGCGACAAATAAACCTGGTGAACTTGCGCAACCTGTTGCCGATACGCGAAGCCTTGGCTGGCAAGCGAGGGAAAACTGCCAACCTTCATCGCGGCGGTTGTGCTCGGCGTCGGCAACGAGGGTGCCGTTGGCATCTCGAAGGTCGCTCTGGCCCTCGGAACCTCGGGGATGGTCGGTGGCGGGCGATGCGCAGGTAATACGAATACAGGTGCTTCCGGGTGATGCGCCTTGAATTGTAGCGCCTGCAGACGAAGGTCGATCTCCGCCGCACTTTGGGGCAAGGGCGCCACGGGGTGCCGAGCCGAAATTCGCACGGTGGCGATTTGGTCGCCAAACGCTGCAATGGTTACCTCGGCCTCCCGTGCCGTTGTTTCGTTCCAGCATTTGAAGGCGGGTGTGTTGGCGTTTTGCCTCGACAGTGCGCCGGGGTGAACGCCTTGCGAACAGGACAACACTGCGGCGGCAACGTGCAGCAACCCCGATGCGGCATGGGCGTGTCCGAACTGCGATTGTAAATCAATGGCGTCGGGGCCATCTCCGAATCGCAAGGTGACGTTCTCTGAAGGAACCTGGTCAGCTTTTAATACGCAGAGTACGTCGTCACCCGCCGCCTGCGCGTCGTCGAGACGCTTGAGGACGAAGACGATGGCGGCATCGCCCGGAATGTGTCGGTTGTCGCCAAGTATTCTGGATGCAGCCTGCTGTACGGGTTCCGCGCTCAGATCGACAGCCCCCACAATGGCCGCGTCGATCTCGCGATTGCAGAGTGCCCGTTCAGCGAGTTGCAACGCGCGTATGCCCGACAGTTCTTCGGCCGAGACGGTGAAGCTGGGACCGCCAAGGTCCAGTTGACTGCTCAATCGATTGGCCGGGATGTTGGGCATCGCACCGAGAACGCCCGCTGAACCCAAAAGCGGTACGAAACTTTCGCGCATCAACGAGACCCATTCATCGCCAGCTTGCAATTGTTCGCCCCACTCGGCGCTGCGCCAGCGGGCTCCGTGTCGCGCGATCTCGGCATCGCATTGCATTCCGATGAACACACCCGTGCGCAGATTCGGCAAAGTCTGCACGGTCTCCACGGCTTCTCGTGCCGCGGCAAAAACCATCAATTGTTGCGGCAACGTCTCTTCCAGATCTCTGGGTGGAAAGCGCAGGCCCGACATGGATACCGCGATTTCCCGGGCCGCCGCGCTGCCGTTGCGGATGCAAGACTTACCCGTGAAGAGGGCCTTCGCAAAGTCGGCGACATTGTTGCCATCCGCAACACGCGCCCCCATTGCCACGACCGCGACCTGGGTGTCGCCCAAGATGGTTTCCGGTACCGCAATCGAAAACGGCGCGCGGGGACGGGGTGGCTCCTGAATGATGAGGTGTGCGTTGTTTCCGCCAAAGCCAAAAGCGCTGACGGCGGCTGTCCGCAACCCCTGCGAATCCGTCCAGGGTAGGTTCTGGGTCAATACCTTGACCGGCGCGTTGGCCAACGTGTGCGACGGTTCATCAAGTGACGGCGTGGCGGGTGCAATGCCCTCGGCGAAAGCGCTCAGCACCTTGATAAGGCCTGCGGCGCCCGCGGCCGTGATGAGATGCCCCATGTTCGCCTTGAGTGATCCGATCGGCAATACCGACGGGACATTCGCAAAAACCTCGGACAGAGTTGCGATCTCGATCGCATCGCCGACCATGGTTCCCGTTGCGTGGCATTCGACGTACGAGATCTGTTCCGGGGTCATGCCGGCGCTGGCATAGGCCGAACGCAATGCACGCACCTGACCCGGTTGCGAGGGAACGAGCAAGCCCCGACCGCGTCCATCGTTGCTGAGTCCAATCCCGCGGATAACGCCCAAGATCGGCAGTTCATCCCGCTGGGCGTCTTCCAACCGGGCAAGCGCCAAAATCGCCGCACCTTCGGCTGGAATCAATCCGTCCGCTTGTTCGTGAAAGGGACGCGAGCGCCCCGTCGGGCTCAACGCTCCGAGCGCGGTAAATCCGGCGTGGATAAAGAGATCGTCCGCACGATTCACGGCACCTGCCAGCATCAAGTCGGCACGTCGGTTGGCAAGCGCATCACAAGCAAACTTGATGGCATAAAGCGATGACGCACAAGCGGCATCCAGTGCAAACGCACCTTGGCCCAGGCCCAGGGCCTTCGCGAGCAGGTGTGCCGGCAGACCGGACATGAAGCGGTTGTGTGGCGAAATGTCAGGAAGTCCCAAGGCTTGGGCCAAAGCGGCGCCGTTGGGTTGCGTCTCGAACCAGGTGCGCTCTGCGAAACGCGACAGTGACTGGGAAGGGTATGACAGGTTGCCAACGATGGCACCAATGCGCTCTCGCTTGCCGTTAAACCGCGACTCCTGTAATGCGATTCGGCCGGTGTGAAGCAACCAGTGAAAGAGGGGATCGAGGGTCTCGATAAAGTTAGAAGACAGAACAAAGCCTTCAGGGTCGAATGCCTGCTCGAACCCAGAAACGTAGCCACCGATCTTGCCAAGCGAGCGATCGTGGGTTTGATTCGCCGATGCGCTCAGAATCAGTTCGTCGCGAATTCCCCATCGACCGACGGGCGCAGGGCCGGTGACGATCTTGCCGTTTGCGACCAGTTGCCAGAGTGCTTCGGGAGAAAGCGCTCCCGGTAGCACGCAGGCTCGACCAACAACGGCGATGGGCGAAAACGGCATGGTTTCCTATACGACGACAGGCACGTGCGCCGTTTCGGTCGTGGTGTCGCCTGGCAATACATGCGTTTCAACCCCACGCAGTTCAAGAATCAGTTGCCGACGGCCGTCGAGAAAATACACATCCGCAACACAGCGGGCGCCCGTTGCCTGACGGTGCCGCAAGAATGCCCGGGCCGAAACGGGCAGCGGGCCTTGGTGGTGGAAGTGTACGGCTTCAAGTCCGGTCGGCAACGCGTTGCCGTGTAGTTGCTGGTGCGTCCACAATAGTGCCATTTGTAAGCCCGCATCCACCATGGCGGGATCGGTCTGCCAGGGATCCTGCGTGAGTTCGGGTTGCCACCCGCGATCGTGTACGCCGCCGACCGTTGCAAGCAGGCCGCTTTGTCCGGTGGCAAGTGACTTCAGGACATGAAACGAAGGGCCGTGGAAAAGCGGGGCTCGACCGTAGATCGTTTGGGAAACGGGAACGAGATCAGTGGGTAACTCGATCTCCGGGCCCGCTGCGGTCGCCGTGCCTTGCAGCACGCAGGTCGCACCAAACAGCCGCGCGCCATCGAGCGAAAGCAGCGACATCCCAAGGTGCAAGGAAGCGCCGTTGGCGATGCGCCGGGCCTGTAGCACGATGTGTTGCGTTTTCCCGTGGTCAAACTCGGCCAGGCGAATGCCGCGCAAGATCTTCACGTCGCGGATGGCGGCCAGGTGCAGCCCGGGTCGGAATGCCCGTGCGGCTCGCGCAAACCATTCCAGCACAAGAGCCAAGGGAACGACCGGCGTTCCCTTGATGCGATGTCCATCCAGGAACCGATGGCTTTGGCGATCAATCGACAGCGTACAATTGAAAGTCTGTTCGATGCCGGGATCCGCCAAACCGTGGGCATCGCGATCGGCGGTCAGGACGAGTTCGGTGTCGTTCGAGGAAATCGAAACACATTCTCGGACGAAGGCATTTGCGCCAGCGTCGGGTGCGATGAGGGAAACATTCATGCTGGCGAAACGTGCGCGCAGGCCATCGTCGACCATGCCACCATCCCACGGTCCCCACCCGAGCGCGCGAACGACGCAGTTCGGGCCACGCCTCATTTGTTCGAGAATGGCAACTTTGTTCAGGATGTCATTCGCCATCGCGTAGTCGCTCTGACCAAGGTTTCCCGATCGCGCCGCAACGGAGGAGAACAGCAGCAAAAGTTGCAAGGGCTCGGCTTCGGTGGCGCGCAGCAAGGCCCGCAAGCCATCGACCTTGGTTGCATAAACGCGTCGAAACTGATCGTCGGTTTTGTCGATGATGCGCTTGTCCGCCAACACACCCGCGCCGTGCACCACGGCGGTGACTGAACCCCAGTGGGGACGACGTTCTTCAATGGCCGCGTTGACGGCCGCTGCATCGGTCGCATCGACGACGGTGTAATGCGCTTCTGCACCCAGGGCGCACAATCGTTCGAGGGTTCCGTGAATTTCTCGCACTGCGAGCACAGCCGCCGCCTGTCGCCCGATGCTTGCCAGGTCGGCAGGCTGACCCGCGTCGCGCGCCGCGAGGGCCAGCGCACGTTTCAGATCGCGTTCATTGAGCAGGCCTGAGCAGACGGTGGGTTCGGGTACAAGCAACGTTCTTCCCAACAACAAGTAACGCCCCCCATGCTGGGTTGCCAGTTCCAGTAGACAGGTGGCCGTGACACCGCGTCCACCACCACTTGCGACGACAAAAGAAAAGGCACCTCCGTCGGTCTTGCCGGCGTTCGCTTCGAGCTCGGCTGCTTCTATCGTAACACGAATTCGCGCGCCAGAGGCAGATAGCCCAACTTCGGGCTCAGGGGCGCCGTACAACAGTTCTGCAATCAATGCGTCAGCGATCGCATCGGGTGATCGGTCGCCACGTTCAATATCGATGGCGCGAACCGTGGCTTTCGGCCATTCGACCGCGGCCGTGCGGGCCAATGCCGCGGGGCCAGCGATCCAGGCCCGGCTAGAACCCAGGGCACCAAAGTTACCTCCGGTGTCTTGCACGGTGATGAAGGTTCCCCCTTCGGACTCCATGCGTGCAGCCACCATCCGTGCTGCACGGAACGCGTCCAGGTTGATGTCGGCAGCCTGCTCGGGATCCGAAAACGGCCGCAAACCGTCGAGGACAATCACGGTTCGGACGCTTGCGATGGTCGCACCATCGAGGCCAACCGTGACACGAATTCCGCGGGTGCGAAGTTTCGCGGCAAGGGCGTCGGCGACGCCGGTCCCGTCGTTGGTAAGTCCAACCAACCCACCGTCCAGAAAGCCTGGCGTTCCCAGCCCGAGGGGTGGGGCATCGACCGTTCGAACGGCAGATCGTGCCAGCGTCGGGACGCTGGTTAGGGGGACTTCTCGTCTAAAGGGCGGTGGGAGCCCTCCCCGGAACCATTGGAACGTTTTGCAGAACCGTTGGGAGACGCGGCGGCAGCACCATGTTGTGGCCCGATCTCCGCGCTCAGGTAATCCACTATCTCGCGCAAGACGCGCATGGACGCCATCTTGGCCGTGTTCATTTCCGACAGACCCGGCGCCCGCTCCATCACAGCCGACAAGATCTCGACCCGCTTGATCGAATCGACGCCCAGATCGGCCTCGAGATCCATGTCGAGTCCGACCATCTCTTCCGGATAGCCGGTGCGTTCCGCAACCACGCTCAACATCAGTTTTTGTAGCTGACCTGCAGACAGCGCAGTGGGGGCGTGATGTCCGTTGCCATTGCCGTGACCATACGCAGGCGGCGTGGCCAACGTGGGTGCCAGCGTGGGTGCCAACGTGGGTGCCAGCGCTGGCGCAGAGGCGGTGTACGCCACGGGTGCAGGCGGCGCAGGATACGGCATCGGTGCTGCGTATTGCAACGCCGGTGGTACGAATGCGGGATGTGGCGGCAAGGAAGGCATCGGCGCAAACGCAACCGGTGACTGGGGTGCCATCGCCAGCGGTTGGCCGCCCAAGGCGCCGGTGATCCCGAGCAAGGATGACTCGGCCGTGCGCAAAAACGCCGCGTGAGATTCGGCCATGGCGCGCGTGAAAGTCGCATGTGCCTCGGCCGTCTGGCGTTGGCTCTCGGCGATGGCCATCACCCATGCGACCTGCACGGATGGATCGAGGCCCGCCGGGGTCGCAGGCCTCGGCGATGCGGCCATGGGTGCGGTTTCAGGTGCAACGACGGGACGTTCAGGATTGGGCTTCGGCAAGGCAGCGGCTCCTCCGGGTGGTGGATAAGGCTTTCCATATCCCGCTCCGTTGATCTTCAACGTCAGTGCGGGTTTTGTCTTCAAACGGGGATCGGTTGGCCGGGTAAATGACGACCACAGTGCAGCAAAATCAAGCGCAACACCGGCTGCGGAGATGCCAGCCAGGCCACTCCAGAATGTGGCAACGGCGGTGCGGTTCTTGCGGTTCAGCGTCACGACACGATGGGGTTTGTCCTTGAGGATATGGCCAACGAGGGCACTCAGGACATGGCCGGGTCCAACTTCGATGAAGATGCGTACGCCCTCGGCATACATCGCCTCGATTTGCTCGGCGAAACGCACGGGCCGCGCAAGCTGTCCGGCCAGTAGGGCTCGCATCGCAACGGGATCATCCGGATAGGCTGCAGCCGTGGTGTTCGCAAACACGGGGCAAGTTGGCTTGTGAAACGGAATCTCTTTGAGCGCTGCTGTCAGGGGCAGCTCGGCCTCGCGCACGATCGGACTGTGAAAGGCCGTCGCCACATCAAGGCGATTTGACGACAACCCTTTTTGCGACAACAACGTTTCAATCGCCGCAATCGCCTCGGTCTGCCCAGACAGGACCACCTGTCGGGGACTGTTGTGATTGGCAATCACGACGGCCGCATCGGGTCCGACGTGTCCGGCCTGTTCCAGGATGACTTGAACCTCGGGAAGCGGCGCCGAAACCGAGATCATCGCTCCCGGCTTCGCTGCGGCCAGTGCCATCACTTCGCCGCGCAGGCGTGCGATTTTGAAGAAGTCTTCCTCACCAACCACACCCGCCGCAAAAAGTGCGGTCACTTCGCCGAAGCTGTGTCCGCCCACCGCTGCGGGAAAGACGCCAAGCTGTCGGAGCAATCGCAGGTAAGCGAGGCTGGTTGTACCGATGGCGGGTTGCGCCCACTGTGTCGCGCGCAACGTGTCTAGCTGTTTCGCTGTTTCTGCCTCGGAAAAGACCGGTCGGGGGAATACCACCCGGTCAAGCCGTTCCGCTGTGTTGCGATTGCGTTCCCAGGTGGCATTGGCATCCCAGGCTGATTGTGCTGCCGGAAAACCCATGATCACTTCGGCGGCCATGTTCAGATACTGACTGCCCTGGCCGGGGAACAGGAATCCCACCTTGCCGTCTTTGGCACCAAAGGCGAGCTCCAGTCCGCCGGGTGCGGAGGTGGTCCGCTCTAGCGGCCCGAGGTGCGCGGTCTGTTTGCACTTGTCGGTCAGCTCGGTAAGGCTGTGAGCAACAAACGTGACACGGGCCGGTGCGTGTGCGTTGAATCGATGTTGCGTGTCGTGGGCCCAGAAGGCCAGCAAGTCGTGCTGTGAGGCCTCATCGTTGCCACCTGCAAGGAATGCGATCGCCTCGCTTTGCATCGCCTCGCTCTGTTGCACGAGGGCGTCCGGTGTTTCGGCCGACAGAACAATGAGATATCCGTCCCGCGGTAGATCGCGGGCGGCACAAAGTTCGGTTTCCGTATATTCCTCGACCGCGATGTGAAAGTTCGAGCCACCAAATCCAAACGAGCTGACGCCCGCCCGGCGCGGATGATCGTCGGAGCGCACCCAGGGGCGGGCCTGCGTGTTGAGGTAAAAGGGCGAGGTCTCGATCGCGAGTTTCGGATCGGGATTTTTCACCTTGATGGTTGGCGGCAGAATCTTGTGGTGCAGCGCCATCACGGCCTTGAAGAGACCGGCCGCGCCTGCTGCCGCCTTCGTGTGTCCAATCTGCGACTTGACCGAGCCGAGCGCACACCAGCCGTGCTCCTCGCTGCCGGTTTCCTCGAACACCAGCTTCAGTCCGCCGAATTCCGCGGCATCGCCCGCGCGTGTGCCCGTACCGTGCGCTTCGATCAGCTCGACGCTCCTGGCGTCAAAGCCTGCCTGTTCATAGGCGCGGCGGATCGCCTTGGCCTGGCCATCGGAAACCGGTGCATACACACTCTTCGAGCGGCCGTCCGACGAGCTGCCGACGCCCTTGATGACGGCGTAAATTCGATCGCCATCGCGTTGCGCATCCGCAAGACGTTTGAGCGCCACCATGCCGATGCCCTCGCCAAGCAGGGTTCCGTCGGCGGCATCCGAGAAAGGACGGCAATCGCCCGTCGGCGACAGGGCAGGGGTCTTGCTAAAGCACACGTACATGAAGATGTCGTTCATGGTGTCCGCGCCGCCTGTGATTACAAGGTCCGACTGGTGCAGCCGCAACTCGGAAACCGCCATGGCAAGCGCCGAAAAGCTGCTGGCGCATGCGGCGTCTGTAATACAGTTGGTTCCGCCCAGGTCCAGCCGGTTCGCAATGCGACCCGCGACGACGTTGCCAAGTACGCCCGGAAAGGTGCTTTCTTTCCACTCAACATAGTTCGAGGCGATGCGGTCGCACGCTTCAATCACCTTGCTTTCCGGGAACCCCATCTCGCGCAGCGCTTTCACCCAGACGGGACGCTGCAACCGACTCACCATGTTGCCGAGCAATTCCTGTGCAGAGGTCACGCCGAGGATGACACTCGTGCGATCCTTGTTGATGCGCCCCATTTGACCGCGGCACGCGTCTTCCAGGACCTGTTGCGCGACAATCAACGCGAGAATTTGGTTGGTGTCGGTTGATGGCACGTTCGAGGGCGGAACGCCCCAGGCGACCGGATCGAAGTCGACGTCGGAGAGGAAGGCACCGCGACGGGCATACGTCTTGTCACGGGCACCCGGATCGGCGTCGTAATAGTCGTCGATAAGCCAGTGGGTGGAAGGCACGTCGGTAACCAGATCTCGTCCGGCCAGGATGTCGCGCCAAAAACCATGTCGGCCAATCGATCCGGGAAATAAAGCGGACACGCCCACGATCGCAATTGGCATTTGCGACGCTGCACTCGGCGGGGTGGTCGGTGAATTTGGGCGAGGTTTCAGACAGGCGCTCCCAAGGGGGTCTCGCAGTATAAAGGACGAAGGCCCGAGCGGAGGTTTGTCCGAGTACTTTGCCGCAGGAAATTCTCAGACGAGACGGCGGGGTGGAAACTGAAACGCGCTACCCGGTACCGGGAGTCCGGCACTGCGCATTTGCTGCGCCCGGGTCACCGCTGCCGCACCCTCAAGTAGATTGAGTGCCATCTGGACGACTGTTCGCTCGGCGGGTGCCTCCAGGAACGTTCCGCGCACCCAGGCGTTGAAAGCGCCCATCGCCGGACCGCACCAGATCTGATAGTCGGCCCGCCGTTTCGGGTCATTGGCGATGGCCCATCGGCTTGACAGGCCCAAATACCAGCGGAAAACGAGCGCCATTCGGTGTTTGGGTTCGGCCTCCGCTCGCTGCAGTTCCTCTGGATCGCGCTCGGAAAAAAACGACTGAACCTCGCGCCAGATCTCGTCGCAAGAGGCGCCCAGGACTTCTTTCTCCAGTTTCAAGCGCACCGGTTCGGACATGGATTCGATGGCGTCATGGCTGCGATACGCGTCGTACAATTTCAACGCGCGTGGCCCGAACAGGGTGCCGCGTCGCAACACCTGGACCTTGACGCCCAGCTCGAACATGTCGGCCGCGGGGGCCATGATCACATCTGCGAGTCCCGCCTGTGCCAACAAAGTCTTTGAGTCCGTGCCGATTCCGGCCTCCACGGCACTTTGATTGATGGAACCGGTGACCACATAAGCGGCCCCGAGCGCAAACGCAGCGGCCACCGATTCCGGGGTGCCAAGCCCTCCGGCGGCTCCCAGCCGAATCGGGTAGGGCGTCGGCTGCCGGAGTGCCAGCGCATCGCGCAGACGGGCGATCGTCGGAAACAGCGAGCCGAGCGGCCGGTTGTCCGTGTGGCCGCCCGAGTCGGATTCAATGGTGATATCCCCAGCGACGGGCAGTTGCGATCCGAGCGCGGCCTCGTCTGCGCGAAGCTGTCCCGATTGCACGAGCGCCTTCAGCATCGCGGCGGGCGCCGGTTGCATGAACGCCTCGGCCACCTCGGGTCGCGAAATCTTGGCGAACAGGTGATGACGACGCAGCACCCGTCCATCGGCCGCGCGGGTCAAGCCGGTGGCAAACAATCGTACCACGGCGGGGGTAAGCCCCATGAAGGCCGATACGCATATCCGTTGCACTCCCCGTTCGATGAACAGGTTGGCGATCGCATTCTCAAGCGCCGGTTCGGCCGGAGAGTGAATGAGGTTGATTCCCCACGAAGGCGCAGAGCCATCGGAACCAAGGGCCGTTTCGAGCTCGTCGATGGCACGAACAACCCGCTCCGGTGAAAGTCCCGCCGCGCCGAAAAAGCCCAACATCCCGGCCTTCGCCATCGCAATCACCATACCCGTGGTGGCGATGCCATTGGCCATTTCACCGGTGACGTAGGGAAAACGCAAACGGTGAAATTCACAGAATGTGCGGTCACCAAGCCACTCGGGAAACACCGCAGGCAAACGCCCCATCCAGCCGATCGCGCCGGCGGTTGATGCATCCATGGAAACCTGTCCCCCAAACGCAACACCCATTGCGCCGCTTTGCGGATCCCGCAGCACGTGGGTCGGTTCGCGAAAACGATGGGTCGCGGCTGCGAGGCCTGTGGAGGAAAATACGGGCGCCTCGCTGCTGGGTGCCCACGTGCCGATCGCTTCAAGGGGATTCATTGGGTTCCATCATTCCTCGACGAAATTCAGGTCGCGACCAAAGGTTTCGTCGATGCCACGCAACGCGATGAAGGCGATGGTGAGCGTGACAACACCCAGGGAAAGGGCCGCGGTGGTTGCACCGTACGACGTGCGCAAGGTCAGGAAGGCTGGTGTTATCAGGGCCACGGCACCGCGCACAAAGTTGGGAGCGGTGGTGGTCACGGTGGCGCGCAAGTTTGTGCCGAACAACTCGCTTGCGGTCGTGACGAACACGGCCCAGTACCCAGCGGCGATGCCAAGGAAAAATACCACCGCATAGAACGTGAAGATCGAGTGGGTTGCGACCGTGAAATACAGGCCGACGCCCACCGCCGTGGCGACCAAAAAAGCGCTCAGGATCTTGCGACGGTTGCGGAAGATCTGGCTCAAGAACCCGCTGCCGAAATCGCCGATCGCAAGGCCCAGGTAGGACGCCATGACGGCGTCGGGCGCACTCGGCAACGGATCCATCCCGGCCGCCTTGCCAAGCTCGGGTGCAAAGGTGACGAGCACCCCGATAACGTACCAGATGGGCACGCCGACCAGGATGATGCTGACGTACCGTCGCACACGGCTCCAGTTCGAGAACAACATGAAGAAGTTGCCTCGCGAAACCTTGGCGGCAGTTTTCACACCTTCAAACAGGCCCGATTCCATCACGCCGATGCGCAAGAGCAAGAGGCCAAGACCCAATCCACCACCAATGAAATACGAAAGCTGCCAGCTTGCGTTCTTGCCAACGGCGACGGCAACCATTGCACCGCAAATGCCAACCGTTGCCACGACCGTGGTGCCGATGCCGCGGTTCTCCTTTTTCATGCTCTCGCCGACGAGGGTGATCCCTGCGCCCAGTTCGCCAGCGAGTCCCACGCCCGCGATGAACCGGATCCATGCATAGAGCGAAACCGGATCGGCTCCGAACAGTTCAGCCAGCGTGCTCAGCATGCCGTTTGCAATGTTGGCCAGCGAATAGAGCAAGATCGATCCGAACAGGACCGAAAGTCGGCCGCGCAGGTCGCCCAGGATCCCCCAGAGCAATCCACCGAGCAGCATTCCTATCATCTGCAGTTTCAAGATGTGTGCACCTTCGAGCAAGATCGCCTCGCCCGACAGCCCCAGCGATTCCAGGCTTTTGACCCGGACGACGTTGAAGAGGATCAGGTCATAAATGTCGACGAAGTAGCCGAGGGCAGCGACCACGACCGCAAGCCCAATGGCACGCCCACTGCGGGGTGCCACGGTGGAGGGGAAAGAGTCGTTGGTTTGGGGAGCGCTCACGGGCGCGGACAATACCCCGGCTTTCGTCCCTTGGGGACGGCTTATTGCCCCTTTATGTGCCGTGCCGAAAGTGCAGTCGCGAGCGCTTGCCGCCCGGTCGCGCGCAACCGTTCCAAATAGGCCGGCAGCTCACCCCGGGTGTGCTTGGGTCCACCTTCATTGAGAACACTCATGAGCGGATCGGGATGTTCGCTGGTTTTGAGATTCTCGTCGGTCCAGGCCTGCAACATACCGAGCGCCTGTTGCACCTGCGCCGGCTTGTGCGCGGCGAGGTCGTTTTCTTCGTGGGGATCGTGTTGCAGCTCAAACAGCATCACCTCGGGATAAAGGTGATACGCATCGTGCCACGTGAAAATGAACAGCCACTTGCCTGCATCCGGACCACCTGTCACATCCCAGCGCACCGCACGTTGACAGGCCCAGGCCCCCTGCGACAGCACAAGTTGTTGGCGTCCCACGATTGGGGTGTTGTTGCGAAGCTGGGTGGCGAAGCTTTTTCCGTCCCATACCTCGGGCACATTTCCACCGGCGAGTTCAACCAGGGTCGCGGCGAGATCGATCTGGTAATGCAGGTTGGTTTCCGAGGCCCCCTGTTTTGCATCCGTGACACCCGGCCAGCGGAGGATGAACGGCACGTGGCACGTGAACTCGTCGGCGGTCTGGTGATCGCCGTAGACATTGAGTTCACCGAGGTTCTCTCCGTGATCCCCCGAGATCACGATGATGGTTTCGTCGAGCAATCCCTGTTGTTTCAGCAACCCAAGGATGCGCCCGATCTGCGCGTCGGCATAAAGCACGCCGGTGTCGTATCCGTCAAACAATGCACGGGCCTCCTGCATCGACGTCATCGCCAGCGGCTGACGCGGATAATCCCAGCGCAATTCAGGCGGCGGCGCATCGCTGTAGCCGATGATCTCGCTTGCGGAGTGCGGTCCACATCCGGCGAGGTGTTGCGTGCGCACGCTGTCGCTGTACCACGCGGGCGTCGGGCTGTTCGCAAAGGGCTCCCCAAACGCAGCGGGGGCGCGATAGGGCATGTGGGGATCCCAGAAGTGCACGTGCAAGAACCAATCCTTGCGATCGCGATTCCGTTCAAGCCACTGCACGGTCTTGTCGCCAATCACATCGCCGTTTTCAAGCCCGCGCAGCCCAGGATTCTGGATCTCATTAAAGTTGGCATAAAAGTGCAGCGCCGAGTGTCGCTCGCCAAACGAGCTGATGGTCGCGGTGTAGAGGCCGACATCGCGCAGGCACCGCGTGAATGTGTTGCGGTTCCAGGTTGATGCGAATCCGCGGCTGGCGCCTTCGGGGAAAGGTTCGGCGCGGGCACCGCCGTGGTTCACGACGCCGGTGTGGATACCGAATCGTCCGCTAAAAAAAGCGGTTCGGCTGGGCAGGCAGGGGACATCGGAGGCATACACGCCTTCAAACCGCAGTCCCTGTTTGGCGACGCCATCTATGTTGGGGCTGGTGTTGCGCTCGTATCCGTAGCAAGACAGGTGATCTGGCCGGAGGCAGTCGATATCGAGATACAGGATCCGCATGCGGGGATTGTAGCCCGGAAGGGTGGGAGAGGGTGCTTGTCGCGCGCGCGCGACCGGGTTAGGGTTCTGCCGTGCTTGAACTTCCGTCGACCGTCACGCGCTCGTCCGATACGCTGGAATCACTGACCATCTGCAACCGCCACGCGCGGGCCCGCATTTTCCTGCAGGGAGCGCATGTTTTGTCGTTCCGTCCGGTCGGCGAGGGCGAGGTTTTGTGGAGCAGCGTCCGCAGCCAATTTTCACCGGGCAAACCGATTCGCGGCGGCATTCCGATCTGCTTTCCCTGGTTTGGTGCGGGGTCGTCCCCGGCTCATCCGGCGCACGGTTTTGCCAGAACGACGTCTTTCGAATGTGTGCGAGCCGAGGATTCAGCGGACGGTGCAACCCACCTGCGGTTTCGCCTGGTCGACAGCGAGGCCACCCGCGCGTTGTGGCCACATCCGTTTGCGGCCTCAGTCGACATCACGGTGGGCGCGACGCTGGTGATTGCGTTCACGATTGCCAACACGGGCGACGCCCCGTTTTCTTTCGAGGAAGCGTTACACACCTACTTTGATGTGGCCGACGCACGCCGCGTGTCGGTGGCGGGTCTTGAGGATGCGCCGTTCCTCGACAAGGTCGCGGGTGGTGCGACGCCAACGTCGGCGCCGGGTCCAATCAGATTTGAGGCGGAGACCGATCGGGTCTACAACGCGACCACGGCGTCGACGCGCATTGATGATCCGGATCTGGTGCGATCGATCGTGATCGAAAAAGAAGCGTCAAACTCGACCGTCGTTTGGAACCCGTGGGTAGCCAAGGCCGCCCGGATGCCGGACTTTGGCGATGACGAGTGGCCCGGCATGGTGTGCGTGGAGAGTGCAAACGCGGGGGCAGACAGGTTGACGTTGCAGCCGGGCGAGTCGCACAAGTTGGTGCTACGGGTTGGCGTGCGGCGGTAGACGAGCCGGAACGTCACAAACCCTTATTTCGCCCGTTCCCCCCGAATCGCCTTGCGCGTCTCCTCGTACCCCAGCATCACCGCCGCTTCAAACGCAGCACCCGTTCCCGCCATCGCCTCCGTCGGCAATTCGGGCGCGTGAATTACCACTTCCAACACCGGGCAGCGCATGTTCTTGCTGCTCAGGCTGGCCTGTCCCGTCACGTTGACCGCCAGCAATCGAGCCTCCGGAAATAGCTGACAGGTGTCTTCAATTGGCGTGGCCGCAACGCGATCGGCGCCCGGATCCACATAACCCGCTTTCACCGGATCGAAGGCCGGAAAGATGTAGGGGTTTGCGATGCTTTTGCCGACCGCGTCGGCCAGGTTCCCCCGCGACGCGACCACCAAGGCCATCTTGGTGTCATTTTTTTGCTGGAAGAAGGTCGCGAACGCAACCGGCAAACGCTCAATGGTCACGCTACCGTAATACGAATCCAGGGTCGCATGAAACCGTTCCAGTTCGATCCAGTCGGTGGCCTTGGCTCCCAGTGCCGCTCCCGCCCCAATTGCCCCCAGGATGGAATAGGGCTCACCCGCCGTTGCCACCGCTGCCAGCGCGCCGCCCACGATCGCACCGACAATTGCGTTGCGTTTGCCCGTTTCGCGCGTGCGTGCCTCGTACTGCCGCATCAGCGCCGTGTACCGTTCTGGCAACGGCGCATCCGGTGCCGTCGCGTACAGGCTGCCCACGAGAGCGCCCATGCTGGTGCCCGTCACACAGTTGACCGAGATTCCCTCGTCTTTCACTGCACGCAGGACCCCCAGATGGACCAACCCTGAAGGGCCGCCCGCCGACAACACCACGCAGGTTCTTTTGTTGGGAAGCTCCGTCCAGTTTCGCGCACAGCCAACGAAACAGCTCGACGTCAGGATCGCGACCAATACCGCCCTCATTTTTCACCCTCGCTGTTGCGGTTTTCCTCGGCAAGGTGTTGCTCGATCGTCTCGCGCAAACGCAGATGAGCGCGATGCAAGATGACCCGCTGGTTGGCCTCCGAGATGTTCAGCAACTTACAGACCTCATTGGAATCCAGTTCCTCCACGTCGCGCAAGGTGATGACGATGCGGTACTTGTCAGGCAGGCTCGCGATCGCGCGGTTCAGAGTCTCGCCCAGTTGTCGGCGTTGCAACAGCTGCTCCGGTGGATCATCGCCCCACGCACCCGGCGTCCGCAACCACTGACCGTTGTCGCCGAAATGATCTTGAAACGGCTCACTCGACGTATCGTCGTCGTCACGTTCCAGCGCAGAAAAGGGTATCGTCCGGCGTTCGCGATGACCGCGGGTCTTCGCGCGGTTGAGCAGGATGGTGAAAAGCCAGGTCGAAAAGGAAGAGCGCTCGGCAAAACGATCGATGCCATCCAGCACCGCGAGCCAGGTTTCCTGGACGACCTCGTCGGCGATGGCGGCGCTGGGCACAAAACCCGAGGCCACGCGCTTCATCGAGCCCTGATAGCGCTCGACAAGAGCGGTAAATGCCGCCCGGTCACGCTTCTTTAGTAGGGCGACGAGCGCGGTATCTTCCATGCGCGGCCAAAGGGTAGCAGAATCAGCGGGATGAGCCCCGCGTCGAATCCCGATTCCCCAAAACGCCCTCTCGCCGTCATCGGTGGCAGTGGTTTTTACGATCTTCCCGGCCTCGAAGACCGGAACGAGTTTACGGTCGATACCCCGTACGGCGCGCCCTCCGATCGCTGGGTGGATGCGC
>ENA-ORBV01005666-ORBV01005666.1-microbial-mat-metagenome-genome-assembly--contig:-NODE-5666-length-22739-cov-7.469906_pt1 | contig 22739 bp, 19 predicted proteins | sample MGYA00237777_ERZ505514 | MGnify/ENA primary metagenome ERZ505514 (study PRJEB26160, sample SAMN06269048) | microbial mat metagenome | isolation source: Oligotrophic lake microbial mat | place... | reverse complement strand
GGCGACCCAGCAGCAACCGCCCCCAGGAGGACCCCCGCCCGAGGAACCCTTCGACGGTGGCGCCCCGCCACAAGAGGACGGTACAGGCGGGCTCCTCCGCGCTCTCGCCCGCAACACCCAGCCCAAGCTGAACATTGAGGGCGATGAACCCCAAATTGACTCCCCACAGCTTCCGCCTGAGGGCTACTAGCCAACATGGCTAAGAAGAAGCCCTCTGGCGATGACATTAGGAAGCGTGCCGAGAAGCTTGCGCGCAAGGCGTATGGCAGCAACTATAACCGTGGTGGAGGCGCGCCTGGCTCCTCGGGGCTGGAAGGGCTCACCCCTGCTGTAGCAGCGGCCGCCGCCGCCAAGCAGCCTACACAGGGCGGACAGTTCTCCCAGCAGTGGAACCAGGTGTCGGGCGTGCCCGAGCGCATTGCGGAAGCGCAGGCGCAAGCTAAGCAGCAGGCGGCTCAGGCGGCTGAACGCGCCCGCCTCATTCGTGAGGGAGTCTCCCGCAACACCGCCACCATTCAGGCGCGCGCCGCCACTCTCGCTCAGAAGGCGTTCGGAGCCAACCCTAGCCAGGGCCGGTCTAACACAGGTGGCGACTGGAACCCGGCGCTTGCAGCGGGGGTCTATGGGCAGATGGCTACCGAGACACAGCTTGGGCAGAAGATAGGCGGCCGCCCCACCACCGTCAAGAAGGACGGCGTGTGGGTACGCGACCACGACGCTTCGTTTACTAACTTCCTGGAGCGGAAGGGCACCAGCCCCCTTACCAGGGAGAACACGCGAGCCGCTATGGGACAGCGCGGTGAGGTGGGCTTTGACGACGCCACCGCCCTTCTGGATGAAGGCAACGGCATTGCTACCACCACCGTCAAGACAATGGAAGATGAGCAGAATCTAGCCAACCTTTATGCTCAGCTAGGGGAGCAGCGCGAGGCTGGTTTGACGACCGCCGCCAAGACCGCCCGCAAGGAGCTGATTGCCTACCTCAACAAGGTTCAGAAGGCGGCCCTCAAAGAGGGCAAGCACGGTGAGGCTTCGCGTACTGCCCAGCTTATCCAGCAGATTCGCACGGCCCCCAACAAGCGTAATCCCAGCAAGGGTGGGTTTACTAACCTCCAGGTTATGGCGCTGGCCTACGGCTCTGACGATAAGGACCTGGCGGTAGCCGGTAAGCGGGGCATCCTGGGTAAGGTGGCGCGGGCCGAGAACAAGATGGCTCTTGGCAATGCCAATTCCTACTCCGACCTGTGGAGCAAGCAAAACTTCAACTTTGTCCCTCTGATTCGGGCCTTTGCAGGGATGGGTTTCCAGGTAACACAATACCTGCCGGGCGGTCAAATTCTCACCGGCCTTGGGGTTACCCCCGCAGGCATTACTGGTACGCAGCGCCCATCACTGTTGACCACCGGCCTTATGGCCCCCTTCCAAACCTCATTGACGGCGCTGTCTAGCGGCCTCATGCTGGGCGCCAACGCTGGCCTCAACTTTGGTTATGCCTACCTCGGTGGGGGGCCCATTCCCAAGGACCTTGATACCGCCCTAACCAAGGGCCCCCGGAAGCCCTTTGAGGGGGTGGAGAACCCGCTGTCCGTGTATGGCAAGCAATCGGCTGGCCTCACCCCCGGCCAGGTGCTCCAGGCATTCCACCAGTACACCAACAAGGATACCCCCGGCCTTATCAAGAGCTTTACTGGTGAGGGCGGGGTTGGCAATATTACATACGACTTTGTAGTGTCCAACGTCGACCCCCTCTCCTTTGCGCTTGTGGGGCTGGGGAAAGCCGCTGGGGCTGCCCGTTCGGCGCCTGCACGCGCTGGGCGTGAGGGGATAGAGCAATCGGCCAAGGATATTGCGGAGCAGGTAGGCGCCAAGGTTCCAAAGGGGCTGGTGCAGAAAGACGGCGGCATCAACCCTGCCAAGCTGGCGCAGCTCCAGGACAATGTGGCAGCAGGAGTGGGGCTGGGCGTGCCGCGCGCTATCTCCGATTATGGCGTGCGCTCTATGCTGCTCCAGGGCGCTGAACAAACCCGCGGCGCATGGATGCAGGGTAAGGTAGGTATCGCCATTTTGGACGATATCGCAGCGAAGGCGGTGAAGGCTCCCGATGTAGCTACCCTCCGTAAGCTGCTTGGTAATGAGACTTCCGCCGACGCTGTGTTCGCCATCCACACCGCTGCACGCAAGGGTGGGGTGGAGGCAGCGCGCGAGGTTGCCAACAAGCTCATTTTGTCAGGCGCCATCTCCCCGCAGGTGTCACTGGTCAACCAGTTCGCACTCAAGGTGCTGGGGTCTAACGGCAAGCTGCCAGGCATTGGTATTGAGCTGGCTCGCCCATCCGCCGGGATGTGGGGCGGCAAGATTACCACCACCATTGGCCAGACAATGGACGATTGGGCCCGCGGCAAGGCTCCGCTTGCGGTTATTGAGGCCAAGACCGCCCGACAGGCGGGCAGGCAGGCAGTCGAGCTGGCGGCGCTAGTCAACAAGGAGGGCTCTGGTGACTTGATTGCGCGTCTGCGCTCGGTCCTCCCGGACGAAACCGAAGCACTTATCCCCCGTTTGAAGGCGCTGGACGAAGCGGCCGCCGCTATCGACACCCCCGCCCTCCACGGGCTGGTGGACTCCATTCACGCCCTGGTGGCTGAGGGCGTAACAGGCGCGCGCCTGTGGGATGAGCTGGCCCACATTGAAGCGGTTGCCAAGCTGCTTGACGGTGCGGCTGGTCCCGATGCTGCCCGTGTGGTGGCCGACCAGATTGAGCGCATGTGGGTGGGGACGACCAAGGGCCGCCCCCTCCTGAGTGCTATCCGGGAGGCTGCTGAGCGCATTACCCGCAACCGCCGCCATCCCAACCCCCTGGGCTCTAGCCGTGACGCCTACATCAAGCAATACCGCGAGCTGGAACAGCGGGTTATGGCGGCCGAGAAGAATCAGGGCGCCGAGCTGGCGCAGGCCGCCGCGAAGGACTCCCCCGCTCTGAGCCCGCTGGAGCAGGCCGCTAAGGACGCTGCTGACGCAGCCGCCCCCACCAAGTATTACACCCCGCCCAAAAAGCGCACTCCAGGCACCGTCACCCTCTACCGAGGTGAGAATGCGTCTGGTCGCTCTCTTGGTACCCTGTGGCACGACAACCCGAAGTATGTTAAGGGGTTTGGTACGGTCCACGCGGTAGATGTGCCCAAGTCGGTGGCAGACGAAGCTGTGCGCGCTGCCAAAGCCTCTGCTGACCCCCTTGCGTCAGGCACCCACGTTCTGCCTACCCAATGGGCTGACCAGGGGCTTCCGATGGCTCCGAAGGCCACAAAGGGCGCAGCGGGTAGGGCAACTACGCTTTCGGGCGATGACGCCGACTGGCGAAAGTTCTCTAAGGCCCGTGGGTACACCCCAGCCGAGATGGCCGACTTTGAAGAATGGCTCAAGCTGCACGATTCGCTTGGCGATGACGCGCTTGCTAAGGCCGACTTTGATACGGTGGATTACCCGGCCGGGTCTGCCAACGCTGGCGACCGCGCCCAAACACTAGCTGACCCCGGCATCATTTGGGACGCTGCACAGCGTGACGCTAGCCGGTCGGTGGCGGGTGAGTGGTGGGAGCCCGACCTCTACAAGGGTGTGGACTACGCCCAAATTGTGCCTGTTATTGGCAACCTGCCTGAGGGCCCTCTCAAGGTAGCCCTTGCTGACGCCCTGGCGGTTGCCACCACCCCGGAGCAGTTGCGCCACATTGCGGCTGCTGCCGACCTGGCTGCTAACCCCAACACCTTTAAGATTGCCGAGCGCCTGTTTGGCGGCGCCGCCGACCGCGCGCTTGCTCGCGATGCGGCTACCGCTCTGGTTGACGCTGCCCCCAACGTGGGCAAGATTCGCCAGATTATTGGTAAGGCAGGGCTCGCACTCAAGGGCGGGCAGGAGTCCCTCCCGTTCAAGGAGTTCCGCTACTACGTCACTGCCTCGGGCGAGGTGAACATTGAGCGGCTGATTCAGCATGTCGACCAGCTCTCTCGCGCTGTTCACCTGGACCCCATCTCCCGCGCACAGTTCATCGACCGCGTGCGCGCGGCAGCGCCCGCTGGACCGAAGGCAGCCTTTGAGGTTGTGCGCGGCATTGTGCGCCAGAACTTCCTGGAGCTGGGGGCCGGTAAGCTGGGTACTGGTTGGCTAGAGATGGCCGACGCGTGGATGGACGACTTTATGAAGGAGGGGCTGGAGGTGGTTGGGCGCGGCGGCCCAACAACGCTGTTCGGCATTACGACAGACCCTATCACCGGACAGATTATCAAGCACACAGACCACCCGATGGCGCTGAGCCAAGAGGCGCAGGTTCTCCGCTCCCCCACCCACACCGAGATTGCGGAGGGCCTCCGCGAGATGCTTGCCTCTGCTGGTGGCAAGTGGGCCAAGATTCGTGTGACCATTACGGACGCTGCCATCCACATTGGGGACCAGACCATCCTCAGCACCGCCGGTACCAAGGCGGTTATGGCAAAGATACACCAGTTCTGGAAGGTGATGGTTGTTACTCGGCTGTGGGCCCCATTTATGGTGGGGGCTACCGTGTTGTCCTACGGTATCTCACACGACGACGACGCGGGTACCATCCTCAAGAATACGGCCATCGGGTTTGCGGCAGGTGGCTTTGGTGGTATTGCACGCTTCTTTATGCGGGTGCAGCTCCAGGACAAGATGACCGCCCTAATGACCCACGGGTTTGGTGCGGAGGACTCCATTCCAGGAGTCTCCCGGATGCTCTCTCTCACCGGCCAGATTGACAACTCCTTCAACACCACCAACATGCTTGTTCCATCAATGGCTGAGGCGTCGTCACTTAAGCGGCGCTGGTGGCAGACGGTGGGTGAGTGGGAAGATGTGGGACTGTCCACTTCCAAGCGGTCCATCAATGCGTGGGAGCGTATTGTCAACAAGGTTATCTCCCCCGAGCATGACGTGGTGGCCGAGATTCTGCTCCACGCACGCGCAGGCGTCATTTCGGACGAGGCGGCGGCATACTCCATCAAGGCGTTCCTGGCGGGCCCTGACGGGCGTGCCTGGAAGATTAGGGCCAAGTATGCGGGTGTGACGGTGGAAACCACCAAGGAGCTAATTGACAGCTCTGTACCACGGCAGATTGCGCGCCTCCGCATTGACGGTATGGTAGACCCTAAAATGTTGCGGGCAGCAATTGACGAGGGGCTCGACGGCCTCCCGACCCACGTCCCGTCGCAGCGGCTTCGCGTGCCCGGCCCTGTCTCCTGGTACAGGTCACTGGCTACCAAGGCCACCGGCGAAATGTCTACAAAGGGCGGGGTCCGCACCTCCTGGTTCAATGCCGAGCTTCGTCAGCAGGAGCGCCGTCTGCTCAGCTTTGGGTACTCCGATGAGGCTGCCAAGGAGGCAGCGGGCGCCATTGCCAAGCGTAAGATGGATGAGTTCTTCCAGTTTGAACAGTTCTCCCGCTTCTCGGCCAAGGCCGATTGGGTGGCCCCCTTCATGGGCCCGCAACAGTTCGACATGAAAACGTGGGGCCGCCTTGCTGTGGAGAACCCTGGTCGTGTGGTGAGGGTCGCCAAGACGGCGGGGCTGGCGTTCAATGCCGGTTCCGAGCTGGGTATCTTTACCCAGGACCCAACCTCAGGCCAATGGATGTTGAGCAATCCTGCCTCCGGCTGGATGAGTCGTCACCTGTTCGGGGGCTTCTCCTCCGACATGCCTCTCACCTCGTTCCTCGCTATGACCAGCGGCGGGTTCGGGATTGACGGCGGCATGACTCCCCAGCTTGGTGGGCCGTGGGTGGACGTGGGTTTGCGTGCGCTGTACGAGGTAGCTCCCGACCTGTTTGACCCCACTTCCGAGAACCGGATTCCTGATGGCCTTCGTGACTGGCTGACCCCATTCTCGGGACAGGGTGGTAAGCCGTCGACCGGCTTCATCCCTCGCCAGATTACGCTGATGACAATGGCGCTGACCGGCGGGCAGGCCCCACCGTGGGCCTTTGGTGACGGCGCCGAACAGGAGTCGGAGTACAACAAGTGGTTTAACAACGTCACCCGCGACCTGATTGCAGAGCACCGCCGCAAGCACCCCAACGACCTTGACTGGTTCCCCTCTAAGGACGAGATTCAGGGGCGCCTGACCGGGTTCTTCACCGCATGGTCGGCAATCAGCTCGTTCATCCCCTCATCTTTCAAACCCATCTCGGTTGGCAAGTCAACTTTTGAGGCAGTTAAGAACGCGTGGACGCTGAACGGGCTGCTGGAGTTCGACATTGGTAAGTTCGCCGCACAGTTCCCCACCCTCTCCAGCTACACCCTTAAGGGCACCACCGAGCTGGACCCGGACAACATGCAGCAGTGGCAAACTGACTTCACGCACAATCCCAAGGAGTACCTGTCGGTACGCCGGCAACTCACGCCCAAGGAGTTCAAGGCGCAGTTTGCGCTGGCCCGACGCCAGGGCAAAATTTGGGAGGACTACCGCAACATCCAGCAAATTAAGAACTCCACCGAGCGAGAGATTGCGCTGGAGCAGTGGCGGGACGAGTACCCCGAGATGCGCCAATACTTCCGCAACAAGTACTTGCGGGACCAGGAGTTCTACTACATCCAGGCGACCTATCCACATGGGGAGGACAGGGAGCGCGCGCTCAACAGGTGGCGCAAGGACTACGCCGACAAGGGCAAGAGCAGCATCAGCTTCACCAAGATGCGCCAACTGGAATCGGACTTCCGCTCCGGCAAGTTGTCGTTCCAGTACTCCCCCTGGAAGCTGGCCCGCTCGGGCGACGAGGTGGCGCGTGAGATTGAGAAACAGCTTGGTGGTATTGCCATCAAGGGTAAGGCAACAGTGTCGGAGGCCGAGCTGGCAGCAGTCAAGCGGTTGTCCCCGTCTGAGCAGCTCAACTACTGGAACAGCCGCAAGGCCAACCTGGAGGAGAATGCCCTCTCGCTAGACAGTGAGACGGCTATGGACTTGTGGAATGCTATTGGCACGCAGTACTCGGGCCACAAGGGCGATATCTACAAGGAATACCCCTGGATGACTCGCGTGTACGGGGAAACCAAGTACGAGAGCTGGGTTTCGGATATTCACCAGAACGAGCGGGACCTGCTCTCGCCTCTGTACGCCGAGATTAGCAGCAACAAGGCAGCTATTGAGTCCCTCAAGAACCCCACCGGCTCGCAGTACAAATGGCAGAAGGGTACCTACGCCAACCGCAACGCCCTCTACGCTAAGCAGACTGAGCTGTACGCCGCCATCAAGGCTATCAAGAACTCCTTCTACAAGAAGTTCCCCGAGATGGGCGACGCTATGGAGGACCTCCAGGCCATTCTGGTGTACTCACAGTCGGGTGCGGACACAAGCAAGCTGGCAATGCGGTTGCTCCAGAACACTGTCCACGGTTTTGACTGGATTCCGTCGAACGACGAGGCGAGCCTCTCGTACCTCCCGAAGAACATCCGCCAGCAGAAGCAGGCCGACCTGGCCCGCCAACTGACGTTGCCCGCTATGGAGAAGCGTGCGGACGGCACGGTTGGGGCCCCCACAGGCAAGCTGCTGTGGGAGTGGTTGACCGACCAACAGCAAGACATGCTTATCCGCATGTACCCACATGACGTGGTGGAGGGCTGGAAGGCAGTCACCAAGGAAGTGCAGGACGCCCTCTACAAGAGCCTCAAGGGCAGCAGTGGGGGCTACGGCGGCTACAAAAAGAGCAACTACTACCGCAGCGGTGGCTACGGCAACTCCAACGATGAGCTGGGGTTTGCGTTTAGTATAATGAAGCAGTACAACCGGCGGGGCGACATGGCGAAGCCTGCTGCCTACGCGGAATACCTGGCCCTGCCCAAGAGCCCCGGCGTGCGTAACGAGTTCCTCAAGAAGCACCCGGAGGTGGCTGAGTACATCAAGCTGGGGCCCTTCGCCAACATGCCTCCCATCTATCAGGCCATTGTCACGAACATTATGATTAAGAACGGCCGCTGGGAGGGTGTGGTGGAGACGCCCGAAGCTATCACCGACCTGGCGTTTGCTCGGGAGCAGTTGGCCCGGTGGAACCGCCGCGGTGCCATGACCAAGCCTGCTGTTCTTGATGTGTGGCTGAACATGCCCACCGGCCCGGCTAAGGCTCAGTACATTAAGGACCACCCCGAGATTCGGGAGTGGATGGCGGCGGGGCCGATGGCGAACATGCCGGACGCGTACCAGGAGGTGGTGCGCGACATTATGCAGCGGTACGGTGAGTGGACGGCGCAGCAGGACCCGCTGGGGCTCGTGCTCCAGGGCTACTACAACACCCCTTCCTACGCCAAGGACAAGTACCTTGCTGCCCACCCTGAGATTCAGGCATATTGGGAGGCTATCCGCTCCCCCGCTGAGCAGCAGAGCCGGGCGCTGGTCGACCAGTACTACTCTATCCCCGACCCGCAGGGTCGCCGGGCATTCGTCGCCGCTCACCCCGAGCTGCAAGAGTACTTCCTCCAGGCCCGCAATAAGCGGTATGAGCAGTTTGCTGATAAGGTGACTCAGTTCTTGGGACAGAACCCCGATTACTTTGAGCGATACCTCCAGGAACAGACCACTATCCTCCGTGAAATGATGCAGCGGTTTGGCACTTTGCCGCTCGTGCGGGAGGGTTACAAGGTGGGCCCGGCAGCCTCTAAGGGGCGTCGTCGGGACCAGTAAGGCAGGGTAAGCGGCAAAAGTGTGCCGCCCCCCTGGGATACTATTAGTGAGGGGACAAAGTAGTGCCCCTCACCCTGATATAAGGAGACATACCAAGGTGAGTGACGCGCTCACCACCCCCGCTCCCGGCGAGAACGAGGCAGTGGCCCCTGAGGCCGCCCCCTCGCCCGCTCCCGAAGTGGCAGGTGGAAGTACGGACAGTACCGAGGTGGTTCCGGCCGAACGCTTCAATGGCCTGATGTCCTCATTTAACCGGCTCCAATCGGAGTCTGAGGCACGAATCGCCGCACTAGAAGCAGAGGCCAACAGCCTCCGGGAAACCAGGGAGACACCAGAAGTGACCGAACAGATTAGCGACCCTCAGATTGCAACGCTTGTGGAGCAGAACCAGGCTCTTATCACGCGGCTCGCTGCTAAGGATGCAGCTGAAGTCAAGCGTGCCATCCTGGAGAAGTACCCCGAAGCCAAGCTCTTTGAGGACATGCTTATTGGGGACGACCCCGAGGCGCTGGAGGCGGTTGCAGCTACTATTGCTGCTCGACTCAAGCCCGCAGAGGTACCCGACCCCACGGTTGCGACTGACCCTCCCGTAGCCCCCGAGGCAGCACCCGTTACGCCCTCAGCTCCGGCTGGTGGCACGGTTGCACCTAGCGCCGACGATGTGACTACAACGGCCGACCAGTTGGTCGACACGATTGCAGCGCGCGGCGGGCGAGGAGCATCGCCCGAGGAGTGGGCTCAATACCTCGCTCTCAAGGCAGCAGCCCCCGAATCGGCTGACCTCGCATAACCACCCCATATACAATCCGCACTATCTAACCACACACTTCTAGGAGGTGTATCGAAATGGCTGTTACTACAGGACTTGTTGGCTCGTTCAACCGCACCGTTGGTGTCAAGCAGGACATGGACGAGGCGATTAAGATTCTTCCGGTTGACGACGTTCCGTTGCAGCGTTGGCTCCCTTCGTCCCCGACCACCAGCATCAAGGTGGAATGGCTGGAGGAGGACCTCACGCCTCAGACGGACACCGTCTCTGCTGTTACGGGCACCACGTCCCCGTGGGTTGTCACCGTCTCTGATGGTGGGCGATTCCGTGCGGGCGACATTCTGTGGAAGCAGGATGCGGCCTACAGCACGCAGTACCGCGTTACCAGCATCAGCACCCACAACCTGACCGTTGCTACGCACGGAGCGCAGGGTGACACCCTCGACCCGGCAGCTAACGATGTTCTCGTTATTATTGGTCAGTTCCGTGCAGAAGGCGCCGACCCCGAGGACTCTCGGACCAACGAGCGCGTGGCTGCATACAACTACACCGAAGTTGACCAGGAGAAGGTGGAGGCGACCCGCACGCAGCGCAAGGCTGCAATGTTCGCTCAGACCGACCCCTACGACCACGAGGTGATGAAGAAGTTCAAGGAGCTGGCTATCCGGTTTGAGCGCAAGCTTATCCTCGGCTACCGCACGGCCCCTACCGCCACCGGCGCCCGCGCTATGGGTGGAATCTTCAACTACTCGGGCAGCTTCAACTCGGCTTCCGGCGACGCCGCGGCAGTCAAGACGAAGATTAGTGCCCTCATCCGGGACTGCTGGAGTGACGGAGCGAACGAGGCCAATACCCTCGTTGTCAGCCCCGCCGTTCAGGCAGCCATCACGGCAAACTTCGACGCTGCACTCCGGCGCTCGGCCGTGTCGGACGTGGTTGTTGGCTACGTTACCGAGCGAGTCCGCACCGACTTTGGTGAGGTTGAACTCATCATCGACCGCTACATGCCTGCCACCAAGGCACTCCTGCTCTCGCGCTCCTTCCTCTCCAAGAAGGTGTTCGACGGGTACTTCCATGAGCTTCTCGCCAAGACTGGTGACGCCGACTCGGGTCACATTGTTGGGGAGCACTCCTTGGAAGTCAAGGAGCCTGACGCCCACGGCGTCCTTACGGTGACCGACGCTGTATAGCCCGCTTGCTCCCCTGCCCCTACCCTGGGGTGGGGGAGCATGGCTATGCCTAACTTTCACCTTGAAGGAGGTGCGCTATGGCAACTCATCGTTTTAACAACGGCCTGCTTGAGGTAACGGCCACTCCCGGTAGCTTTGTCTCGACGCCTGTCGAGATTCCGGTTGTGCCCGCTTCCCCCACGGCCATCACGCAGACCTACGCTACTGCCGACACCACGCAGCCCGCTCCTACGGCCGCAGCACTCGTGCTTTCAGCTACTGCTATTGCGGCCAAAACGGCCAGCCTCACGCTGACCGAATCGGACGTGGCCTCGCTGGCGGCTATGAAGGTTACCAACGACCAGTTGGCGAAGGACGTGGGCACGGCGGTCAACAAGAACACCGCCGATGTGCTGGCCCTCAACAAGGTTGTGGTCACGCTTATCGACACCCTGCAAGCTGCCGGACTCCTGGCCTAAACCCTACAACTCTGAGAGAAGGTATACTCACATGGCACGAAGCAAGACCAACTCACAGCAGGCTGACTACGGACGGCACACGGACGCTAGCATCGCATGGACGGCAGTCCCGACGCTTGCTAACTCCTGGGCCGATGTTGCCGGAGCACAGGCTGCACAGTACCGCCGCACCCCCTCGGGGGATGTGGAACTCCGTGGAATTATCGACAGTGGCACCAAGACGGCGGCTACCACGATTACCACCCTTCCGGTTGGCTGCCGACCCGCCGCAAACCAGCGGTTCCCGGCGTGCATCAATGCGACCACCACCGACTACGTCGGCACCATCACCGTTTCGACGGCTGGAGTCGTTGCAGTTGGGGCGCAGACGTGGCAAGCGTCAAGCTCGGCTTCGCTGGACAACGTGCGGTTCTCCGCAGCGTAGACCAAGCGACGTGATGTGGGGGCGGGGCTCTTACGGGTCCCGTCCCTGCACCACCCAAACTTTACTCGCCCCCGAAGGAACAGAATAAGGGGAAATGGCAGTACTACCGTACACCCGCGCAAAGCTGAGGACTCTGCTAGAGAACAAGTTTCTCGGCATGGAGAACGAAGGCGATGGGGACTTTGAGTTTGAGAAGGCGAACCTGGACGCGTTCCTGAGTCTCGCGCTCCTCAGGTGCTTCCCAGCCCTCTACAAGACTGACTCCGCACAGGCTATCACCCCCACTGGCTATGGCACCCAACTGCTTGGGTACATTGACCCCAACGATATGGCGGGGACAGTGTACGCTGTTGAGGATGGGGTCGAGCTACAGCCGGTCACCGGCTGGACTGTCCGCCCCGATGGGCGCGTGATGGGCCTCGACACCGGCTCCTACACGACGTTCAATGTCTGGTGGTACGAGCCCTACATCCTCCCGGAAGCTGATGACGAGTTCGTCACGTTTCCAGTTGAGTTTGTCCCACTGGTTATCCTGGGTGCTGTGCTGGAGGCGCTTGAGTCCCATCACTCCACTGGCCTCCAGGATGACCCTGACGTGCGCTACCCCGGCCAGCACCACGAGGTTAGTCTGATGGTTCAGATTCAGAAGCGGTATGACCAGCTCCGCGCCGACATTGCTATGGCGCCCCCGTCAGTGACACTGTAATGGCTATCATCAACCGTGACACGCTTATCACTGAAACCGCTCTCCGGCTCAAGGACCCCACCTTTGTTACCTGGGGTGAAGCCGAACTGCGTACCTACATTAACACCTCGCTGGAGGGGCTGTACCCCACCTACTTCAAGCGCCTCGTTGCTACCACCGTTGCAACCGCCGGGCCCATGCAAACGCTGCCCCCCACCGCCAGCAACCTCTACATGGTGGCGTACAAGAAGGCGCTCAGCAAGCGGGCGCGCTCCCTACGTCGGTGGGCCGAGTCCAATGGAGAGGCATACATCCCCAGGACCACCATCACGGGGGACACGCTTATCTGGTGCTGGACCGCCGGGTGGGCCGCGCCCGAGACAGACATTGAGGCTCTCACCCTGCCTGTAGAAGTGGCCGAGGCGGTTGTGCTTCGTGCAGCTATCACGGCTATCGAGCGCCTGCTCCTGGAGAAGGAGCGCCTCGACCAGTACCTAGCCATTCAGGCGCGCGAGGATGTGTCTGAGGCTGACCTTGGGATTACACTCGACGCGCTGCACGCTACGCTGGACCGTAAGATAAAGGCTGCCCACCCCCTCCCGGCGCTGTACCGATAATGCCTCCCAAGTTCAATCCAGGGACTCGCCGCCAGTTCTGGTTGCGCCCTCTCACCAACACCAGCAACACTGAACTAACGTCGTTTATTCTTCGGGAGGACGCTGCTTCTAAGCAGGGCGCTCAGTTCGGGCGTAACGTGCGGCTGGGTGACCCCATCTCGCTGGGCCCCAACTCGGCCTGGCGCCAGCTCTCATGGGAGGGTGGGGTGCGTCAGGAGGACTGGCGCGACCGCCTTATGTTCCAGGAGGGCTCGGCCGATACGCGCGCTCGCTCGGGTAAGCTGACCCTGCATAACGGCTGGAAGGCGCTCATCACGGGGAAGCGCTCGCAAAACAGGTACACTATGGTTGCAGCTCCTGTAGTCAACGAGTTTGGCACCGCCTCTGAGCTGTTGGTGGGAGAGGGGCACCAGCCCCACTGGCCGACCTCAACATACCCCACTGGTGGCTACCGCATTGTGCGGATTAACATGCTCACGGGCGTAAGAACCCCCCTCCCTGGCGGACCTAATAACAAACTGGGCGTTATCCAATCTTTGGTTCCCGCCGAGCAGGGGGAGTCGGCAAACCGTGGGTCCGTGTTTGTGGCGACTAGTAACGCTCTGTGGCAGCTTGTTTACGGTACGGGGGCGTGGGGGTGGCTCCAGGACACCAACTGCACAGTTGGTATTAATACCGACTCAATGGTCGCCTTCAATGGCAACATTTATTACGGCTCCTACGGCATGTTCCGCCGCCGCACGCCAGTCGCCCCCTATGGAGTCCTTGGCACGCACGCTGATGTTAAGCAGCACAACGGGGCGCTGCGAGTGTCAGTTATGACCGTCTGGAACAACCGTATTTGGTATGCAGTACAGTACCCCCGGTCTATTGCCCTGTACTCCAGCGATGGCAACGTCTCGCAACGTGCGGTGGACATTCCAAACGACTTCTTTGTTACATCCATCGCCGTTCACTATGGGCACCTGTATATTGGGGGCCTTCGCCCCACCCCCGGCGATTCCAACAAGGGCACGGGTCAGGTGTGGCGCTTCTCGGGCAGCTCGCTCACCTTGCTGTGGGAAGGCGGTGACCCCGCTGTTGGTGGGCACGCCTCGGTAACAGGAATGGTGTCACACGGCCCAGCCCTCTACTGGACAGTCTCGGGCACCCCTGCTCAGAGCGCTGGTACCGACCCAGCAATCACCTACACCCCGCGCGCTTGTATTATGGGCTACGACCCTGTGAGTGACGCCATCTTTGAGGGACCCGGAGTTCCCGTTCCTTCTGGCGTAGGCACGGTTGCTGTTGCGGGACTGGCTAGCGTGGGTGGGGTTCTGATAGCTCACTTTATGGACACCACTCTGGGCGGGCCTCACCCCGACCCAAATGGACACAACATTATCCACACGCTCGCCAAATATCAGACTGGTGGGCTCAAGCGTAACGACTTCCAGGTGGATGCAGTTGACCTGCTGGGCGGAGCCTCATTTGATTCGGTGGACGATTCCACGGTCATCCGGTCTGAGTTTATCACGTCGTCCAAGTACCACGGTGAAGAAGATGTAAGCAGTGAGGACAAGACCTGGCTGGGGGCCAGGTTGCGACTGCGTATCCCCCTCCCGGACGCTCAAGTACGGTTGGTCATGCTGACGGAGGGCGGCCGCTCCGAGGTACCTATTGGCACAGTCCACTACGACGCCACCCAGGTTGGGTGGCGCACGGCCACCCTCCCAATGCGCGCCTCTGTCTATGCCCAAGCGGTGTTGGCCGACACCCCTGTAGGGTACTGGCGACTGGATGAGCGGACGGCCAGCTCGACCACGGTGCAGGACTTGGGCTCCGCTACCCCCGTCACCCTCTCATCGACCCTCACGGGCGCAGTGATGCCTCGTAATGGCGTGGCAGTAGGCACCCCCACTCGCGAGGTTCCCGGTGCTCTTTCCGATGACCCCAACAATGCCTACACCTTCAATGGGAGCAGCCAGTACGTTCAGATTGCTGACGCTGATGACTGGTCTGTATTCCGCTCGGGTGTCCCCGGTTCGATGGAGTGCTGGTTCAAGCCTTCCGCTAGCCCCGCCACCGACACTAACATCCTGTCTAGGGGCCTCGGCGGTGGCTTTGAATGGGCACTTGTCCGTAATGGCGTGTCCACTACGTTCATCATACTAAATGCTGCTGGTTCTGCTGTTATTGCCAGCCTTGCGCTAGGGTCTACTGCTGTTGACACTTGGTACCACTTTGTTGTCACTTGGGACGGTACCACGGCGCGTACATACGTCAACGGGGTGGCGGGAGCAACAAGTACGTTGTCTGGTACCTACACAGCAGGCACATCCAGCTTGTACATTGGACAGAACCCTCTCTGGGCCGGGGGATTCATTGGCTCGGTGGATGAGGTAGCATTTTACGCTAGCCAGCTTAGTGCAGCACGCGTGCTAGCGCACTACAACGCCGGCGTAAACTCGCCCCCCTACCTGTCGGCAAACACCGTGCAATACAAGCTCTACCTGGAGAACACATCCACCAGCCTGACTTCCACCGCCAGCGTGGATGTTGACAGTGTGGAAGTTACCTGGCTGCCTAAGCCTGGCCTACGGCGCACCTGGCGCTACACCGCCATTTGCCAGGACTCCGACACCCGGCTGGACGACTCGGCCAACCCAGTAACTACCGGGGCGGCTATGTCTGACTTCCTCCAGTCCGCCTGGGCGAATCGCACGCCATACCTCCTGTGGGAAGCCCGCACGGCCACCGCCACTCCTGTCCCCGCCTCTGAGGCCGGTATTGAGGTGTTTGTTACGGAGTTTTTGGAGCAGTCCTTCCGCATTAGCTCGGACAGCACAGAAACAGGCCGCTATGTTCAGGTCACGTTTACGGAGCACATCCGGTAATGACTAAGAGTAAGAACCAATGAGCGCAGGTATTCACAATTTTGAAGCAGAGCAGGGAGTAACATTCAGCCGCACCCTGGACTACAAGGACTCTGCTGGAGTTATTATCGACCTGTCCACCTACTCGGCCAAGATGGAAGTCCGTAAGGACGAGGTGGCAACCTCACAGGCCCCACTCCTGAGCCTGTCTACCACTACTGGCGGCCTGACTGTAGCCGCCACCGCCCCCAACGTCACCATTCTGGTGTCTGCCACAAGCATGGCTGACTTGCCTATTGGTAGCTGGTGGTACGACCTAGAGGTTGCGGTGACCGGAGTGGTTACCCGCATTCTCCAGGGCCGGTTTGAGGTTGCGCCATAATGAGCGCAAACACGGTAGTTGTAAACGACACTGTTAACACCGTCACCGTCAATCAGGCTACCCAACGCATTACAGTGACCGAGGCCAATGCTGGGGCTATGGTCGTCCTGTCGACTGGCATGCTTGGTGCTACTGGTGCCACAGGCCCCCAAGGTGACCCAGGAGCCACTGGTTCGACTGGCTCGACTGGGCCTACTGGGCCTACTGGCCCCGCTGGTTCCACTGTGGCGAGTGGCGTCTCGGTCGACTCCACAACCCTGGTGGGGGTGGCCATCGACGTGCAGGGCGTGCTTGAAGAACTGGACAATGGGATTGCGGACCATCTCGCAGACACCACCGACGCCCACGCTGGCACCGCTGTAACCAACACCCCTGCAGGTACAGTCGCCGCAACCACAGTCCAGGGGGCCATCAACGAGCTGGCTACCGACTACGCCGCTGCCGACACCTCGCACGCTGGAGCTGCAGACCCGCACACAGGCTACGCACTGCTGGCTGGTCGTGCTGGCGGGCAGACAGTCACTGGTGGGACAGCCTCGGCCGAAGACCTAACCCTGCAATCGACTACCCATGCCACCAAGGGCTTCCTGAACATCAACGCCCGATTCAAGCTGTTGGCCGCTGGGTACACCAACACCACTGTTGACCCCGTCATCATTCAGGACCTGAGTACAACAGTCACCCTGTCGGACGCCAGTGGCGGCATCAACCCTGGCAACCAGTTCCAGGTGTTGCGTGCGGCCCCAACCCTCACGTTCACGCAGCCAGGTGGTCTGTATGGTTCGGCGTTCGTGTTCAACGCCCAATACACAGCGCAGAACTCTGGGGCCGTCAACCTCGGCCCAACAGTGACGTTTATTGACCAGCCCGTCATCAGGGCTGTTACTAGCACTGGCATCACCAACTCACACACCTCGTTCAACTCCTCCCCCAGCTTCAGCGTGCTTACTGGTGGGACGCTGCTCCCGTCGAGCATTGTGGGTTTCGTTTCGGCTGCAACTGTTGGGGCTGGTGTAACCGCCACCTCACGAACCGCCTTCAAGGTCAGCGACGCCACCGTTTCGGGCACGCTAACCACCCAGCTCGGTCTCGATGTTGCCGCCATGACAACCGCCACAACCAACATCGGTATTCGCAATGCCAGCTCCACCGTCAACACTCCGCTGCTATCCACCATCAGTGTGGTTGGCTCGACCATCAACGCCAACTGCTCTGTAGCCCGCCTGAACAACTCGTCGGGTGGTGCACTTACCCTCACGTCGACGCCGACCATCGCTGATGGTCAGGCGGGACAGGTGCTTGTTGTGTACAACTCGGGTACGAACACCGTCACACTCCAACGCAACTCTGCACTGGCTGGCTCAAACCTTCGTTTGGGGGCAGCGTCTCGCTTGCTGGCCCAGTACGCCACGCTGACCCTCATGTTCGATGGCACCAACTCCGAGTGGGTTGAACTGTCCTTCACCAACAACACGTAAGGAAGCACATGAACCCCGAACTGGTAGCTACCTGGCTCATGGAGAAGCACAACAACAACCAGCAGAAAGTGCTGGAAGAAGCAGTCACGCTTCTCGCTGGGCTGATTGCTGAGGTACCCGAGTTCAAGCAGTGGGTTGGGCTGAAGAAGGCACAGATTGCTGCACTTGTCACCCCCGAGGCGCTCGACGCAGCCAGGGCCGAACGGGAGACCGTGTTGCGGGCCGAGCTGGCGATGGTCGAGGTCATAGCCAGCTAACGTGGCGGCGACGGCCTCGTCTACTTCATGTGCTACTAGGAGGACCTAATGACTAACCGCGAGCGAGAACCGCAAGAGGGCCGCCACCCGGCAGGTGCCGAAACACCACCGCAGACCTCTACCGAGCTGACCGACACGCGTGTAGACATGCCTCCCACGTTTACGGACGGCTTCCAGGTGATAGACCCTCGTGGGAGGGCCACAGTAGAGGTTGCGGGAGGACTGGCGCAGGTGGATGCAGCGTCTGTCACCGTTGGTGACGATGTGGACCTACTGAATGGACAGGGGCTAAATGCGGATTATGTACCTGGCCTCATCACCGATTATGATGGGGACCTGTCTGGTCAGAACCGGCTCACAAACCCCGGTTTCGAGACTGATGCCTCCGATTGGGTGGTATCGGGCGTCGGCACGGTGGCGCGTACTAACTTGTACAGCAAGTATGGCACATGGTCAGGCGGCCTCACCAAAACTGTTGGTGCAGGCGATGTTGCGGTGCGGACAGGCAGTTACACAGCGGTTCCGGGGCGGGTGTACACCTTCTCTACCTGGGTACGCACAGCAGTTACGGCCCGTACCTGCTATGTGACCCTATCGTGGTATGACGCCAACTTCAACCTCCTGTCCAGCAATAATGGGGCAACTTCTGCTGACACCACCACATTCCAACGGCGGTTTGTGTCAGCTACTGCACCAGCAACCGCTGCTTATGTTTTTTGCTTTGTTACATGGCTTGCCGCGGCCCTTAATGAGGTCCATGCATGGGACGCGGCCGCTCTTTGGGACCAGACAGCCTTCACCAACCTGGGCTGGTCCTTTACTAACTGCACGCCATACCTCTTGAGTTCAGGGGCCACTACAAACGAGCTATACATTGTGAGCACAAGTGCAACGGCGGGCATATTCTGTGGGGTGACTACCCCCCGAGTGATGTACAACGCTTTGCGGGCGTATGAGGCGTATATGCCTAGCGTCGTCCAAGTGCTGTCTCTCAATTCGGGGGAAGGAGCCGTTGCTGAGATAGTATTTATAAACAACCTGAATGTAGAATATCCCGATGGTAACCGCTTCCGCCTTGCTTTTGGGAGCGGTGGGCGATGGGGCACCTACAACTCAGGCGGTGTTGGGACTCCTACAGCAGCTTATGTGGACACTAATGGGCTTGGTTACATGGGAGTCCCCGAAGACATTGTTAGGGTGCGAGCCAACCTGGGTGTTTGGAGCACGGGCACGGGCGACACCTTTACTATCAAAGGCTTTAGCCTGGCAGCAGGCGGGCAGGTAACAGGACACATTAACCCGGTGGGGTCAATCAACCGCCTTAAGAGCAGTATTTCTACGTTTGGGGCGGCCTATGGAGGCGCTGGCAGCGCATGGGCAACCCTTAACACTGTCACAGTAGACAACTCGTTGTTTGTGGGGTTTAGCCGCACACAGACTTCTCTCCTTCTCAATTGGGTATGCTACTTTGCTTCGGGGACGGTGGCGGGCAGCATTGTGAGCACCCGTGTAGCGGTGTCATTTGATAATGGTACCTCCTATCCATTTGTTATTCAGGGCAACAATGGGACAACCCATGCCTCGGGCGCCAACGTGCCTCTGAGTGGGACAGCATTGGTGATGGGGGAGATAACCAGCAACGTGCTGGTTAGAGTAGAAGGCTACCAGTCGTCAGGTGGGTCTGCTGGGACATTCGCCGGCGGGCAGCTTACGGCCCTTTTCCTCCCGAACTAACCCAATGGCTGAGCGCATACGCGGGACCAAAGGAGCAACAGGGGCGCGCGTCAAACAAGCTACCCTTATTGCGCCATATAGCACTATGTCCCTGGCCGAGGGGCTCGTGTACCAGGCGCTATTGCAGAAGGGCATCCCCTTTAGCTACCGCTGGTTCGATGGGGACGCCCCCACCGTCAAGGAGCTGGTGAAGGGCTGGGCTCCCGAGTTCACCCTCACCGAGTACCGAACAGTGATTATTGTGCTCGGCGGGTTCTACGGGACCCTGCCGGATGTGGTGAACCAAGCGGCCCTCGCTCAGGTAGCCCTAGAGATGGACGGCTGGAAGCTGGTCTACCTGTTTGAGGCCGACATTCGCACAAAGGGTGCCACCGCCTCTCTGGAGCTGGCTATGCCAGCCCTCGTGCTGCCGGGGATTGCCCACGGGACGGTGCGGTTCGGGCCCTACGGAATGCCAGACCTTATGGCAAAGCTGCGTATGCAGCGGGCCGCGCAGATTCACACACGCAAGTCAACCGTGTCATCTCAGACCGACAGGAGTTCAGGTGCAGGACGTATTGGTAGGCGCCGCTATCGTAAGCGCTTTGGGGGTGACCGCGTTCGTCGGGGTTCTTCTACTCAAACTGACGAAAGCGTTGGAGGGGATAGCCGAGTCGATTAGGGACCATAGCTCTGGCCTCGCCAGTCTTGCGGGTCAAGAGGACGTTCGGCTGGGGGACTCTTTCGATGAGCAGCTTGCCAAACTGCATTTGGAGAATCCTCCCGAGCCTGAGGTGCTTGTGTTTGACGATGGCGCGCCGTCTGAATTGTCAGACCTGCTAGCCTAACCACCACCAGCACGCACCACGGGATAATTACCAGGAGGGCGAGAGCCCCCAACAGGGTGCCCAGGCCCACACTTGCAGCACCCCATCCAGGGTCGCTCATCATGGCTCCTCGGTAGCTAGGGGTGCATCCTCGATGAGCACGTCTGGCCCCGTATAGAGCGTCTTTACCCTGCGGTTTTCGTTCCTCTCCCACGTCAAGGCGTAGTTGCTGAGGGCTTCGGTGAGTGCTTCTCGGAGACGGGCGAGCTCGGCTTCTGCTGCCTTCGCTCGTTCTTCCTGCTCGTGAGCTACGGCGGACCCGACGTCGGCCTGCTTCTCGGCTGCTTCTAGCCAATAGCGGTAGTTGCGTTGGAGTGCTTCTCGGAGACGGTCGCGTTCGGCTTCGACCCGATACAGCGCGTCGATAGCGTGCATCCGGCTGCGGTGCGCCACCTCGTATTCCTCACGAGCCGCTACAAGAGCAGCAGCAAGAGCATTGCCCCTACGCATCACGTTGAACTCGTCGGTTTGGTTTTTCAATAGCGTCGCCTGCTTCCACGCCGCTACCTCGGGGGGCTCTACAGGGTCAGTCATTTACGGCCTCCCACAGTTCCTCGGCGTAGTGCGCCACCGGAGCAAGCGCCCACTCGGGCACGCCCATCTCATCCAGCCGGTCAAGCACTTCGATGATGTTCTTGTACCGAGTTAGTGCGTCCGAGGGCTCAGTCATGGCTTCTCAGCTCCTTCGGGGAGCATGACTACAGGACGACCCCAGCCGTACTCTTCGCAGTTGTTGCACCACGCCGGCTGGTCTTCCTCGGTCCAGTTGCCGTCCTCGCCGGCTGCGACGGCCGTGGTCACCGGGGCGGCTCCTAGAGCTGCGAGTACCAACTCGGGGGCGGCCAGGACATGCTCGATGACTTCCGCCCGTGCGATCTCATCCAACTCGTCGAACCAGATGAGGATGTCCTTCAGTTCGGCTCTTGCTTCGTCGCGGGTCATGGGTTCGGCTCCTCGGTGGCAGCCAGGGCTCGGTTCACGATCACGTCGATGGCGCTGAGGTCGCGTTCCAAGTCACCACGTTCGCAGTCGTCCATCTCGCCCGCGATGTAGTCGGTGCGCTCCCCAACCTCGTGGAGTGCTTCTCGGAGACGGACGAGTTCGGCTTCTGCTGCATTCGCTCGTTCTTCCTGGTCGCGGCACGCACCGATCGACCAGCTAACCTGCTTCTCTGCTGCATAGCGATATCGGAGTGCCGCTACAAGAGCAGCCGCGAGAGCCTGACCCGCGTAAAACAGCAACTCCTCATCTTGGACGGCTGCCGCTTTGTTCCAGAGCACTACCTCGGGGGGCTCTACAGGGTCACTCATGGGTTCGGCTCCTCGGTCGAACATCGCCTCAGGGATGCCGGGGTTGCAGTCATAAGGCACGGTCTCTGCTTCCGGTACAGGGAACACGCTCGGTTCGCGGGTCACGGGCTCACTCATGGTCGCCCAATCCAGCCGCCGAATATCGCACCAGCCAACCCCGCTGTGAGCAGCAACGTGATTCCGACGAAGATTTGGTCCAGTTCACTCATGGTCGGCTAGCAGTGCCTCAGCGACGATACGAGCAACCCGATGATCGACATGCCCCCACGACTGCCCCGACCCTGGTATGTACAAGTCCGGGCGGACATCCCGTTCTGCCCGCAGCACTGACTGGATACGTTCCGTCAGAGCACTCGCGTCCCCTCGATCCTTTATGAGTGGGGTTCGCCGCCTCGCCGGTGTTCCGAGAAGCACTCCAACGGCAGTGCGGACACCCTCGAACACCCACGATGCTTTGACGTACTCATCGTTCCACCCCGGATGGGTCTCCGGCTGTATCTCCGCTAGCCGTTCCAGTGCTTCTCTGAGATGGTCGCGTTCGGCGCGGTAGCGATCACATTTTAGCGACCACAGTCGAGCTTCTTCGACCAGATACTCCTGGAGCGATGCCGCTTCGGCTTCCGCGACTTCGGCGCGTTCCTCGGCATCCGATAGAAGGTCCGAACATTTGGCGTATCGTTCCTGCCACGTCGTGAGGCTGTCGAACTGGCGACTCTCGTGCTCATGCACTGCTGATCTCCTTCGTCTCTATCACTTGCCAGGAATTCTGACTCCACTCACCATCATGAGCATAACCCTCAACTCGAACAGATCTCCACAATAGTTTACCATGTTGCTCGAAAGCCGCATTCAATTGTCCGGAATTCCGCATATGGTAATGACCATGGAACACAACCTGTGGCTGTACGTGATCGATAATATGTCTCAAGTAAGCACGGTTGGCATTTGAAACTGGATATTCCCCGCCAATACCAGGAAGTTCTATCCCAGTCGGACAGTCATGAGAGAAGACAACGTCCACCTTCCCAACCTCAAGAC
>ENA-ORBV01005663-ORBV01005663.1-microbial-mat-metagenome-genome-assembly--contig:-NODE-5663-length-22749-cov-13.089979_pt1 | contig 22749 bp, 10 predicted proteins | sample MGYA00237777_ERZ505514 | MGnify/ENA primary metagenome ERZ505514 (study PRJEB26160, sample SAMN06269048) | microbial mat metagenome | isolation source: Oligotrophic lake microbial mat | place... | reverse complement strand
GGTAAATATGATACCGACGGCATGGCGGCCCAGATGCAAGGCATTATGTCCGATCCGGTAGCTAGGGGAGCGGCGGCCCAGGTCTACACAGCGGCGGGGGATGCACTAAGGAGGGTTAGAAATAGCGCTATCGATACCGTGTTTCAAGAGCCTACCGTTGGTGCCGCCTTAAGAGGCATAAACGTGGCGCCGCACAGCGTTCAAAACGCTTCGGATATGCAGAGTTCTGCAATGACCATCCGAGACACGATGGAGCATTATTTATATTCTCTTAACCCCGACGCCGCACGCGCAATGAAAACCCAGTCATCGGCTGGCGCTGGCATGGCAAAGGTTTCGCAGACCGGAATAGGGGCGGCAACTACAAAGCTCACCGAGCCAGTCATGGACAGTTTTGGATACGGAGCGAGCACTCTGGCATTCAGAAATAAGAGAGATACCCTTAATAAAGCCCGAGATATTATAAACTATGAAGGTCCAGGAAGAATCACTAGCTTTCTCGGCCAGGCAGGAGCAGGTGGCGGGGTAGCGCTTGGCAACGTAGGACGAGGCTTAATGCAGTTGCCAGAGCCTTCTACGCCGAACACTAGCGAGCTGTACGGCCATTTTGCCAAAGAAGGCTTCCAGCCAAAAGAGCCAATGACCCAAGGCTTTCCAAGGCAGATTAAGGTTTTAGTGCAAAACCAAGATGATTTTCTAAAGGCTATAGCTAGCAAGCTTGGCATGGAAGGAGCTGGCAAGGTCGAGGAAATACTAAATGGCAAGCTTCCTCCAACTGAAAAGCAAAGAGCACTAGGCGAGTTCATGTCTCAGTTTCCTGAAGTAAACGAACTTATGCAAAAATCTAATTTCCCATCTGAAATCGACGGAAGGCTACATTCCCAGGAAGATTTATCAAATGCCGCAAGCGAGATTGAGAACAACCCTAAGCTTTCCATCAGGAACAAAGCCCTGGATTGGACTTCCCTCTGGAAAGATAAGGTTTATAAAGGCAAGATGTATGCTTAGTCTCCTGGATACCCGCCAATATCTTCTGGCAAATCGCCCAGTATAGGATCTTGAAGAGGATCAGAAGTCTTATCAGAAACCTCAAGTCTGACATCTGGCACGCTAAAACTATCTCCACCTACGACTACGGTTTTGGTAATTGGTGGCAAGCCTTCATTGCTTTCATCAGTTAGAGCCGAAAGAAGCTCCCTACCGTTACTAGACAAATCTAGCTTCCTGGTGATTAGGCGCATTAATACGGTTTTAAGTGCATAGGATTCAAAGTTTTCATGCTTCACTCCTTGCTCGTCTATTTTGGCAAAAGGACCAAAATTCTTTCTTGGTCAACATTAGTATCTCCTAATGGAGGGGTTGAGTTCACGTACAACTCCTTCTTCAATATTGAAGAGCCGGAGATACTTCGCATTGTCAGCAGCCGAGTTCCAACGTGCGCTGACGGTTGTATCCCATCCGGAATAGACAGTGTTGTATTGGGTATCGGTGATCGCTAGGTCAAGAATTCCCGAACGTCTGGGCCGCGAGCCATCCACAATATTAACACCACGAGCTGTGCGCGCAAATTGCGGAACCAAGCGGTACCGACTGCCAACAGCCTGCAACTGTTTGTCAAGCATCTTAGCCGCCAAACCTGTATAACGATCGACCAACCTGCCCACGGCGGCATTATCTGCGAGCACATATCCCTTCTGTATCGCCTTCTTCACTGCAAAATCAAGTCCCCGCTGCGCGATGCGATCGGTCAACCCGCGAAGGTATGTAAGGTTGTTGAATGCTTCGGTGCGGCTCACAAATGCAAATTGCCGTGCCGTCGCGAGAGCGCTGGTGCTGACGTGAGTCACAAGCCACTGCGTCCCTCGCACCGCCCCATACGCCGCAACCCCAAAACCTGCTCCTGCGATGCCGCCGTAGGGGGCAGAAAAGGGGACATTCTTAATTATGAATCGCAAAAAAGAAGAATGTCCCCTTTTCCGACCCTGCAACTATATTGCGGGCGCGGAGTTATGGGTTAAGTGAATGGCATTCGGGACAGGTACATATCCAAATGGGCGAGTTCATTGATTCGCTTGCTTTCATCATTCTACCCCGTGCATGGCTGCCTGTGCTTGCGGCGTTTGCCAGTCGTGAGATCACCTGATTTAACTCTTGATTTAATGTTCATCATATGTTAAACTATGGCCTGCGCGATCCTCTCCTTTCTTTCGGGGGCTTGGTCATGTTTGCTGATTCACTTTCTCGGGGGCTTGCCTATCTCGCTCACCGATTTCACATGGCTTGCCGGATAAGGGTTTCCGGGTAGACGTCTAGGTGTTTACCCATAGACACGCGATAACCTGAGTATTGATAGAGGATTACAATGCTAGACACGATTGAAAAATGCTCAGGTAGACAACCCTAGGCTGAAAAAAAGCCCGATGCGTGTGGACGGCAGCGCGTCAGAGCGAGTCGGGGCAGACAATGGGGGCATTCTACTTGTCCTCATTTCTTCTTCTCATTACTCGGGTTCTTCATCCATAATCTCCTGCGCCTGGGCATGATCATCGGCATCGGCTTTGAGTCCTTCCTGCTCCGCCAAGCGCGACGGTGCGTAGGCCAGTTCCGTGAACAGGGCGAAGTGGTCCGAGCCGTAGCGGGGCAGACGCTTGAGCGACACCAGCGTGAAGTGGCGCGAGTGAAAGAGGTAATCCAACGGCCAGCGAAACCAGGGGTAGATGGCGTGGAAGGTGTTGAACATGCCTCGCCCCACACGCGGATCCAGCAGGCCGCTGATCTTGCGGAAGAGCCGGGTGCTGGGGGACCAGGCCACATCATTGAAATCACCGGTGACGATGACCGGATATCGGCTGGTGCTGGCCATGCGGGCGACCGTGATCAGCTCCGCATCGCGCTCGGTGGTGGTGGGGTTTTCCGAGGGAAACGGCGGTGCGGGGTGAAGGAAATGGGCCCGAATGACATCGCCACTGCGAAGCGTCAGCAGCGCGTGCATGGATGGCTTGTCGTGCTCCACGATATATTTCGTTTCCACCTCACTCAGAGGCAGGCGGGCGTAGACGTGCATGCCGTAGCCGTTATCCATGGCACACTTGATGGTGTGGGGCAATTCGGATTCGAGCACATCGAGTTGATCCTGCCACCAATGATCCGATTCGAGCGTCACGAAGATGTCAGGTTGATGCTGCCTGACGAGTTCGATCAGTTTCTGGGAGTCGCGGTTGGTGATCAGGACATTGGCTGTCATGATTCGCAGCAGCCGGTCTGGATCGACAGAACCCGCATCGACGACCTCCACCGGCGATAGGCGCGTATAAGGCAGAATCCAGCTCATTTGCCAGATCAGGCACAGCACGGTGGCGGCAATGAGGACCCAAGGTAGTACCGTATTGAGGTCCAGAAAACAGAGCAGCGCCACCAGCAATAGCCCGGCCAAAGTTGCAAACTGAAGCCGGGCAAATTCAAAGGAACGAATGATCCAATGGGGATGTCCCGTCAGCGGCAACCACGTGACCAACTGGAGAACAATGGTGGCAATAGAGAGAAGCACGAGCAACATCAAGGGGACCTCGGGGAATGGCAGTCCAAGGAAAGCGAGGGGAATCAGAACGAGCCTAATGCAACTGCCCCGTGCCAGGTACTTATTTTTCAGATATCAGGCGCTTATTTTGGTGCTTTTTTCACTTCTTTCCTCGGCCATCTTCTTTGGGCGTTCAAAGGCACTTGGCATCATCTCTTGCCTGACATCGTTTCTCACTTTGAAACGGGAATTGCATTCGGATTGACCTTCGATCTCTTCCCTGCACACAGCGGCGATGTTGGCGGCTGCACAGTGGTTTTGCTCGGGCATGAGGCGGCGCATCTGGTCCATGTCGAAATCGGTATAGGTTTCCTTTTTCAGGGCCAGGCCGACGAAGGCGGTGGAGGAATAGCGGGTAATGAGCGCATCGCAGTTGGCGATCATTTCCTCGGCGCTGCCGGTGGTGAACACGAGGGCATCGGGCGCGTGCTGGTGGATTTCGTGAATGGCGCGGCTGGCGTTTTCGTTGGGGTGCAGTTTGAAAATGAGGGGCCGTCCGGCGGCGATCTGCACGGCGCGGGCGAGAAAGGCGTGGCGGTCTTCGCCTCGGAAAACCTCGCGCAGGGGGGAAGTGCAGACCAGCACATAATGGCGATGAGGAAAGTTGTTGTGGCGGTAGCGAGCGCAGTTATCGAAATTAGGGATGGAGGTGACGCGGATTTTGTCAGCTTGTGCGCCCTTGCGGATGAAAAAATCACGGTAGCCTTCACTGGCGACGCAGAACTTGCGATAGGCACCGCTCAAGCCGGTCGCAGCAGTGCCCGCCAGCCACAGAGGCAGACCGAAGCGGGTGACCATGCGGTAGCTGAATGTTTCGGGATCGGTGACGCCTTCTTGCACCAGCACGATTTTGCTGGCGAGGATGTTTTTCTGCGTGTAGACATCGGAGCAGGTGACGACCAGATCGTAAGGCAAGTTCCTGGCCCCATAATCAATGGTGAGTTGATTCTCCTCGAGATACCGTTGGCACCGGCTGGCGAGTTTGTAGCCGATGACGGTGGTTTCCATGAGCCGCAGCTTGCGGAAGAGTTCGTAGATGCCGTCGCAGTAGAAAGGAGTGAAAGCGTGCTCGTAGTCGGTGAGATGACGGGAAATCTGGTGCATTTGCGTGGTCTGGTTCATGGACCCGCAGATGAAAAGGATTCGCTTTCGCATGATGTTCTCTCCAATCTGGCCGGTGCCTGGGGCGGATGATGCCTTGCCGCGTGAAACGGACCCAAGCCTCGCCGGCGGCGTGCGCCCCTGCAAGAATATAGCGTCTAAAGGCAATCAGGCGCGCGACGGCGAGCGCCGCCAGCAACACATTCCCTGGCGATTGGCTGGTGGTATACATCCTGCATGTTGTAACACTGCGGGAAGGAGGGCGCAAGCGAACGGATTCCTGGCATGTGTTGGTTTTCTACGGAGCAGTCCTGTCCCGTTTTCTTCCCCCTATTTGCGGAATCAGGAAGAAAGGAGAAGAGGGATCGCCATGGGTCGGCTTGGCGATCCCCATTCTGCGGGAAGCAGAAATCAGGATGGCGACTTTTCCTTCACGTTAATTTCCAGCGGCTGGCTCACGGCCAGGCCATCGGGGCCTTTGGCAGTCACTTGCGCCTTGTGATCGCTCACGAGCACGGCCGAGTTGTCGGCCTTGAGCACGTAGGTGCCCTCTTCGCCGACGATCTTCTTATCCGCATCGACGACTGTGACGCCTTGGGGCAACTGTTCGAAAGTCACGACGATGGGTTCTTTGATCGTGCCGCGCCCGATGGAAATCTTCACATCGGCGACTTCACCTTGCTTGATGCTGACCGATGACGGTTTAGTCAGCGTCAGCTTCTTTCCCTGCTGACCTTCGACGGTTGCCTTGCGGTCGCAACCGACAATGAACATCAAAGCCAGACTCAAAACAGCCATTGCAATGTAATCGACTCGTTTCATAGCAAACCTCCTGAACTGATTGGATCGTAACTATTGGGTGTCAACGACGGGTGTCAACGACGGGTATAAACGGGCTGGCGAATCATCGACCGGATGATTCCGTGACGGTGATGGATACGTACTGCGTTGTGGTGGCTCCGTCAGGGCCCGTGGTCAGCAATTTGGCCTGATGGTTGGTGACCAGCGCAGCGTCGGGCGCGGCATCGAGCACAAAAGTAGCCTTGTCGGTTTCGACCTTCATGCTTGGGGTCTTGGCGCGCACACCGGCGGGCAAATGTGTCAATTCCATCTTGACGGCTTCGCGGTGGTCCTTTCGATCAACCATGACTTCGAAGGTCTGCATCCCACTGCGCCGAATGACGATGTTGGCCGATGGTGCCGTCACACTTTGGCCGTGCGCATTACTCCGCGCGGCCGATCGATTGCAGCCGACGAGAAAGACGGAGATGCCGGTCAAACAGAGAAGGACCGAAAGTGCGTGGCGGACGTTCATGACAAGGCTCCTGCGTTATAGGAAAGAATTCACACCTTCCCGAATCTCGCGCCGGTTGTAGGCTAATCGAGTCGGTTCACCTGATGATAGAAGCGATACGCAAGACCTCGTATCAGGCACTGTCTCCATAGCCAATGAGGAATCCACGCATTTGGCGATCAGCAATCGCCTGAGTGACGACTCACCTTGGGGAAGGAAAACAGGCCTGGCCTGCTCTGTAGATAACCCTGTATGTCTTGCCCAGCGATGGGGCGTCTTAGTTCCAGCGCGTTCGGCCATCGCTATCGCGAAGCTCAAGGCGACGGTCATCTTGCGTGGTGATTTCGCGGGCCAGGAATACTTCGCGGCCTTCGAAGGTGGCTGAGGCGCCCTTGATGCTCAGCCAGTCGCCTTGACGAATGCGGACGTTGTCGTTGCGGTCGAGAAAATCAATGGGCCCCAGGTGGACAATGCGGGTCTGGCCATCGCTGGCGCGGATGGTGAGTTGACGACCGTTTTTCGCACCTTGGGCAGGGACGAATTCGCTGATGGAGATGACTTCGCCCTGCAGAGTCCGCGACTGATTGGCGTTATAGAGGCGGGAGTATTCACTGTCCGCACGCCAGCCCGGATCCTGATCATTGGCGTAGCCGTACACGGCATCGCCCTGCTGCGGTTCGCGGTTCATGTTGGGATCACCGGCGAAGGTGGAGTCGGAGGTGGGGATCACGCTGAACTTCTGACCGCCGACGGATGCCTCGGCCATCAGGCCTCTCTGGTCGGTGACGAAAATTGCCACCCCATTGGCATAGTTCATGTTCGCCGCCGCTCCGGCTGTCACCGCGACGGCGGTCGCCTGCGCAGCGAAGGACATCGCGCCGCTCTTGAAATCGTTGAGCGTGTTCTGATTCTCGAAGAAAATCAGTTCGCTGTAAGCCTGGCCACCGATCTGGAATCCCACCGTGCCCTGGCTCACATCGCAGTAGCTGGTGAAGCGGCCGTTTTCAAACAACACGCCTCGGCCGTAGGCACCACCTAACACCAAGCCGCCCTTGGCGATGTTGGGGAATACCGCATAGCCAGCCGAGGAACTGAAGAATCGCTGGATGCTCGGATCGTTTCGCTTGACGGTGGCGATGGTCTGCCTCGCGTCATCGAGCAACTCCGACCGCTCGGCGGTGGATGATGGCGCTGTGGCGCAGCCGGCCGCCATGAATAATGCCACGGCCAGCAGTCCAAATGATTTCAATGTTGGGGACATGATAAACCTCTATTAAAAGATGATGCGTCACCGGATGTACTACTACTTGTGGAGTGTTTGCATCGTGGCGGCGAAAGCGAATCGGGCGACTGCGCACGCAGGCATCGGCGATGTGCTGCAATCGGGATCAGCGAAAGGATGGCACCCCTCTCCTTCGCGATCAGCTGCGCTGCCTTTTCGGGCGCGGCCAATCGGGCGGCAATCAGGACATCGCGCACGGGGTCTTGGGCCATCGATATCCCTGTCCGCAGGTATAGATCGGACACAGGAGAAAAGGCACTTTCGCATAGTCGCTATTGAGTATTTCGCTGATGTCCCTGTCACTTGCCCCTGCGCTATTCTCACATGAGCCGGCACAGTGCCGCGCCGATAGACATGCTCATTTTCACCCATCCCGAAAGGACCACTCATGACCTTTGAGACGCTCAACGATTTATTTCTGGAGCAAACGCAGGACCTCTACGATGCCGAGTCGCGACTTGTCGAAGCACTGCCGAAAATGGCTGAGGGTGCCAAGACACGCGAACTGCAACAGGCCTTTCGCAATCACCTGAAAGAAACCAAGGTACACGTCACCCGGCTCGAACAAGTGTTCGAGGCCATTGACGAGAAGCCCAAGAAAAAGACCTGCCATGCGATGAAAGGCCTGCTCAAGGAAGGCGAAGAGGCACTCGAAGCCGAGGGCGATGAACGGGTGCGCGATGCGGCCCTGATCGCGGCGGCCCAGCGTGTGGAGCATTACGAGATCGCCAGTTATGGAACGCTTCGCGCACTGGCCGAGCATCTGGATATGCCCGACGTCGCCAAGTTGCTCCAGCAGACCCTCGATGAGGAAGGCGAAGCCGACAAGAAGCTGACCAGCATCTGCGAAGAGAACGTCTTGGCCAAAGTCGGCCGCGCCTAAGTTCCTGCAATCCCGCGTCAGAGGGCGGAGCCTGGCGCCTTGGCGCTGAGCACGATGCCCCCGGCGGCGGTTGCAATGTATGTTTGACGAGCAGGGCTTTCTGCCGCATTCCTTAAGAAGGCGTGCTGCGAAGCCCTGCTTGTCATTTAACGCGGCGGCCTTGTCCGAGCCGCAAGGCGTAAGCCTGCGAAGGCTTGGGAAGTGATACCTCTATCGAGGTCTGAATCGCTCCCTGAATCGCGGCATCAAAGGCCCGATGACTCCTAGCCCTTTCATCCATCGGATGAGGGGCGAATCAGACAGGCGACGAATGAAACAGGATCGCGGTGGTACTACAAATAGGGTGTGTGCAATGCAGTTCATAAACACAGGAGCTAACACCATGAACGAAACACTTCACGATAAGAAAGTGGCGATCCTCGTTACCGACGGCTTTGAGCAGAGCGAACTCACCTCGCCTCGCCAGGCCTTGGATGATGCGGGTGCGCTGACGCACATTGTGTCGCCCAAGAGGGGCGAGGTTCGCGGATGGGATGGCGAATCGAAGGACTGGGGCGACTCGTTCTCCGTGGACGTGGCGCTCGATGATGCTGATGCCTCGGAATACGATGCCTTGCTGCTGCCTGGCGGCGTAATGAATCCCGACCAGCTTCGCACGGATAAATCGGTGCAGGAGTTTGTGCGTGCCTTCTTTGACGCAGGCAAACCTGTCGCAGCCATCTGCCACGGGCCTTGGATACTCATCGATGCCGGCGTAGTGGCCGACCGACGGCTGACGTCGTATCACTCCATTCGCCGGGACCTCGAGAATGCTGGGGCACAGTGGGTCGATGAACCGGTGGTTGTCGATCAGGGTCTGGTCACCAGTCGGCGTCCCGGCGATCTGCCTGCCTTCAATGCGAAGCTGGTCGAGGAAGTGGCCGAGGGTGTACACGCGGGCGGCGCATCTGAGATGCATGACTGATAGTCACGCAAAGCACAGTCAATTTCTCTTGTATCGGCAAATGACTCAAGGCAAGAGCGCGTAATTTCGCATACGGCTTTCAGGCCCCGTCCTATGGGGCGGGTCGCCGTACGTCTATACGATCTGACGGGGTGTGCCTGACGGTACACCTCCGTGCCGATCCGATTTCCTTCTTCATTTTGCGGGAGCCACATGTCGAAATCCAAGTCATCGGGATCCGGGGATCGCCCCGGCAACGACAAGACAAAGAGTCTCAAAGCCTTCACCGAAAATGGTGCAGATCAGGCGATGACGACCAATCAGGGTGTGCGCATCAGCGATGATCAGAACCAGCTCAAAGCTGGCGAGCGCGGCCCGAGTTTGCTCGAAGATTTCATCTTCCGCGAGAAGATCACGCACTTCGATCACGAACGCATTCCCGAGCGCATTGTGCACGCCCGGGGCAGCGGCGCGCACGGCTACTTCCAGATGCACGAGTCACTGGCGAAGTACACCAAGGCAGGGTTCCTCACCGACACCACCCGCAAGACGCCCGTGTTCGTGCGCTTCTCCACGGTGGCTGGCTCACGCGGTTCGACGGACATGGCCCGCGATGTGCGAGGTTTCTCGGTCAAGTTCTACACCGAGGAAGGCATCGTCGATCTGGTGGGCAACAACATCCCCATCTTCTTCATTCAGGATGCATCCAAGTTTCCTGACCTGATCCATGCGGTCAAGCCCGAACCGAATAACGAGATTCCGCAAGCAGCGACGAATCATGACACCTTCTGGGATTTCATCGGCTGCATGCCCGAATCGATGGCGATGGTGACCTGGATCATGTCTGACCGCACGATTCCGCGCAGCCTTCGCATGATGGAAGGCTTTGGCGTTCACACATTCCGCTTCATCAATGCCAAGGGTGCGAGCTGCTTTGTGAAGTTTCACTGGAAACCGAAGCTGGGCGTACACTCCGTGGCGTGGGATGAGGCGCAAAAAATCTCGGGCGCTGACCCGGACTTTCATCGCCGCGATCTCTGGGAGGCCATCGAGGCGGGCCAGTATCCCGAGTGGGAATTTGGCGTGCAGATCGTGCCTGAAGCCGACGAGCACAAGTTCAATTTCGATCTGCTGGACCCGACCAAACTGATTCCTGAGGAGATGGTTCCGGTGCAGCGGGTGGGCACGCTGGTGCTCAACCGCAATCCGGACAATTTCTTCGCGGAGACGGAACAGGTGGCGTTTCATCCGGGGCACATCGTGCCGGGCATCGATTTCTCGAATGATCCGCTGCTGCAAGGCAGGCTGTTTTCCTACACCGACACGCAGCTGATCCGTCTGGGCGGCCCGAACTTCGCGGAGATTCCGATCAACCGACCGACCAACGAGATGCACAATCATCAGCGCGAGGGGCACATGAGGCAGGCCATCAACGCCGGCCGCGTCGCCTACGAACCCAACACGCTGGGCAACGGCCACCCATTTCAGTCGAAGATCAAAGAGGGCGGCTTCGCCAGCTTCGCTGAGAAGATTGATGCCAGGAAGATCCGCGGCCGCAGCGACAGCTTCTTCGATTTCTACAGCCAGGCCAAACTATTTTATGACAGCCAGAGCGACCACGAAAAGAATCACATGGTCAAAGCGCTCCAGTTTGAGCTGGGCAGTTGCAAGAATACAACTGTGCGCACACGCATGCTCTTTCACCTGGCGCAGGTCAATAAAGGTTTCGCCCAGACGGTGGCGCAGGGAATTGGCATGCAGGTGCCCGACAAGCTGGAAGACTGGCCCAACAAAGGTTTCCCGGCTGATGCGAATCCCAAGGATTGGCAGGATCGCAAGGTTGAAAAGCCTATCGATAAGTCGCCGGCCTTGAGCATGGTCAACACGATCAAGGACACGATCCAGACGCGGTGCATTGCGATTCTCGTGGCTGATGGCGTGGATGTGAAGTCGTATCAGATGATCAGCGCCGCGCTGACTGCCGCAGGAGCGGTGGTCAAGACCATCGCCCCGAGGCAAGGCACCATCGATGGCGATGGCGGCAAGGTCAGCGCTGATGCCACCTTCTTGACCAAAGTATCTGTTCTGTTTGACGCGGTCTATGTGCCCGGCGGCGAGGCCAGCGTGCAGGCGCTCTTGGGCAACGCGCAAGCCGTGCATTTCGTCCGTGAGGCGAATCAGCACTGCAAAGCGATCTGCGCCACCAGCGACGGTATCCAGTTGCTTGCGGCGGCGGGCATTGAAGTCCAAAACAAAAGCGCTGACTTTGACAACAGAGGCATCGTCGGCTCTACCAGCGCTGCGAGCAGTCGCGTCGCCACCGCCTTCATCAACGCCATCGCGCAGCATCGCCACTGGGAACGTGAGAAGGCCTAGAGCGTGTTATGAACTTCGATCTGGAAGGCGCATGGGAACAAGGACTTTTCGTACTCCCCTCCCTCTTAGGGAGGGGTTGGGGGAGGGTCGGCTGCCAATCAACGCGAACGATTCCGTCGTGTCATGCGTCAAAAAAGCTAGATTTTCCGATGTTTTCAACCCGACCCTCCCCTAGCCCCTCCCTAAGAGGGAGGGGAATTCAAGGCATCCAAGTGCATAACACGCGCTAGTGATCGCCGCCGCATCTTGCCTGGTGAGCGAACTTTTCAAACTGTCGGACTGGCACATGAACAAGGCTTGGACCATTATCAAAAGGGCTGCCGGCGATTTCGTCGGCGACGGCGCCTTGACGCAGGCGGCTGCGGTGGCGTTCTACACCGCGCTCTCTTTTGCTCCCATGCTCGTCATCACCCTCACGGTGTCGAGCTATCTGGCGGATGGTTCACAGGCGAAGATCGTCGATCAGTTGCGCGGGCTCATCGGCCCATCCGCAGCCGGGGCGGTGGATGTGGTGATCGACAATGCCAAGGAGGAACCTACGCTGGGCTCGATTGCCGGAATCATCAGCCTTTGCATGCTGCTGCTCTCGGCGACAGCTGTGTTCGCCCAGCTTCAGAGCGCCCTCAACACCATCTGGGAGGTCCAGGCCAAGTCCGGCCGCAGCGTGTGGAACTGGCTGCGCAAGCGAGTCCTCACGCTGGGCCTGCTGCTGGTGGTTCTCTTCCTTCTGCTGGTGTCGCTGGTCGTCAATGCCGCACTGTCGATGGTGTTGTCAGGCGAAGGATGGATCTGGCAGCCGGTGAATCTCATCGTCTCGTTTCTGGTGTTCACGCTGTTGTTTGCGGCCATGTTTCAGATGCTGCCGGATGTGAGCATCGCGTGGAAAGACGTATGGTTCGGTGCGGTGACGACGACGGCGCTTTTCATCATCGGCAAGTGGGTGATCGGTCTCTACCTTGGCAACAGCGGCCTGGGATCAGCCTATGGCGCCGCCGGCTCGGTGATTGTGTTTCTAATCTGGGTCTATTATTCGAGCATCATTCTTTTCTTCGGCGCGGAACTGACACAGTCTTATGCCATCGAAACCGGCTCGCGCTTCGAGCCGGAGGAACATGCGCAATGGATCGATGGTCGCGACCGCACCAAAGCCGACAAGCCCACTTGACAGCATCTGCGCGTCATCCGCATCTGCTCCGTCTCTCATGAAACGGAGTTCACACACTTCAATTGAACGCCTTACTTCAGACCGCTGTGCAACTGCCGTGAAGCAACGGCCGGACTGAGGGGCATGTGAACCGATTGAAATTGATCAAGCGCAAGATGTTTGGCCGCGCCAAACTCGATCTGCTGAAAATCTGCGTCATAGCCAGCGGCCCCTGAATCAGCCTCAGCGGCTTAGCTCGACGGTGTCACGGCAACGTTTCACCGAGAGTGCGGAAGAACACCTTTTGTTTGCGCGTCCAGTCGCTTAACTGGATTCCTTTTGTGTTGGCAGTTGCAGGGGGGCCATTGATCGCACATCGATCGATCAGAAAAGTTATGTGAGATGAGATGAGGTGAATGACTGGGGCAATAACAAATTCGACTCCGAAATTTCTCACAAAAAGTCGAATGGAGGTGTGCATGGATGGCATAGTCGTTAAGAGCGTCACAGGTTGCGCCGATAGGCCTTGGACCGTATCTCGCTGGATTGTTTCCGGCACGTCCTGTTTCGACAGGTCACAAGAGCGGGGCGACGGCAGAATCAAAAGCACTGATGCCGATGCACGACGAGTTGGGGGGCCAACACGTTTTTAGGGAAGACACCATGTTTTATAACGCTGAGCTGTTCCAGGAAATGAAGGGCTTCGCCCGCAAACTGATGAAGCGCGATGCCAAGCGCAGCAAGGCGAAAAGGCTGTCGAAGAAGGCGGCGACACGGGTCGAGCCGGCCGGCGACGACTTCTCCGGCTTGCAGAACATGGAACAGCGCGTGCTCCTGTCCGCCAACGTGTTCGGTCACAGCGTTGCCAGTCACAGCTTCGAGAACATCAATCTCGTTGCCGGTGACAGCGGCGTCATCACCGTGCTCGATGGTGTCGATGACGGCACGGCTTCGCTCGACCTGGGCAGCAATGTCATCACCCTCTTTGGCACGCAGTACACCGGCGCCAATCAGCTCTTCGTGTCGGATAACGGCCTGATTACTTTCGGATCCGCGAATAGCAGCCCCAGCAACGACAACCTCACCTCGCAGGTCACGCAGGCCGCCATCGCCCCGATGTGGGACGACTGGTCCACCGCCAACAATGGCACTGACGCGGTGCTCGCCAAGTTCGAGGATGTCAATGGTGATGGCACCAACGATCGCCTGATTGTTGAGTGGAGCGATGTCAAGCGCGGTAACGGCAGCGGCGGATCGGTCACCTTCCAGGCGATCATTCGCATCAATACCAGTGGTGAAGAGAGCGATGTGATTTTCAATTTCGTCGATTCCACCACCGGCACCGTCTTCGCCAACGCAGGCAGTGCCAGCGTCGGCATTAAGGACGCCAATGCAGCCGACGATGGCGCAGACCCGGTGCTCGTCGCATTCAACGCCGCCAGTGCTGTCCAGTTCGGCGATGGCAAAGCGCTTCGCATCGCTACCACCGCTCTCGATGAAGATGCACCCACCGTCAGCATCACCGCGATCTCCCCCGATCCGCGCAACAGCGCGGTCTCCAGTGTCACCTTCACCTTCGATGGCCCGGTGGTTGCCTTTGATGTGACCGACCTGACCCTGACCCGCGATGGCGGCGCGAACCTGCTCACCGGTAACGAAGCACTCGAATCCAACGACGGCGGCACCACGTGGACGCTCACCGGCATCGAAGGCCTCACCGCCGAGGATGGGGAATACACGCTGCTGGTGAACGCTCAGAATTCGCAGATCGTGGATTCGCAGCTCAACGCGATCGAGCAGAGCGAGAGCGACACATGGACCGTTGACACCGTTGCCCCCACAGCAGTGATCACTGCGGTTTCGCCTGACCCCATCAGCGGCAGCGTCGATGAAATCACTATCACCTTCAGCAAGCCGATCGCCGGCGGGTTCACCGCGGCTGATCTTTCATTGACCCTCGATGGCGGGGCGAACCTGCTTGATGGCAACGAAACTCTGCAAAGCAGCGACGGCGGCACCACCTGGATCCTGGGCAACCTGGCCGGCTTCACCGGCGTCGATGGCGATTATGTCCTGACGCTCACCGCCCAAGGCTCGCAGGCAGTTGATGCGGCAGGCAACGAAGTCGTAGGCGATGCGGATGAAGCCTTCACCGTGGACACCACCGCACCCGATGCCCCGACGATTGATCTGGTCAGCGATGATGACACCGGCAATGCGGATGATGACAACGAAACCAGCGTGACTCTGGCCGCCATCACCGGCACCACCGAAGCTGGCAGCACGGTGGAAGTCTTCGTCGGCGGCGTTTCGGTCGGTGCGGCTGATGTCGATGGCACCAACTGGACCTACACCTTTGAAGAAGCTGAACTGGCCCAAGGCGACAACACCGTGACCGCCAAGGCCACTGATGAAGCGGGCAATGAGTCCGCAGCGTCGGCTGATCTGGTCGTTCACATCGACACCCTCGCCCCCGATGCACCGGCCGCTCTGGCGCTGCATGTGGACAGCAACAGCGGCAGCGATCAGGACAACATCACCAGCGACACCACGCCCACCCTCACCGGCACTGCCGAGGCGAATGCGTTTATAACGATCTTCAACGGTGAAACCATCGTCGGCAGCGACCAGGCTGATGGCAACGGCGACTTCTCCGTCACGCTCAACGAACTGGCCGACGGCGACTACACGCTCACCGCCATGGCCACCGATCTGGCGGGCAATGAATCCGTGCTGTCCGGTGCCTTGTCGATCACCATCGACACGGTTGCGCCTGCAACGCCTTCCACGCCTGATCTGGCCAGCGGCAGCGACAGCGGCGTCTTGAACAGCGACAACATCACCAACGTCACCACGCCCACGGTCTCTGGCACCGGCACAGCCGGTTCGTTGGTGCAGGTGCTCGTGGACGGTGTTGAAGATGGCGACCTGATCGAAGTCGATCAGGATGGCAACTGGTCGCACGCACTCATCGGCGCACTCAACGATGGCGAACATGTCATCACCGCAGTGGCCTTCGATGTCGCGGGCAACGAGTCCTCCGAGTCAGCCAGCCTGACGATCACGGTCGATACCACCGGCCCCACTGCCGACATCGTCAACATCTCCCCCGATCCCCGCAACAAGAACGTCAACTCCATCACCATCAATTTCGGCGAGCAAGTCGCCGGCTTCGAGCTGACCGACCTCTCGCTCAAGATCGATGGTGGTGATGAACTGCTCACCGAAAGCCAGACGCTCACCACCGGCAACAACCAGAACTTCACCCTCGGCAACACCGCCTCCATCACCAGCGGCCAGGGCACTTTCGTGCTCACGCTCACGGCTGATGGCGCGCAGATCACCGATGTCGCCGGCAATGCCCTTACGCTTGACGCCTCCGATGCGTGGGACACCGACACCGTCGGCCCGACCATTGCGATCACCGCAGTCTCGCCCGACCCCATCAGCGGCACTGTCGCCACGATCACCATCACCGCCAACGAAGAAATCGCCAACTTCTCGATTGAGGACCTCGTCTTCTCTCGTGATGGCGGCGGCAACCTGCTCACCGGTGCGCAGGAACTGACCACCAACGACAACATCACCTTCACACTCACCGGCCTGACTGGCCTGACCGGCGTCGATGGCGTCTATACGCTGACGCTGGCCGCCATCGGATCAGGCATCGAAGACACCTCGGGCAATCCCTTCGAGGAAGATGCCAGCGAGTCCTTTGAAGTCGATACCACCGCGCCTGATGCCCCCGCTGACCTCACTCTGAGCGAGGCAAGCGAGACCGGCTTCAATCCGCTGTTCACCAGCGTCGTCACTCCCACGATCACCGGCACCGCTGAGCCTTTGAGCACCATCGAAATCTTCATCAATGATGTCTCCAACGGCACCGCCGACACTGATGGGGATGGCCACTGGAGCTACACCATCGACGGCGACCTGGCCGACGGCAGCTACGACATCAGCGCCACCGCCACCGATGATGCGGGCAACACCAGTGTCGCATCGACCGACCTGACCATCACCGTGGACACCGCCGCGCCTAACGCTCCGACGACGCCTGATCTGGCGACCGACAGCGACAGCGGCGACTCGGGTGTGGATGACCTGACCAGCGACACCACGCCGACGTTTGAAGGCCTTGCCGAATCTGGCTCGCTCGTGACGATCTTCGCCAACGGTGAAGCGATCGCCAGCGGCACTGCGACCGGTGGCAACTACGAGATCACGGTCAGTGAGGCAATGGGCCAAGGTAGCTACACCATCACCGCCACTGCGACCGATGCGGCTGGCAATGTCTCCGATGCAACGGTAGGCCTTGAATTCCTCGTCATCGACACCTCCACCGCGACGCCTACCGTCACCGGTGCTGTGGATACGAATGACAACACCCCGACTGTCACCGGCACCGCTGAAGCCAACGGCACCGTCGAGATCTTCATCGATGGCGTCAGCAACGGCACCGCCACCGTCGATGGCGATGGCCACTGGACATACAACCTTTCCGCGCAGGCCGATGACACCTACCTCATCACCGCGCAGGCCACCGATCTGGCGGGCAATCTCTCGGAAGTCTCCGAGGCTCACACGATCACCGTGGACACTGTCGCTCCCGATGCACCGGCGGCTCTGAACCTCGTCACCGATGACGACAGCGGCAGCGATGATGCAGACAACGAAACCAACGTCGCATTGGCGACCATCACCGGCACTGCCGAAGCAAACAGCACCGTCGAAATCTTCGTCGGCGGCATCAGCGTGGGCCCCGCGGAGGTCACCGGCACCGCATGGTCCTTCACCTTCGGCGAAGACGACCTGGCCGAGGGCAACAACACCGTCACCGCCAAGGCCACCGATGCAGCGGGCAATGAGTCCGTTGCCTCCAGTGATCTGGTGATCGATCTCGACACCACCGCGCCCGATGCTCCTGCCACACCTGATCTGGTTGCAGGCAGCGACACCGGCTCATCCGACACAGACAACATCACCAGCGACACCACGCCGACCTTCACCGGCACCGCCACGGCCAACGCGATCGTCAAGATTTACGCCAACGGTTCTCTGGTCGGCAGCGACTCCGCCGATGGCAACGGTGACTACTCGATCACCATCGATCCTCAGGTCGATGGCGATTACGAGATCACCGTCACTGAAACCGACAGCGCTGCAAACGAGTCCTTGTCGTCCGGTGCTCTGTCGATCACCATCGACACCACTGCTCCCCAAGCTCCGACCGTCACCGGCGATGACAACACCAACGACACCACCCCCACCGTCAGCGGCACCACCGATGAAGATGCGGCCTTGGTCCAGGTCCTCGTCGATGGCGTGGCCAATGGCAACCCCGTTGCCGTGGTCAATGGCGAGTGGACTTTCAACATCGAAGGCCCGCTGGCTGAAGGCACCTTCGCTATCACCGCCGTCGCCATTGATGCGGCCGGCAATGAGTCGCAAGCTTCCGAAGCTCTGAGCCTCACCGTCGATCTCTCCGCGCCCAATGCCCCTGCCGACATCGCGCTGGATGAAAACAGCGTCAACGGCATCTCCGACATCCACACCAACATTGAGACGCCCACCATCAACGGCACCACCGATGCCGACACCCAATCAGTCGAAGTCTTCGTCGGCGGTCAGTCCGTCGGCTTCGCTGAAATCGATGACACCGCGTGGAACTTCACCTTTGCTGAAGGCGACCTCACTGAGGGATCGAACACCATTACCGCCCGCGCCACCGATGAGGCTGGCAATGAGTCGGGCTCGTCGGACCCCTTCGTATTCACTCTGGACACTGTGACGCCCGATATCGCGAATGCTCCGACGCTGGTCACCGCCGATGACTCGGGTGATTCCGATACGGACAACATCACCAATGTCAATCAGGTCACGGTGACGGGTACTGTGGAAGCCAACGGCCGCGCGTTCATCCTTATTAATGGTGAGAACGCCACCGGTGGCAATGTGGGCGGCGACGGCGTGTATGAACTGTTGCTCCCCGAACTCGAAGATGGCACCTATGAAATCACCGTCCGCTCCATGGATACCGCAGGTAATCTTGCTGCCGCTTCACAGACACTGACGATTACCATCGACACCGCCGCCCCCCAAGCTCCGACCATCACCGGCGACACCAACACCAACGACACCACGCCCACCGTTTCGGGCATCGCATCTGAAGATGCACTCTTCGTGCAGGTCTATGTCGATGGCGTCGCTAACGGTGACCCTGTTGCCGTGGTCGATGGTGAGTGGACCCATGTTGTCGAAGGCCCGCTGACTGAAGGTGAATTTGAAATCACCGCGACAGCCTTCGATCTGGCTGGCAATGAGTCCGTTGCTTCCGACACGCTCGAGGTCACTGTCGATCTGACTGCACCGGCAGTTCCCGCTGACATCGAACTCGATGGTGACAGCGTCAACGGCATCAGCGATCTTCACACCAACACCGACACGCCCGTCATCAACGGCACCACCGATGGTGACACCGACACCCTCGAAGTCTTCGTCGGCGGTCAGTCCGTCGGCTTCGCGGAAGTCAATGGCACCTCGTGGACTTTCACCTTCAGCGAAGGCGACTTGGCCCAGGGCGTGAACACCATCACCGCCAAGGCCACCGATGAAGCGGGCAACGAGTCCGATGCCTCGGCTGACTTCGTGTTCACTGTTGATCTCACCGACCCTGCCACTCCCGCTGCTCCGGATCTCGATGCCGACAGCGACAGCAACGTCATCACCGACAACATCACCAGCGACAACACGCCGACCTTCAACGGCACCATCGAGGCTAGCGGCCGGGCAACGATCTTCGTCAACGGCGAAGCGGTCAGCGGCCAGAACACCGATGGTACCGGCGTGTATGAACTCACACTGCCCGAGTTGGAAGATGGCACTTATGAAATCACGATCGTGACCATGGATCAGGCGGGCAACTTCTCCCAAGCTTCGGCACCGCTCTCGGTCACCATCGACACCGCCGCCCCGGACGCACCGACCATCACCGGCGATGCGGATACCAGCGACACCACGCCCACCGTCAGCGGCACAGCCGAGGCCGGTAGCACCGTCGAAGTGTTCATCGGTGGTGTCAGCGACGGCACCGTCACCGCTGATGAGGAAGGCAACTGGTCCAAGGCCCTTTCGCAGCAGGTCGAAGGTGATTTCGTCATCACCGCCACTGCGACCGATCTGGCTGGCAACGAGTCGAACGTTTCGAACAACCTGAACATCGATATCGACACCACCGCGCCAGCCGCCCCCAGCACTCCGGACCTCATCGCGGACAATGACTCGGGCGAATCCGAGACCGACAACCTGACCAACTCGGGCACCATCACCCTCGTCGGCACCGCCGAGGCTGGCAGCACCGTCACGCTCTTCGTGTCCGACCAGCCGATCCTCACCGATGTCGCCGACGAAGAAGGCAACTATGAGTTTGTCATCGATGTCGGATCGGAAGGCGACTTCGCTCTTCCGTTCAGCGTCACAGCGACCGATGCGGCTGGCAACGTGTCGGACGCTTCGGGTGAGATCGAAGTCACTCGCGAAACCGGGCAGCCCACTGTCGAAGTAACACCCGTCGAACCCGACCCGCGTGAAGATGCCGTCGAATCGATCACCATCGTCTTCAGCGAGGCGGTCTTCAACTTCACCGTTGCTGACATCACCCTCACACTCAGCGGCGGCGAGAACCTTCTCGTCGGCGATGAGAGCCTGATCACCATCGATGATGGCTTTACCTGGATCCTCTCCGATCTGGCCGCGCTCACCGACAGCTCGGGTACCTACACGCTGACCGTTCTGGCCGATGGCATCAATGATGAAGCGGGCAACACCGTTGCTCAGAACAGCGTCGATGTCTGGACCTTTAACTCCCAGGCCCCCACGCTCACCACGGTGAATACCTTCACCGGGGCGATCAAGAATACGCCATTCACCATCACCTATGAAGACCTCGCCGATGCCGCCAACGAAGCGGATGCCGACGGCGGCGACATCATCTTCAAGATTTCCGCGGTCACCACAGGCACGCTCACCAAGAACGACATCGCGGTCACGCCCGGCGTCACCACGATCTCCGAAGGCGAAGAACTCGTCTGGACACCCGCGAATAATGCCTTGGGCACACTCAACGCCTTCACCATCGTCGCCAACGATGGCTTCGATGACTCGGCTACCCCGGTGCAGGTGAAGGTCACCGTCGAGAAGCCCACGGTCTCGCTCGTCATCGTGGATGATGAAGGTGCAGAGGATGGCTCAGACACCTTGACCTACATCGTTTCGCGCAATGGCGCAACCGATCAGGCTCTGACGGTCAATCTCACCATCAGCGGTACCGCAAAGAACGGCACCGATTACACCAAGATCAATTCCACCGTCGTCATCGCAGCCGGCGAAGAGTCTGCCACCATCACCATCACGCCGACCGATGACTCGGTCGCTGAAGTGACCCAGACGGTTACGATCGCGCTCAGGTCGAGCTCGGCTTACACCATCGATGCGAATGACAGCACAGGCACCGGCACGATCGAAGACAACGAGCCGGTCGTCACCATTACTGCTAATGACGACACCGCGACCGAAGCGGGCCTGACCACCGGTCAGTTCACCGTCACGCTCTCCAACGCCATCGATCAGGACCTGACCGTGTTCTACACGGTGGCCGACACCGCGACGGCCAACTTCGACTACGTGAAGCTCACCGGCTCGGTCGTGATCCTGGCTGGTGAAACCACCGCGACTATCACCGTCACACCCAAGCAGGATGCGAAGATCGAGAGTGACGAAACCGTCACCGTCACGCTCAAGAACAACGCGGCCTACACCATTGATGGTAATGACGCCGCCACCGTGACCATTGAGGATGATGAACCGACCGTCTCCATCGAAGCCACCGACGCCGATGCCAGCGAAGATGGCCTGGCCACTGCGACCTTCACCTTTACGCTCTCCAATGCGGTCGATCAGGACACGAAGATTTTCTTCAGAGCGACCGGCACAGCCAGAAACGGAACGGACTACGAGAGGATCGGCTCCTTCGTGATCATCGCCGCCGGTGACACGACCGCCACCGTGACCATCACACCCAGGCAGGACCTCACCGCTGAGGAACTGGAAACCATCACGCTGACGCTCAGGTCGAGCAGGAACTACGCCCTCGATGAAGATGACAGTGAAGCCACCGCCACTCTCGCCGACAACGAGCCAGCCGTGAGCATCGAAGCCATCGATAATGAAGCTGATGAAGAAGGTCTCGAGACTGCACAGTTCGAGTTTACCCGCAGCGGCGGTGACCATACCTTGGCCCTTCGCGTCTTCTTCAAGGTGACCGGCACCGCGACGAACGGCACGGATTACGACAAGCTTTCCAGCTTCATCGACATCCCCGCCGGCGAAGACAGCGTCATCCTCACCGTCACGCCCAAGCAGGACACCAAGTTCGAACAGGATGAGACCATCATCGTCACGCTCACCAGCAAGACGACCTACACCATCGATGATGGCAGTGCCGATGCGACTGTCACGATCCTCGACAATGAGCCGATCGTCGGCGTCGAGGCCACGGGACCTGAGGCCGGCGAACTGGGCCTGGTCCCCGGCGAGTACACCTTCACCCGCACCGGTTCCACCGCGTCGGCTCTGACCGTGTTCTTCTCCGTCTCGGGTACGGCCAGGTCGAGCGATTTCAACTCGATCTTCAGCTCCGTCGTCATCCTTGCGGGTGAAAGCTCGGTCACCCTCGCTCTCACCCCCAAGACCGACACCCTGGTTGAGGAAGGCGAAACCGTCATCGTCACGCTCAAGACCAACGCGTCCTACGGCATCGACGGCGACGCAGCCAACGCCATCGTCACCATCTTCGACGCACTGGGCTGATCCAAAGCTTCAGCGCTCACCTGAAGGTAGTGACGTACTAAACGAGAATACTGTGCCTTTGAGTCGATCAAACGGATTCAAGTGCAACAGTTCTTCATTGAGAGGACGATCAAAGATCGTCCTCTCATTGCGTAAGGACCTAAAAGCCTTGCGCAATTGTGGGTCAGTGCTGGGGGGCAGTTTGGCCCAGTTCAGTTTCTCGCGATCACTGATATCTAAACTCGAAACCGATCGTTTGGCCGGTGCCAACTCGACCCAAATTTTGTCTACTTGCGCGTTTTTCAA
>ENA-ORBV01005662-ORBV01005662.1-microbial-mat-metagenome-genome-assembly--contig:-NODE-5662-length-22752-cov-14.287012_pt1 | contig 22752 bp, 17 predicted proteins | sample MGYA00237777_ERZ505514 | MGnify/ENA primary metagenome ERZ505514 (study PRJEB26160, sample SAMN06269048) | microbial mat metagenome | isolation source: Oligotrophic lake microbial mat | place... | reverse complement strand
GGACATCTTTCTGTCCGGGCGGACAGGAAGCGGACACGTTTGCGTGGCCGGGCGGACATGAAAAATCGTGTTTTCTGCTTGGAATCAAGGGGCGGACGTCCGGCGGACATGGGGCGGCCATGCGTCAAGTGGCGTATGGGAAAAAGATTAAGCCGAAACACACGAGGGAGGGAGGCCACAAAGCGGACAGGAATACGGGCAACCCCGCAAGGCGGCCAAACCTCGCCGAGCTGGCACCATCAGGCGGAGGCCAGTTCGCGGAGGTCAGTGACGAGGGCGAGCACATCTTCTTCCGTTGTGTCCCAGGCACACATGAAGCGCGAGCCTGCGCCGATGAAGTCGTAGTAAGTCCAGCCGCGCTTTTTCATTGCTTCATCAACAGCTCTGGGCAGCTCGACGAAGACGGCGTTGGCTTGAGGTTGAGTGATGAGTTTGATGGCGGGAATTTTTTCGATTTCACTGGCGAGGAGTTTAGCGTAGGCGTTGGCGCTGGCGGCGCGTTTGAGCCAGGCACCCTCCTCAAGCATGCCCAGCCAGGGGGCGGCCATGAAGCGCATCTTCGAGCAGAGTTGGCCGGCTTGTTTGCAGCGGTAGTCGAACTCGTGCGCCATTTCCTTCTTGAAGAAGATGACCGCTTCGCCCACAGCCAAGCCGTTCTTCGTGCCGCCGAAACAGAGGACATCGACGCCGACTTTCCAGGTGATTTCTTTGGGCTTCACATTCAGCGATGCGACGGCATTGGCGAAGCGTGCGCCATCCATGTGAATTTTCAGGTTCAACCTTCGCGCGGTTTCGCCCAGGCGATCGAGTTCCTTCACGGAATAGACGGTGCCAAGTTCGGTGGCCTGCGTGACGCTGACGACGCGCGGCTTGGGGTAGTGGACATCATCGCGGCGTTTGACGATGTGCTCCACGCTGGCGGGATCGATCTTGCCGTTGTCGCCGCAGGCGATGAGGACTTTGGTGCCGTTGGAAAAAAACTCGGGGCCGCCGCACTCATCGGTTTCGATGTGCGCCAGCGGATGGCAGATGATCGAGTGATACGACTGGCACATGGAGGCGAGGGTGAGGGAGTTGGCAGCGGTGCCGTTGAAGGTGAAGAAAACTTCGCAGTCGATCTCGAAGAGCTCGCGCAGCATGTCGGTGGCGCGCTGGGTCCACGCATCATCGCCATAAGCGCGGCTGTGCCCGGCATTGGCCTGCGCCATCGCGGCCCAGGCTTCGGGACAGATGCCCGCGTAGTTGTCACTGGCGAACTGACGACGGGAAAGAGCTTGCGGGGTGGCGAGAGGTTTCATGGTGGGGAGTTTAACGGGAGATGTCTCGGCGACGAGCGCAGAGCGGCGCCTTCGGAGCAGAGCCTTTGCTCCGCGGCTAAACGGGGAGGTGAATCACGTTGCTGCGGCGCTGTTTTCCAAGTCGAATGCGTTGATGCGGTCGATCATCGCGCGGAGTTTTCCAAAGTGGTATTTCGTGTAAGTGAAATAGATGCGCGGGAGCTGCGGGTATTCGCTTTCCTGTTTGAGTGGGCCGCCTTGTTCGATGCAGCCTTCTTTGATGAGCGATTTGAATTCGTCGTTGAGTGCTTCGAGTTGTTTGGGTTTGATGGGCCGTTGCACGCGGAAGACGAGCGTGTCGTTGACGTATCGCTGCGAGTGGTAGTTGCGATAAAAGTTGAGCACATGCTGGGAAGCAGCGTCGATGTCGTCGGTGATGAAATAAAGATTCAGATCATCACTACTAATGAGGCCGGCGGCGAGCAGCGCTTCGCGGACATATCGATCCCAATGTTTCCAGTAGGTTCCGCCGGGCTGTTCGATCATGACGATGGGCACAGTCGGGGCCTTGCCGGTCTGGACGAGGGTGAGCGCCTCGAAGCCTTCGTCCTGTGTGCCGAAGCCGCCGGGGTAGAGGGCGATGGCGTGGGACTGCCACATGAACATGAGTTTGCGGGTGAAGAAATAGCGGAAGGTGATGAGCTTGGGGTCGTTGATGATGGTGTCGTTGGCGGTGGTTTCGAAGGGGAGGCGGATGGCGACGCCGAAGGATTTTTCCGCGCCTGCTCCGCCGTGCCCTGCCGCCATGATGCCGCCGCCTGCGCCGGTGGTGATCATCCAGCCGGCCTGCGCCATGCCTTTGGCGAAGGCGACAGCGGATTGGTAATCGGGATGTTGTTCCTGCGTGCGAGCGGAGCCGAAGATGGAAATTTTTCGCGTCTCTTCATAGCCACGGAAAACCTTGAGCGCGTAGCGAAGTTCCTTGAGGCTGCGGCTGATGAGTTTCATTTCGCCAACATTGGCCTGATCGCGCAGGAGTTTGACAGCGGTGTGCACCATTTCCCGCGCGACGCTGCCGAGCGTGGAATCGGGATCGCTGCCAGCCTGGCGGATGACGGTGTCGATGGAAGCGAAGAGTTCCTGATCGGTTGCGGAGGGTTGCGGTTTTTCGTAGGGAGACTTGGGTGTGATCATGTTGATGATGATCGTACACGCGAAGCGTTCGTTGGGGATTTTGCAGGAAGCGAGATGAATTCATCACGCGCCCAACACCCGCTCGATGGTCCAGTAGATACCGATGATGGCGATGGCGAGGGAGCCGGGGATGATGATGAGGCTGCGGTAGTTCTCGCGTTTTCGCAGCCAGCCGACGGCGGCGAAGGCGAGGGCGATGACGGCGAGCTGACCCATTTCGACGCCGATGTTGAAGCCGATGATCGCCGGGCCGAACTGGCCGGCGGGCAAGTGAAGATTGGAGAGGACACTCGCGAAACCCAGACCATGCAACAGACCGAAGGCGAAAACGAGGATCGGGCGCCAGGGTTGGAGTTTTGTGGTGAAGAGATTCTCGATGGCGATGAAAGCGATCGAGGCTGCGATGAGCGGCTCGACGAAACTGGCCTTGAGTTCGAGGATGCCGTTCATTGCCAGCGCGAGTGTGACCGAGTGCGCGAGGGTGAATGCGGTCACTTGCCAGAGCAACGGTTTGAGATGCGCACTCAAAAGAAACAAACCGAGTACGAACAGAATATGGTCAGGCCCATCGGGAATGATGTGCCAGAAACCGAGCGCGAGAAACTGACCTGCGGTGATGACGCCGGGTGGGATGCCATCTTGCGACTGCACGTCATCGCCAAATGGATCGCAGTTCATCGGCCTTGGCATCGGCGCTGCACTCGCCTGCGGCCTGCCCGACATCGGCTGATCGCTCGCCTGATGCATTCGGCTCACCTGCCCCGCCCCCAGCAATTCCGCAACCAGTTCAATTTCACCCCGGCGAGCAGTGAGCACCCAAGGCCCAAGCTGCGCAGGCAATTGCACCTGCAAGCCACGTACTGCCTGTGCCCCATCGCTCTGTGCCCCATCACTCTTCGGCAACAGCAAACCCTTCACCACAATCACCAGCTCGCGCTGCTCGTGATCTTCTCCTTCAATTTCATCGCTCGGCTGCGCCATCGCCTGTTTGCGAATCTCGCTCGCCTTGGGAAATCTCACCTCGATCGGCATCGCCTTGCGATGATCGGTGAGCACGCGCACCTGACCCGCAAACCACTGCCTGATTTCCTCGATGCGCTTGGCCAGCGCTTCATCATCGAGCTTGGCCATCTGCACCGGCAGATCATCGGTGAGAAATCCCGGAGCATAACCCATGACCAGAGCGGTGACATCACATGTAATAAAAAGTTCGCAGCTCCTGGCCTTGCTATCGATCTGCAAATGTGCTTGCACCAGTTGCGATGGATGAGCGTGCGCAGGCAGCGCAGCCGATGTCAGCAGCAAAGCGCTGACAAGCAAGATGCGAAGATGATGAATTGTGTTTGAATGAATCAAGCGAACCTCCCGCCGCATTGTAGGAAAGTGCGGCGAGGGGTTACGGACGATCTTGTGCTTCGCTTGATTGATGAATGGCAGACTGGTCGCGCATAGCCGCGCGTTGCTTCACCTACTGCACATCTCTGCCGAAGATGCCGTTGCGGGTCCAGTCGAGGTTGTAGATGCCATAGACCGGCGCTGCCGAGTGCAGGATACGGCTCACCGGCACCCACTCGGCGTGGCCATCGATGAAGGCCGACTGGATACCGGTGAAGACACCAGGCTCCTCGCCGTGATTCAGGAAGCAGCGATGAGCGATCAGACTCGAAGGATGCCGCACCGATGTGATGCGGAATTGTTCGAGCTTGTTGTTGCCGATGAGCACGCCATCGGGCCCCACCGCCCAGTACATTTTCACATACCAGTAGTAACTGTAAGGCACCTCGCCCGGCTCACCGGGCTGCTGAAACATGTGATCAGCATTGGTCATTGACGCGCCGTACCAGCTTCGCCACCAACTGGCGATGGAGCCGAGCTGAGGATTTTCCATCGGACAACGCAGGAGTTTCATGTCGCTGCTGATGTAGTTTCGCAGGCAGACTTCGTAGAAATCGAGCATGCCCATGTGAGGCCAACCGCGCCCGCTCATGGGCAATCGATCGCCGCTGTCGCCGGCATAAGCGATGACCGCATTGATGATCTGCCGCTGATTGGAAAGGTCGATGACATTCTGAGCGGTCTTGCGCGACTTGGCGAGCGAAGGCAGCAGAATCGATATAAGCATCGTGATCAGAGAGATGACCACGAGCACTTCAATGAGCGTGAATCCTCGCTTGCGGGACATGGAAGTCCATCCTATTCACATAAAGCTATCCGACAAGAGACCAATCGACATGAGAAAACTACTAGACAAAACCACAAGACAAAAAGCCACCTGCGGGACTTGAACCCGCGACCTATGCTTTACGAAAGCATTGCTCTACCACTGAGCTAAGGTGGCACTGACGGCGCTGCCGGCACTGATGGAACAAGCGCGGCACAAGGGCGGCACGACCACTCGATACGATCCGTTGCCATCGGCCAGACGCAAAAGAGTAGCGATACCGCGATTCATCGTCAAACATTTCATCGGTCAGATTGACGGATAAGAATTGATTCATCCGAGCCGCAAGGCGTAAGCCTGCGGGATTGCGAGAACACACACGATTTCGTGACGCTGTGCGATGACGCATTGTGATGAGGCTGGCGTTTGCTGCACGCCGTTGGAGGCCGGGGGATTTTTGCGCTCTTTGTCGGGTCTTGATGCCTTTGGCGTCCGCGACTCGTTGAGTCGCGGCTCAATCATATGGCCCTGCAACTTTCGCAGTCTCGCTTTCATCCTGCCTTATGATTATTTTCCTTTGGCAGCCTCGCGCCCTCGCTGTATGATAGTTTTCTTCGTCTCTTGATCGGCTGGTGGGTTCCAACCTTGAACGAGTCGGACTCATCAGGCGTAACAAAAGCCGACGCTGCGGCAATCACTGGCGACGCCCACATCGCTCATGCGTTTGTTTTGTAGTGAATCTTGCAGTGAGTCTTGCGGGTCTCGCCCAATCAGGTTGCAAAAGTTAAAAGCTAGTTCCACAACCCCAGAGGAGTCGTTTCATGTCCAAGCGAATGTCCCGTAGAAGGTTCATGCACACCGGTGCCGTCGCCACCGGCGGCTTGATCCTGCTTCCTAATATCACCCGCAACGTGCTCGGTGCCAACGAACAGTTGCACATCGCAGGCATCGGCTGCGGCGGCAAAGGCGATAGCGACATCATGAAGTGCGCCAACGCTGGCGAATTGATCGTTGCTGGCTGTGATATTGATTCTGGCCGCGCCAACTCGCTGGCTCAGAAGGCAGAGAAGAAGACCGGCAAGAAGACCGAGGTCTTCGCTGACTGGCGCATCATGCTCGAGAAGATGAACAAAGGCATCGATGCTGTCACCGTTTCCACGCCCGACCACTCGCACGCCGTCGCCGCTGCCATGGCCATCAGCCTGGGCAAGCACGTCTATGTGCAGAAGCCGTTGACGCACACCGTCTATGAAGCCCGCGTGCTACGGCAGCTCGCCAAGGAGCACAAGGTCTGCACCCAGATGGGCAATCAGGGCACCAGCCTCGATTCGCTGCGCGATGGCGTTGAAATGATTCAGACCGGTGCGATCGGCGATGTGAAAGAAGTACACGTCTGGTCCAACCGTCCCGTCTGGCCGCAAGGCGCACAGATGACCAAGAAGTTTGAAGAAGGCAAAGGCAAGGAGTGTCCCAAAGACTTCAACTTCGACCTCTGGCTTGGGCCCGCATCGGATCGTCCTTTCAACGGTGCCTATGGCCACTTCATCTGGCGCGGCTTCTGGGACTTTGGTACCGGTGCCCTCGGTGACATGGCTTGCCACACGATGAACCTTCCGTTCTGGGCGCTCTCTCTCGAATATCCCGATAGCGTTGAAGCCAAGGTGCCTGCCGTCTATGACGTGACGCCGCCTGAGTGGTCGATGATCAAGTTCAACTTCCCCGCTCGAACCGTCGTCAAGACCGGCACCAAGCTGCCTGCTGTGGACATGACCTGGTACGACGGCACCCGCACCGGCCTGCCGCAGGATGTGCGCAAGTATGCTGAGATTCTCAAGGGACTGGGCGTGAGCAAGCCCAGCGACTCCGGCTCGCTCTTCGTCGGCTCCAAGGGCTACCTCTACTCGCCTGGCGACTACGCCAACGAAGTCAAGCTGCTACCCGCTGACAAGTTCGCTGATTACAAGAAGCCTAAGCAGTGGCTGCCCCGCAACGGCGGCGGCGACTTCGACCAGCACCAGACCAACGAATGGCTCAAGGCGATCAAGGCCAACCAGCCTGACCTGGCGATGAGCAACTTCGAATATGCAGCCTACTTCACCGAAATCATCCTGCTGGGCAACCTCGCCATGCGCGTCCCCGGCGAGAACATCAAGTGGGACGGCCCAGCCATGAAATCGCCCAACGTCACCAAGGCCAACGAGTATGTCTCGATGGATTACCGCAAGGGCTACACGCTCAATCCGGGCAAAGCCTGAGCGGATGCGAACGACTTTGATGAATGAATAATTAAATCAATCAAACGAAACCCCCAGGCTCAGGCTGGGGGTTTTGTCTTGTATCCCGACAGGGCAAACGCAAATGCCTCTGGGAGGGCGAAGTTCCACCTGAACTGTTCGTTACAACACCCCTCGTCCTCCATTCGTATCCGTGCCCCTATCTGTATATGCTTATGCTATACTTTGGACATTATGCTCTATACTAAATCTCAATCAGCACTTTCAATCATGCCCACGCTTTGGGCGGTACTCCTCTTAACCGCATGGAGCCCGATGCTCCGCGCTGCTGACGAGCCGGCGGCTCTCGCTGCTCCCTTTAAAGTCAATACATTGACCCAAGAACAGTCGCGAGAATATTCACTGGACGAATCGTTCTATAAGAAAGCGACGCTGGTTCAGAATATACTCATTGTTACTTCGGAAAAGGTCTCCGACTATACACATCTTGAAGCGGCTTATCTCTTCGACAAAATGCTCAGCCAGATCAATCCTCAGATCGCTCAGCGCGTCAGGGATCGAAAGGTTCTGTGCCTGATCATCGGCCACGATGAACAGATTTCCGAGATGCCGCAGTTTCGTACGAACAAGACCGGCAAGGATCTGGATTTCTATAACTGGCGCAGCCGGGGCTTCCTCAATATGAATAAGAACGGCCACCCCACCGTGGTGTTCGCTGAGGAAGATGTGATGGAATACGAAGGCGGCATGCAGCTCGAAAGCATCCTGATTCACGAGTTTGGGCATGTTGTTGGCGGCGCAGGTTTCGATAAGACGCTCAATGATCGTCTCAATGCCGCCTATGCCAAAGCTCGTGAGAAGGGCCTGTGGAAAGATGGCCGAGCCGCCCAGCGATTTCGCCGGGTGAAGAGCGAAACGCCGGTGTCTTTACTCGATGCGCTGGTTAAGTCGTTCCCGGCACAGCCTCGCGAGTTTCTGGCGGCCTGCCTCGATGGCGGGAATATACTGGTGAACGAGAAACCCAGTCATTCTAAAGTTCAGGTCACTAAAGACGACAAGGTACTGATTGTGTTTGGCGGCGAAAAGTATTGCTACGCTTCGTCGAATCGCTCCGAATACTGGGCGGAAGGGTTTCAGATCTGGTACGACACCAACCGCACCATGGATCACGACCACAATCACATCCACACCCGCGACCAGCTTAAAACATACGATCCCGTACTCGCCAAGCTTTGCGAAGATGTGATGGGTGACCATCAGTGGCGATTCGTCTCGCCGCGTCAGCGTGCAGGCAAGGATCACTTAGCAGGCTATGATCCCGCCAAGGCTCCCGTTGTTGCGAAGCTCGAACATATCGATGAGGCAGCGCAGGATTATTACGATGAGTATTGGAAGGACTTCTGGAAACGCCTTCACGATAAACACGACATCAAGGCGAAATAGAGTTCCTTCGACGGGTTTGCCAGTCCGAGCCGCGCGGCGTAAGCCCGCGGTTGTCCGGTGTAGGTAACGAATTTACTTCGCCTGTGCCGCCAGCCGCGCTTTGAGTGCTGCATCCGCCTGACTCTTCATCAGCTTGATCGCTTCGCCATTTTTCTTCGGGCCGTCCGGGTCCATGTGCGTAACCTCAGCGGCGAAGTCGATGTTGTCCGTGCGGAAGCTGTGCAGCGGCTGCCACGGAAGACCGTCCACTTTCAGGTTGCCCATCGGCGCACGCGCCCAGGCATAACGCACCGCCACAGGTTCCTTGACCAGCGGACTGGAAACGAGAATCTGCTTGTTCTGCATCTCCTTATCCTTCGTTGGCGCGGCAATTGCGTCAGCCATGTAGAACGTGCCTGAGCTATCCGCAATCGAAAAGCCTTCAATTTCAGAGCCGAAATCATCAGGGCGAACGACCTTGTCAAAGGTCAACAGCATCTTGTCACCCTCGGCGACAGCGGAGACGAGCTTCGCGGTCTCCCAGTCGATGTTGGTATTGCCATAGACGGTCTTGAGCGCCCAGTGTGCGGTGCGGATGCCCAGTTCGATTTTCTTCTTGGTGTGAAGCTGCGGAATCTTTTCGTCGTAAGCCGGGATGAAGGCGGTGTGCTCGGGGTCGTTCACATCGGCCAGGCCCAGCCGCTGCGATTCACGGATGTAGGACGCGGTGGAGAGGCCTTCGAGTTCGAAGTTGAGGCGGGTCTGTGCGGTGCCGCCAGCACAGAGGCCGATGACGGCAATGGGAAGATGCGGGTCGTTGAAATCTTCGCGGATGCCTTGCACCATGAGCTTCATGAGCAGGCGATAGAACTTGGGATTGCAACTGGTGTTCATCATGGCGTTGTTGAAGCCGTGATGAAACGCGACGCCTTTGATGTTGAGACCTTTGAAAGCGCCGAACATGCCGTTGTAGCACGAGGCCGCATCACTAGGCGAACGGCCGGGCACAGACCAGGTGCGAATATCACCCGTGGGCTTGGCGGGTTCGCGGCGATTCTGCTTCACGCCTTTAGCCTTGTCATCAGCAACTTGCGTCTCCCATTTTTCGTGAGCGACTGTCCAGCGATCCATCTCGGCTTTGAGGAAATCCGCTTCGCTGAACTGAGCATGGCGTGCATCGACCCACTTGAGATATTCAGCGGCTGCTGGATCCTTCGCAAACATGTGACGAGGCACGAGGCTTTCCATCGATGCGCCGCCGCGTCCGTTGTCGATAATGCCGATGGGGATTTGCAGACTGCGCTGAAGGCGCGAGCCGATGATGTACCCGATGGCGCCCATCTCCATCGCAACGTCGGGCGTGCAGACACGCCAGTTTTTGTCCTCTTCATTTCCATTGAGGTGTTTGGCCGGGATGTCCGTTTCGACAATCTCCGACTCTGCGCCGGAGGTGATGCGGATGTGGCGCAGATGTGGCAGGTGCGCCATTGAAGCTTCGAAGGCACCCTGATACACCGCCTTCAACGCGAAGGCCATATTGCTTTGGCCATACATGACCCAGACATCGCCGATGAGGATGTTCTCCATCTCGACGACTTCAGCGCCAGCTTCGATGCGCAGCTTCTGGCCTTGCGCGTTTGCTGCCTGCGGCTTAAAGACCGCTTCCCATCGCCCCTTGTCGCCCGCGGCTTTGCCGGTGACGGTTGGTTCTGTGCCAAAGGTGACTTTCACATCGGTGCCAGCCGGTGCCCAGCCCCAGATGGTGATGGGTTTGTCGCGTTGAAGCACCATGTTGCTGGTGATGATCGAGTGGACTTTCAGGTGCTCTGCTGCATGGAGTGAAGAGATACAGGTGAAGAGCATGACGAAGAAAGTTGCGACAGACTTACAGATCAGATTCATGGGTAGTCCTTTGAATCAGGGCGAAGGCAATGAAAGATAAAGCAGAGACATTGAGGTAACCCAACACGATTCTCAAATTCTTCTTGCTGGGAACGAGTAACCCACATCGTGATGCGGCCAGCGTAAAGCGCAGATCCATGGAGAAACTCGATTTGGCCACGAAGGCACGAAGTTTGAACCGATGCAATAATTAAACTCTGCCTTCTTGTATTTCTTCGTGACTTCGTGCCTCGTGGTTAAACCCATTGGGCATTGGGCTTCGCCGGTCGCCAGTTGCGTGATTACTGATATGGCCATGTCTCTCTGATAGCAGGAAAATTGATCACGCCATGAACCGCTTGATCGGGCCGGTTTGTTCGCGCTTCATCTTGTCCAATTCCAGATCGAGATCGCCGTAGTGGCTGATCGGGTTGCCGTAGGCGTTGAGGAGGGTGGTGTACCAGTTGCCCAGGGTCATGTGCCCTTCGTCGCCGTGCTTGGGAACGCGGATGTATTTGCCGGTGATGTCGAGCTTGGTGTTGCTGCCCGCCATGACGATGAAGGGCCATTCGATGCCGCTACTGTGATGCGTTTCGCCGTTGTCGGGGAAGTAGAACAGCATGGTGTTGTCGAACATGGTGCCATCGCCTTCGGGCACGGATTTGAGGCGGTTGACGATGGTGCTGATCAGGTTCATGTGCTGATTTCGCACCTTCTCGCGGACTTCCTCGGCCTTGATGATGCCGACGGATTTGCCGTGACCTACATCATGCAAGTTGACGCGCTCGTTTTCGATGCCCGCCAGTCCGGTGTAGGGCGTGCCCAGTTCGTCAACGGTGAAGGTGACGACATTGGTCAGGCCGGAGATGAGCGTGGACAGAAGAATTTCCGTGTGACCCCTTTGACGATCGGTGGTGCTCAGGTCATCCGCAAAATACTTCGCATCGAGCTTGGGCACGTGCTGTCGAATCGCTTGCGACATGGCATCCATCTTGCGGTTGCGTGTTCGAATGGCTTCGACGGAGTCGGCATAGGTTGCGACCTTCGACTTCTCGACGCCGCTGAGGTCTGCCGCCAGACTCGCTTGAGAACCTGCGACGAACTCGAGCATCTTGCGCTCGAGTTGGTATTTGATCTGGTCGTCCTTGTTGCCCGAGACGGATTTGAAGAGTTCCTGCATGGCGACCTTCGGTGAGCCGAAGGCGTAGTTGGGCTGCTGCGGGCCGCGTGCGGAGAAGCCGGTCTCGATGCCGTTGATGTTGCCACGTGCGTTGCCGCCGCCATCGGGGAAGCAGGCGAGCTCGATGTGTTCGAGGGGCGAGGGGAAGAGTTTGGCGAGTTCGAAATCGACGGTGGCCCACTTGATGGAGCTGAGGCGTTCGTTGGCTTTGTACACGCCCAGCGAGGACTGCCAGGTGTGGTGGCCGGTGGTACACATCTTGCCCGAGAGACCCTGGAGGATGGTCATGTGCTGCTTGAGTTGGCCCAGCGGAGCCATCCACTTGGGCAGCTCGTGCTTGCTGAGATCGACGGAGAAAGCCTGCTTGCCTTTTTCCTTGGCCATGTCAGCGTCGCTGAGCGAAGGAGGAATCAGCGTGGTGGGAATCAGACCGTTGCCCTTGTGCATGAAGATGAATCGCTTGGGCGCTTTCTGCCCGGTCGCGGGAACACCCAGCACATTCGCAAGCCAGGGCGCAAGCATCAGGCCGCTGGTGGAGAGTGCTGAACCTCGCAAAAAATCTCTTCGGTTGAACATGGGCAATACACCTTTCTTGTGGCGAACTTACTTCCATACTTACATACTTCCATACTTACTTGCGATACATAAAAGAGTCAGAGGTCAGGAGTGAAACGATGACGGCTCTAAAACTGCCGCCGCTTGCGACATACGCCTTGTCGGCATCGATGAGCGTCTGCGAATCACTGAGCATTTCGTTACGCCCCATATAGAAGCGAAACGCATGACGAATAATAGACTGGCGAACGCGATCAGACTTCGCCAGACGGTCGATCATGTCCAGCGCATCTTTAACATCGCCATCGAGCGTAGAGTCGCCGGTGCCTTTGATCTGGCCCGCAGGATTCAGTGGCTGCGTCTTGTACAGATCCGCACCATATTTGTCCTTGGCGCGGACAATCACGTTGTCCGGATGCTCCAGACTTTCCACTGTGCGGTAGCGACCAAAGTCATCGTAAATTTCAAACGGTAACCCCAGCGGATTCATGTGCTGGTGACACCGCCAGCATTCCTGCTTGGTGGTGACCATTTCCAATCGTTCGCGCAGCGTCTTGTGCGGGTCTTCGGGAATCTGCGCGTCGACCGTGATCGGTACATCTGGCACACGACCAGCCAGCAGCTTCTCGCGCACCCATCTGCCGCGCCGAACAGGATCAGTCGCAGTGTTCTGCGAGTGTGCGATGAGCCATGCGGGATGGGTGAGCAGACCCTTGCGGTGTTCGATTTTGAACGGCTGGACCACCGGGTAATCCCAGTACTCGGGCTTGTCTTTTGGTTCTTTGTAATTGTCGTTCTCGACGCCGCCGTACCTGTGGCGTGTTGGAAGCTCAGGCAGGTTGTAGCTGACGGAATGCTGATAGGTGTAGCCGTGGGTGAAGGGCCCGCGTGTGAAAGGTGTGCGACCCTGGCCAAAGGTGTCTTGAAAGTAATAGAGGTAGGACAGGAACGAGCGCTTCTGCTTCCACAGTTCCTTCTCCCGGCCATCAATGATTCTGGCCGCTGAGAGCATCGCGACATGCTTGGCCATCACTCCTTCAGGGTCGGTTTTCCAAGGTGTGTCTTTGAGTGTGTCGTAAATTTCTTTCCACTGTGCGATGAGTTTTTTGCCTGCCTGGGCATCCATGTTGTGATAGACGAATGCTTGATCGGTGGTGAGCAGATTTTCAAACACCTTCTTGTCCTGATCGACGCACCAGAGCACCAGTTCATCGGCTTCATTGATCAGCCAGCCGGGCGTGCCTGTATGACCACGATCGGGATTTGCGAAGTAGCCGCCGCTGCGCGGAATGTCTTTGAAGACTTTGAGGGCTGCGGTGTAGCCGAAGAACTCGCGGAAGAAACGGATGATCTTGGGATGCGAAGTGACATGCTGATTGATCTTGTCGCCCAGCGTCGTATCGACCGCACCTCGGAAGTAACTCTGATCCGTCAGGAGTCTGGTGACTTCGCGGTGGTAATCTTCCTTCGTGTTTAGCCGACCTTCGCTGGCTGCTTTGATCAGCGCCATATCAGGGCCGCGATCGCCCAAGGCATAAGCAATGGCGTAAGTCGCTTCGCGAGGCGAGAGCATTTTGCGGCCATCAACATCAGGCTTGCCCGCACCGAACTCGAGGCGATATAGAAATTCGGATTCGAGCAGCACTGCCGCGAGCATCTGGCGCAGGCCTTGGGTGTTGCCGCCTAGCTCAATAGAGTTGCGGGTCAGCGCGACATATTTTTTTAGTTCATCGCTACTGGCTGGCCGTTGAAGCACGCAGTCGAACTGCGTCTGCACCGCACTGGCAATCTCCGCATCCGTCGGCGGCGTCTTTTTCACGATGATCGCTTCAAACGCAGGCATCGAGACTTTGGGATTCCAGCGATCTTTCGGGTTCTCAAAAAAATCTGCTTTAATCTCGCCGCTCTTGACGCGGGCTGCTCTGATCTGCTTGTCCGCGATCCACTGAGCATTGCTAAGCATCACCAGCAGATGGCCGCCATCGATCGAGGTGAGGTCGTAGTAGCGAACGCCTGAATGTTCAGACAGGACAAACGGATTGGTCACGCCAAAGAAACCGCGGGCGACCACTTCGCGGTCACGGCCTTCGAGCTTGAAGACATCGCGGACACGCTCATTGAAAATCTGCGGACTCACCAGCCAACGGCGAGCAGGTGTGAAAGCTTTCTCTTTGATATCGCCGCTAAAGAGCTTAACGTGATCGACGTAGTTGCCGTAGTCGGGATAGCGAAGTTTGTCTGCGAGATCGGAGCCGCCCAGCCGAGTGACTTCACCCGTAACCCAATCACTCAGCAGCTTGCGCTGGGCAGCACTGGGTTGCTTCTCATCTTCCGGTGGCATTTCGCCAAGCTCAAGTTGTTCTTGAACCTTGCGAAGCAGCTGCGTGCGTGCATCGTCACCGAGTTGTGCGAGATTGTCGAGACGAATCTTGCCCTTCTGCTTCGTCTCGCCATGACAGGTGACGCAGTGGCTGGTCATGACCTCTAAAGCATCTTCGGGTATGGCAGACAGAGCGGACGCTGCAGCAGAATCCACAGCCCGCGCTGTCGTATAAGCCGACAGCAACACAAGCATCACGACCAATCGACTATTAATCATGTCGCTCTCTTACTCACTTGCCATCTGCTTTGAGCAGTTCGACCATCGCCTGGCCCATCGCTTCGCCGACGTTCATGTAGGTCTCAGCGTTGCCGTTGTAATGGCTGTTGGAAGCGCCGCCCAGGCTCAGCGGATTCGTGTAAACAGTGGCGACATTGCCCTTGAACTGTTTGTACTTGCCGGTCTTGCCATCGACGGCCATCTGAGCCTTGAAGATAAGCCCATCATTGCCGGTGGCATCTTCTTTCTTCGTTTGGCCGAGCGTGGCACAGACGAACTTCGCGTTGGGCGCGTTGAATTCCTTGCGCAGCGCTTCGATCAAAGCGACCAGATTCTGCTCGTAGTGGCTGGCCAGACCGACATCGTAGCGGTCCTTGTCGCCCTGCCAGAAGAAGAAGCCTGCCACCTCGTAGCCCTTGGCACCGGGGTAGTGTTTGTCCAGTTCCTCAATCACCTTCTTCGCGCCAGCAATATCGCCGTCGTACTGCGCACCTGCGTACCAGCCGATGGGCTTGGGATCGGTGCCCTTCTCCCATTTCATCGGCGACTGCTTGTAGCCTGCATACACATACTTTTTCACTTCGCCGCTCTTCTTGTCGGTTTCTTCAGTTTCATAGCCCTTGCTACCCGGGGGCAGCAGATCCCAGCCCAAGCTGCGGTTGCCGATGCAACTTTTGAGGATCATCACCGGTGCGTCCATGGCATGGCCCAGCTCATGCCCGATGCCAAACTCCGGGCCGATGGTCTTGCCCTTGACGGTCATCCATTCGTTGTTGAGCAGCTTGCCGATGGCGGCGCCGCTACCCATCATGCGGACATTGCGGACATCCTTGCGCTCGGTCCAGTTGCCCGCATCATCGATCAGGTAGGGATACTTCTTCTTTTCCTTCACCGCATGTTCCAGCGAGCCGTCGCCGCCGCTAACCTTGCCCGCACCGACCATGTTGGACTGGCCCAGCAGGATGAACACCTGCACAGGCTTGGTCATGTCCGCATCTTTGCCATCGGGATCAGGCAGCGTGTCCGCGGCAGTTGCCGACAGGGCGAGACAGGCGATCATCGCAAAAGCGAGCGACAGAACGTTGGCGAGTCGATGGATTTTCATAGCTTTTGACTTCCTTAGCAGTGTGGAAAAATCAGTAATGTCGGCAAGCGCCTAACACGAAAGGGGCCACGCGGGACACTTAGGAAAATGCCGCGCATGACCGCTTCATAACATATTAGTGCGCAGCGGCCCATGGTTACGAAGAAATACATTTTCTTCACGCATAAATCAGTCGCCTCCGAGCCGTCTGAGGCTAGACCAGCACAATCACCCATCTAACGAACAACCTCGGCGCTGACCGAGGATCAGGCAAGACGACGAAGACGCTCCTCCCGCCGCGCCTTCATGCTCACTTTCCTGGCTCAACGATCTTCACATCCAGCCGGTAGTAGCTGGGCCCACGGCGGATGATGGTGCGAAACTGATTGCCGCTCTCAAACACCAGTTGGCCGGTTGAAAGGAACTGACCGTCGAGTACGGATTCAATCCCATCGACGACAAGGAATGATCTGTCTTGCCGACTGGCACCAAAAACCAGGTGCTTGCTGTCAGGGCTGAAATACAAGGCATTGCGCCAGATCTGATCGAAGCGTTCTGATACCGGCTTGCCGTCTTCCACGCAGTACATCTTGTCTGCCTCGACCGCCAGGTACGCCAGGCGTTTGCTGTCGGGGCTGAACAGGTAATAGGGAATCTGATCGTGGCGCAGGCCGGCCTTGCCATTCTGAATGAACGACCATTTGCCGTTCTGCATGGCCGCGTAGGCGACGTGCTGACTGTCGGGGCTGAAGATCGGTGCAGCAACGCCATCGAATTTCGGATCGGGGCGATCATCGATCACTTGAAACCACTGGCTGCTGCTTTTGGCCGATAGCGCGGTGCGTTTGCTGTTGCCACTGATGGATAGGCCGTTGATCGTGTCATACGCCCCCTTCTCCTGTCCATCGTAAACAAAGACGTACTGCCCTTCGCGCAGAAAGATGTAGCCACTGTGAAGACTATCAAGGCTGAAACCGAAGCCCGCCACTGCTTCGTGGGCTTTCCCCTCGACGCCATCAACGACCAAGCATTGTCGCAGGCCTTTGATGGCGAAATAGACAACTCGCTTGCTGTCCGGGCTGAAACCAACGCCTTCGCTGCCAATGTCGTCGTAACCCTTCTGCTCGCTGCCATCCACGACAGCGTGCCAACGGCCATCGCGCTTGCCGGCAAATGCCACGCGCTTGCTGTCGGGGCTAAAGCGAAGCTTATAAATTCTGTCGTAGGGCGTTCCTTCCTTGCCATCGATCACCGCCCGCCACTTTCCATCTCGTACAGTGACAAAAGCGACGCGCTGACTGTCAGGGCTGAACTGAACCGACCCCGTTCCAAAGTCGTCGCTGGGTTCGCTCTCCACTTCATCAACCACGACCACCAACTTGCCATCGGATTGCTCAGCAATGTAGAAGTGTCGCTTGCTGTCGCGACTGAATGTGATGGAAACCACTCGCCGGTATCCTTTGCCTTCCACGCCGTTGACCGCCACGAAACGAAGCCCATCTCGCTGAACGATAAATCCGATGCGACGACTATCCGGACTGGCCACCTCGCTGCTGACCTGAACATCATCACTCTTGGCCAGCAGCGTCTGCTTGTAAAGGGTGTTGCCCTCTCGTGCGAAAGGCGGACTCGGTTGCGAATCAACTCGAGCCAGCTTGTAGGTATCAATGCCAAGTGTCAACGTGAGCTGGTCTTCCTCAAGCGTTGCCGAGAACGGCGACTTGGTTGCACCGATTTCAAGAAGGCCTTCAAATGATTTGCCTTTGAGCTGCCCGGTGAAGTCGAATTGCTTTTCACCTTTGGTGAGTTTGCCCCGGTACTTTCCTTCGTGCTGCTCGATAACAAGGGACACCTCCCCCGTGGCGAACTTGCCGACGATCGCCCAAGCGGCATCATCGGCGACAGGCTTGGCGCCTGCCGTTGGCTCTTGGGTCTGGCCCGCAGCGAGGCTGCATAGTGACATCACAAGCATGGCAACAGCCGTGGCGGGCACGAGGGGCCGGCGATGCATTTCTTGCGTTCGAGGAGTGAGTAGTGTCGTCATAATGCCTTTATCCTATCGCACACAGCTTGGATGACACGCGATGGTACCTTCTGAATCGCCGCATCAGTCGTAAAAAGAGACAACCCCGGTGCTGACCGGGGTTGTCGCAAGTACAAATTCATTCGCCAAGGCTTACGCCTTCAGATCACGGCGACGACGCATCATCAGGCCACCTAGGCCCAGCAGCGCGAGGGTCGCGGTGGCGGGTTCGGGGACAGTGACTGCTTCGCGGAGCGTGATTGGATTGGAGAGGCCATAAAGTGACTGCGAAGCAGTAGGTCCGTTGTTAAATTGTTGGATCCAGTGTCCATCCGAATGGAAGTGGTCTGACCGACCATGCTCGACGACCACTACGGTATTATTGGTCTTGCTTGGGATGACCGTTCCCAACCAACGGTTGGTTACCGTTGCTCCACCCGGGGTCGTACCTGCCCACACGCTCGCAGCTCTCACGTTCCCGTTCTCGTCGAGGCTGATCGGATTGTCAACGTTGCCATTCCAAAGGTCGCCGTAATTATTGGCAACCTGAGTTAAACCGTCCACGAGAAAGATAGCTTCGCCACCTGATCCGGTAGTCCCAGTGTTGACTCTGGCGTTAACCGTCTCGGTAGAAGCGATTACTTTCCAAGTCGCAGCGCCAAGCCCCAAGGAGGAAGCGTTCGCGGCATTCTGAACGAAGGTGTTGTAATCGTTGATATTCGTCGACGTGGCGTTTCTCGTACCTGCCGAGACAAATGCCAGGCGAAACGTATCACCAGCCTGCCACGCGAGGCCCGTGGTGGGATTGAGGCCGCCGTTGGCACTCAGGTCAAGGACGCCCAGCGGATCAATCAACGCGGCGCGGGCCTGACCCGCAGTCATCACCAGCATGACGAGCGCTACCAGAACAGAAAAAGTTCGTTTCTTACTCATATTAAAATCTCCTTTACAAGTGACATGGCTACGTTTCACACGGAACACAAGTCCACGCAGATTCGCACCGTTTGATTCTGTAATTTCTCTTGTCGCTTCACAGGCCCGGCACCGCCACAAATCGAACTTGCGGCTGGTGTAAAACCACGACGATGATCTAAAGCTCGCTCTACTTCACTCATTCACTCACCCATCATACAACGAAAACAACATAAAACACGAATATATGAAAAAAAATCCCGCATATTTCACATGACCCTCTAAAGGGGGTACTGGATAACCGTTTTGCCTCTAAGGAAGGCAAGAAAGCAGGAAAAGAACTGCATGAAAACAAGGGATTTTTCCTATATTCCTGCCTTCCTTAGAGGTCATTCAGAATGCCCTAACCCTTGCGGCTCCTGATACGGGAGTATCCGAGGCTTACCCGATCGAACTGATGAGTGAAAACAACCAGCCCCGGCATGCCGGGGCTGCTCGCAAATTAGAAGATCGCGCAAAGGCTTACGCCATGATGCGGCGGCGACGGCGCCTCAGGCCATCATTTCTCGAAGAAGTTGGTCCAGAGCAGTTCTTGAAGCGCCCAGTTGCCGTTGGTGATGTTGTTGAGTGTTCCATCGCCGGGTTGCCAGAGGTTCATGTAATTGCCATTTTCATCGCCTTTCCAGTTGACGCGGCCGTCGAGGAAAAGGATGTTGTACCCGTCGCCGTGGCCCATGTCCCGGCCATAGAGCACTTCTCGACGCACAAAATGATCTGTCACAAATGCGCGTTGTCCAAAGCCTTCAAGCGAACGGCTGGGCGGGCGATTATTGGCGGTTCCGAAACTGGCGCGATAGTGGTACGAAATGCCCCGGTGGCGGGTGGGGCCAGTCTTACCCGCAGCGGGCCAGCCGCCCATGAAATTTGGGGCGAAATAAGGATCGTTGCCGGCCACATCCACGACATCGTACTGATTCCACTTGTGCTTCCAGAGGGGGCAGTAGAAAAGATGGGGGTTGGTGATGTAGCCTTCGGTGAGGAGAACCGCCAGACCCAGCGGCGTCTGCGAAGTGACGATGTAGGTCGAGTCGATACCGGTGCCACGAGAAAAAGTCGCATTGGCGCCGGGATATCTGCCGCGCGTGTCCAAGGTGTAAGTGGATGTGCTGGCGAAGACCTGATGCAGGTTGTTCGCGCACAGAGCCCGCTTGGCAGCCTCGCGCGATTTGCCCAATGCAGGCAGCAGCAGCGATATCAGCAGCACAATCGTCGCCACCACGAGCAGCATTTCGACGAGCGTGAATGCACGCCGATTGCGAAGCGATGGAGCTACGAAAGTTGGCAGATGTTGGAATCGGTTCATAGATGACCCGCTTCAGAATTGGAAACCCCACGACGCGAGACACATGCCAGGCTTGGCACTGGTTAACGCCTACGGCCTGCATTTGTAAGCACCAAGTGAAACCGTACGCGAACAAGTATACCTTCTTCGCCCGATTGTAACGCATAGATTAAAAAAAATATCGCACAAAATGATGCGTCATCGCGAGGGCATGGAAACCGCAGCGGCAAGCGAACGCGAAGGGATAAAACAAACAACCCCGGTTGAACCGGGGCTGCTTGCGGAGGAGAAGGAATCGTGCACATCACCGGCGAGGCATCAAGGTGCGGGCTGCCGCACAAAGGGAAACCTGTCAGCCGGGCGATGGATAGTCTCGTTAGGGAGAAGCTCGCTCCACGCTCATAAAACGAATCATAACCGACTGTACAAACGAAAGCACGCGCATATTCGATATTTATACGCTTAAATTGCATTTTGATCGCCGGGAGCATTGTTGGCCTTACTGAGCCGCATCATTTTGATCAAGGCAGCGTCGATACCTTCACATAGTTGCGGTGCCACTGAAGCGACCACATATTTGGAAGAGGTACCGCTGCGGCGTGACTGTCGGCGAAGACCATCTGCGAGGCGTTGCCGTGCCGATTGGTCACCCAGCGGAAGACCGCATCGTCGGTGGGAAGAGCGGAAGAAAGCGGATCAGACAGGTTGGGCGGAAATCGCTTGGTCGTCCCCGGCACGCCCGGCGTAGCCGAGCGCCAGTCGCCATCACCCAGGATCGGCGTGAGGTCAGGATTCACAATCTGAGTCGTCTTTTCGTAGCGGTTTTCCTGCACGTTGTAGGACGCCTTGGCGAACATGTTGACGTTGTAGGTGTAGGAGGAACGATTGAAGGGATCAGGCGCGTTGTAGCTTGGGCGAGCTTCGATCCAGGCCAATTTGGCGTTGCCCATTCGGACGCCGGGAATGCTGATGTTGCCTAGGCCTGCGTTGCCAAGCGGGTTTTCGGTTGAAGGGCAAATCAGGACCTTGTGATTGTCGCCGTAATAGGGTTTGAACACGGTGGTCCAGATTTTGCGGTCGGGCCGTTGAAGCGTGTAATCGGGAATGCCGCCCAGACTTTCGGTGGTGTAGCTTTGCCAGGCCACGCCAATCTGCCGAATGTTGGATAGGCACTCGCTTTGCCTCGCGGCTTCTTTTGCTTTGCCCAGCGAAGGCAAGAGCAAAGAGATGAGCAAGGTGATCAGCGAAATCACCACAAGTAACTCGATGAGCGTAAATCCAAATGCTCGGCGCGAGGCAGGCTTAGTCATCAGCCGCGATGACAGCCGGGGCCAGTTGGATGGGTGGCAACGCTTCATTTTTTTTGAACTCAGGAACAAGCGGGGCCACATCAACGCCCACAATTATGTGTAACATTCTGAAAATGTCCGAGGAAACCTTCCTTCACTTTACCATCCATAGCGACGAAGGCGCGAATACATATGAAAAAATAACGCATGTTTTGCATTGCCTCTCGCCGCGACGCTGATTTTTGTCGAAATGGCTCAGGAAATCTAGGCTGACCGCCTCAACAAGACCCATCGGAGCAACGTGATGAAACGCCCCATTCGCATTGCCTTGGCCATCGATCTTCAATGGCCCATCAAGCGGCACCACGAAGTTTATGCCGGCATTCAGGATTACGGCAAGAAGGAAGCGCCTGATTGGGTGCTCATTCCCGATCTCTTTCCCGCTCAGTGGATCGCCCCGCGCGGCGGGATGCCTGTCTATGATGCCGTCATCGGTCGCATCGAAAAATCGGTCGCCAAAGCAGCGAATAAGGTCGGCATTCCGGTTGTCAATGTCTGGCTCAACTCGCCGGTGAGAACCGAGGTGCCTTCGGTTCTTGTTGATTGTGAAGAAGCGGGCAAAATGGCGGCGGAGCATCTGCTGTCGCGCGGTCTAAATAGGCTTGCCGGGGTGGGCTATCGGCGCGACTATGCCACGAAATTGTACTTTCAGGGTATGTCGTCAGTGGCTCGAAATCGCAAGGTTCCCTTGGCTTTGCACTACGCCAACTTCAGCGATTCTGACAATGAAAAAAACTGGCATCGATTCACCCGCAGCGCAGATGAATGGATCGACAGTTGGCATTCACCCATTGGCATCATGACGGCCTACGACGAACAGGCCCGCTATCTGGCGATGATGTGCCAGCGCCGCGAGATTCTCATACCCGAGCAGATCGCCTTCATCGGTGCCAATGATGAAGAGATGCAGTGCGAAGGTTCAGAGCCGACGCTCTCGAGTATCGATCTTGGGTACTACCGCGCTGGCTACGTGGCTGCGGAACTGCTCGATCGCCTGCTCAAAGGGGAGGCCCCGCCGGCTGACCCGATCATGGTGCCCCCTGCTGACCTGGTGCCGCGGCAGTCCACGGATGTCTATGCGGTGGCGGACAAGACCGTCGGCCGCGCCATGCGCTATATTGCCGAGCACTGCGGCGAACCCATTAGCGTGGGGGATGTTGTAAAACACGTGGGCTGCGATCGGCAGAAACTGGAGAAGCAGTTCCGCAAAGCCGGGCTTCATTCGATCAACGTCGAGATCGTCGCGCTGCGCATCGAACTGACCAAGCGCCTGCTCATCGGCTCAGATGAACCGATCGAAGACATCGCGGCAAAGGCAGGCTTCGGCACAGCCCAGCACATGCGCCATGTTTTTCGCCACAAGCTCAAGACCACGCCGACTGACTTCCGCGAGAAGCATCGCAAGTGATCCTAACCGGACTCATTTTGAAGCAGCGCGATCATCGGCCTTGCGGTTTGTCGGGCGTCTTGCTGAGGTAGATGCTGTCGAGCTGGGCACCGTGTTCACGCGGGGTGATGATGATCGAATTGACGCCCGCT
>ENA-ORBV01005661-ORBV01005661.1-microbial-mat-metagenome-genome-assembly--contig:-NODE-5661-length-22752-cov-16.030386_pt1 | contig 22752 bp, 15 predicted proteins | sample MGYA00237777_ERZ505514 | MGnify/ENA primary metagenome ERZ505514 (study PRJEB26160, sample SAMN06269048) | microbial mat metagenome | isolation source: Oligotrophic lake microbial mat | place... | reverse complement strand
CCGATAGCGATACTACTATCGGACTCGCACGGCTCTGGCCGAAATCGCGAAATAACCCACACCCATGTCGCACACCCCTTCTACTGCTCCGGTATCGGTGTGATCGTGCCGGTGGTGTTCGTTCCGTTGCCGCGGACGACGTTCGTCCCGAAGGACGCGAGGGTGCTCCCCGCGCCCGCCGCGAAGCCCACCGAATTCCCGAACACGTGGGACCCGCTCACCCGCACCACACCGCTGGCGAGGGCGCCGATGCCCGTGCCGTTGAGCGCAAACACCGATCGCCTGACATTCGCGGAGCCTGGGCCAATCAAAAGGCCAGCGCCGCTGTTCCCGATGAAGGCCGACTCGCGCACGACGACCGACGAGGCGAGAACCTCGACCCCGGTGGCGTTTGCGACAAAACGGCTGTCTTCTATCGCGAGCCCATTGGCCGGGCCGCCGCTGCTTTCACCCACGCCCACGGTGTTGGCCTGGAACGTGGAGTTCAGGATCGTCACCCGGGCCGCCGAGGCGTTTGCGAAGAGCAGGCCGGTGCCCCACCGATCGACGCCCACATCCTCGATCGAGATCGACGTGGCCGCGACGAGCGTGATGGCCGCACCCGCGGCGGCGCCCTTGAGGGTCAGGCCGCGCAGGACCACGCGGCCGGAGGGCGCGTTGATCGTGATCGGCTGCCGGATGAAGGCCACCGTGCCCGAAGGCGACGTGATCTTGATGCTCTTGGAGAGGGTGAGCGGCGCGGTCTCATACTCGCCCGGCGTGAGAATGATGATTTCGCCCTCCACCGCGGTTTTGGGTAGTGCGGCGGCGATGTTCCGGCAGGGTGTGGTCTGAATGGAGCAGTCCGCGGCGTCGCTGCCGCCCGCGGCGACGAACGTGCGCGTGGGCAGTTCGTTGTCGAGGATGGTCCCGATGCCGATGGCATCCGCGAAAACCGCGTTCGCGGGCGAAGACAGGGTCACCTGGAATGTCTCGGTCCCCTCGAGGATGGTGTCGCCCTGGACCGGCACGGTGAAGTTCTGGGAGACCACACCGGGGTTGAAGGTCAGGGTGAGCGGGCCCGTGGCGGTGTAGTCGCTCCCCGCGAGGGCGGTGAGGCTGGACGTAACCGCCGATACCGTGATCGTGAGCGGGCTCGAGGCGTTGAGGGTGACCGCGAAAACCGCGTCGGTGGTTCCACTGTCGCCCTCCGTGACCGTCACGTCCGCGATGGAGAGGGCGCAGGCCGCGGTCTCGAACGTGATGTCATTCCCATTCGTCGTGCCGGAGGAGTTTGTCGCCACCGCGCGCGCGTGATAGGTCTGGCCGCAACTCAGGCCGCTCACCGAGGCGGTGACCGGCACGGCGGTAATCCCCGACCCCGGCTGGACCGCGACCGGGACCTGATTGCCGTAGGAGGCCGTCGGGCCGTACTCGAAAAGGGCCGTGGTGCTGAGACTGTTCGGATTGACCGTCCCATTCAGCGTAGCGCCCGTCGCCGTCACGCCGCTCGCGGCCAGGGTGACGACGATCGGTGGTGGAGGGGGAACGCACTGATACACGCGGAACTCGTCGATGAACCAGCCGTAGTCGTCGATGATGTCGTCGGTGCCGATCCGGAAGCGGAAGCGCACCTGAGTCTGGCCGGCGAGGCCTGCGAGATCGTACTGCGACGCGGTGAAACCATAGCTGTCGCCGACAAAGGCCGTCTGGCCGCCGAGGGGATTTCCAGTCACCGCGGTAATAGAGCCCCCATAGGCTGCACCGCCCATGTTGAGAAAGTTCAGACTGCTCCATGAGCCGCCGCCGTTGGTGCTGTACTCCAGAATGCCGCCGTCATAGAAGACACCCCCGCTGTCCTCGAAGCCGTAGGAGTGGTTGAAGTACAGGCGGGCATCGCTCGGGATCGTCATGTTGGCGTTGCGGCTGATAGTTGAGAGGACGGGGTTCCCGTTACCCTGGTTGTAACCCCACAGGCTGTCAACGCCGTGCGTCGCGTAGGCCACAACCGTGGGGTTGCCGGAATTCAGGGGGTTGTTGACGTTGCTGGTGCGGAACCAGGTCCCGCCATCACCGCTGATCGTCCAGTTCCCGAGGCCGCTTTCGAAACTGTCGTAGAACGTATTGACCGGAGTGGTGCCGGCCGAACACAACGCGGGCGGCGTCGGCTGAGCTGGACTGCACGGCCAGACGTTCGACATCTGCACGGCATCGAGCGCCTCTTTCACTTCAACGCAGTTCCCCGCGGTAATCCCGGACGTGCCAACCAGATCCGTGCACGCCTGCTGGATCGCGTTGTAGTTGTCGAGGAAGTCGGAAGCCGAGACGAGATACTGGGTCAGCACGCGATACTGGATCTTCGCCGCCTTCAGGATGCTCACGGCCTGGCTTGGATCGAGCGGGGTGATGGTGAAACCGTTGTACCCGCCGCCATCGACCATCAGAGCGAATGCGTGGTTCGGCACGCCGCTGTTCGTGTGCACCCCGCCCGCGTCTTCGATTATGGGGTCGGCGTCGCAGCGGAACTCCGCGTCCGACATCTTCGCCGGATCACCCTTGAGGGTCGGCACGAGCATGTGGCGAACGCCCCCCGGGGTGAGCTCTTCGCCGATCACCCACCGGGAACCTCCAGGCTCGCTGTTTCCGTTCCATTGATCGATGGTCTCGCCGAAGATGTCCGCGTACGACTCGTTGAGCGCGCCGGACTGCATGTAATAAAAGAGGTTCGCGGTCTTCTCGATCACACCGTGCGTGAATTCGTGGGCCACCACGTCGTCCGCCACCGTGAACCCCGCGCCGTAGGCCAGTTGGGCGCCATCCCAGAAGGCGTTGTCGTAGGGGCACGGGGTGTTGAGGTCCAGGTCGCAATAGCGAATCGTCGATCGGATCTGGCTCCCGAGATTATCGAAGCTGTCGCGACCGTGCTGGGTAAAGAAGTAGTCGTAGGCATGGCCCGAGAAGTTGTAGGCGTTCACCGCATCCGTGGCGCCGGCGGGCCCGGTGGCGGGACCACCCTCAGACCGAATGAGGGTGCCCGGCAAAGAGGCGCGGACGTTCTGCCCATCGTGGATCGCCCGGTTCTTCCCTTCGGCGAGCTGGGAGAAACTGAGAAGGACGATACGGCTGCGCGCGTCCATCCAGATGAACTGGCGCAGCGCCACGCCTCGTGCTTCCACGAACCACGCCAGACGAGTGGGGAACTGCCGGGCGTTCAGCAGGCCCTGGTTGAAGATCTCAAGACGCGGCGCGCTCAGCGCGGCAAGGGGAGCGTTCAGGGCGCGGGTGACGAACTGCCGCGCGATCGACGTCGCCTCGGCGGCGCTGGTCGCGGGATCGAGGCTCACGCCGTCAAAATCGCCCAGCGTCTTCCCATTGGCGGAGAGGACGCGGTCTCCGCGCATGTGGACGATCAGTTCACCACCGGTGACCGGGATCCCCGACCGCACCTGCTGCATCCGCACGTGGTCGATGCCGAGGCTGTCGCGCTCGGTGCGGGAGACGCGGACATCCTGGTTTCCCCGCAAACCGAAGGCGCCGCCGTAGACGGATATAAAGGAGAGGGCGCGATCCGGGGCGGTCACGGCGGAGGGGTCTGGAACGGGAATCGACCGGCCGGCAGGCGCGGAGACGAAGGTAGCGAGTCGGGTCCGGGGCGACCGGGTGATCTGGAGTTCGGCGCCCGCGGCCGAGCGCATGGCGGTGAGGGCCTGGTCGGCGGCGACAAGATCCTGCGCGCTGGCGGTTCCGGCGAGTGGAGCGACGATGAGGAGCACCAGACCCAAAATGCCCCAGGACTTCGATTTCACGAATTCTCCCTCCGCTCAAGGCTAAGGGGCCGCAACGTCGTCGCGACCAACAGGATTCAGATGCTAAGCGCGCCGAATGGCGGGAGTCTAATGAAGGGCAAGGCGGGCGCGCAGGGCGGCCGGCCGCCACTGCGGCATTCATCACATCGGGGTCGGTCGGGCCTTTGGAGAGGTCTACTGCTCGATGATCGGGGTGATCGTTCCGCTGGTGTTACTCGTGTTGCGCCGGACGACGTTCGTGCCCGTCGATTGGAACGTGCTCCCTGCGGCGGCCGACAGGCCCAGGGCATTCCCGAACACCCGCGACCGGCTGAGCCGCACCGTACCGCCGCTCAAGGCCGCCACCGCGGTCGCGTTCTGCGAGAACTCCGACCGGTGGATCGTCGCCGAACCGGGGCCCGCGACCACACCATGCGCGGTGTTGCCGATGAACGCCGAGTCCCGGATCATGAACGCGCCCGAAAGCACTTCGATGCCGCGCGTGTTCCTCTCGAAGCGAGAGTCCTCCACCGAGATTCGATTCCCGGAGGCGGCGCCGCTGTCTTTGATGCCTGCGGTGTTCGCGCGGAAGACGGAGTGCGCGATAGAGACGTGCGCCGCCACTGCGTTTCCCATCTGCAAGCCGGTAGCCCAGCGTCCGATCGTGGCGTCCTCGATCGACAGGCTGGCGGCGGCGGTGAGGGTGATGCCGTTGCCTGCCCCCGAACCCTGGACGGTCAGACCGCGCAGGGCGACGCGTCCGCCCGGAGCGTTGACGGTGATCGGCTGGGAGATGAAGACCACAGCACCCGCGGGAGACGAGACCTTGAGACCCTTGGTGATCACGATCGGCAGCGTGTCATAAGCACCCGACGAGAGAACGATGACTTCCCCGTCGATCGCCACCTGCGCGATCACGCCCGCGAGGTTGCGGCAGGGAGTGTTCTGGTCAGCGCAGTTGTTGGCGTCGTTGCCGGAGGGTGAGACGAAGACGCGGGCGGGGGGACCCGGCTCGTCGTCGGCAATAGTCCCAACGGCCTGCGGATCGGCGATGGTGGCGTTCGTGGCTCCGGAGAGATTCACGAAGAACGTCTCGGTTCCTTCGCTCAGCAGATCCCCGAGAACCGGCACCACGAACGTTCGCGTGGTAACACCAGGCAGGAAGGTCAGGGTCAGCGGCCCGGTTGCGGTGTAGTCGACGCCTGGCGTCGCGGTGTTCCCCGCGGTGATCGCCGAGACGGTCACGGTATCGGGGCTGGCCTCGGAGAGCGTCACCGTGAACGTGGCGTTGAGCGCACCGGTGTTGCCTTCGGTGACCGTGACATCGTCGATGGAAAGCGACGGCAGTTCAAGGGTGACCGGTATGGGGCGCGGGATGCCGTAAGGAACGCCGCTCGCGGGAAGATCCGCGGCCGCGACCGCGGCGGTGCGGACCGCATCGGGCGCAGGCACCGCCTCGTACTGGATCCAGGAGACGTTGCCGCGCACGTCTACCGCCTGCACGACATAGGTGAGCGAAGCGCCGGGCGGGAACGAGGATTCGGTCGCGGTCCAGGTGGTCGAGTTCGCAACTCGTTCGAGTTCGATGGGCACCCAGCGCCCGCGACCCTGGCCGTCGACGGTGTTGTCATTCACCACCACGAGCACGCGCCAGACGTCGGACCCGTCCGCCTCGATGTCGGTGACCGGAATCGACCAGCTCCCCGTCGAGCCCGTCACCTGGTGGTAGGTCCCGGCAAACGGCCCGGGGCCGATGCTCGGCCCCTGACGATCGCAATTGGGCTTGAACGTGGGCTGCGTGCTCCGTGTGTCGTTGAAGTAGAAGAACTCGAGGTTGATCGAACGGTACCGGCGCTCCGTGGAGTAGAGACCGCTCGTTTCGTTCTTTACCGCCTCGCCCGCGCCGACCACCGTGCTGTTCATCGCGAGGTCGGTAGGCCGGCAATCCTCGTTGTCGCCGCCCGGAACGATGCGCGGAGCCACCGGCTCCACCATGATCTCGCGGGGAAGAACACCGTGATTGGAGCCGTCGCCGCCGTTTGACTGGAGTTCAGCAAAGATCGGGACCCAGTTGCTCTCCTGATCGTAGACGCCGCGCTTCCACAACACGCCGTGCTGGCTCGTTCCGGAGAGCCGCGAGTCGTAGATGAAGTACGGCTGCACGGGCAGGTCGCTGGCGCCGGTCGAGCGCTCGACCAGGTTGTTGAGGGTGTAGTAGCAACCATTCGGATCGGGGCAGCCGGGGGGACCGGCCGAGACGTCGTCGCCCGCGGAGTTCCACTTACGGTAGACACCCGCGGCCGAGAAGTCGAAGTTGACTTCGGCCCGGGTGATATAGGGCGGAGGCGGGGGCAACGCCACCACTGGCCTGGGGTTCGCGGTGATCCGCACCCCGCCCTGCTGGGTCGTCTTGAACTTGACGTCGGCTGAGGGGGCCTTGCCGCTGAAGGGCGGTGGAGGCGCGTCGGCGCCCGCCACCGTCGATTTGATCGCGTACATGGGAAGGCCGAAGAACGTCCACTGCATGAGCGTCTTCTCGTCGTACCCGTCGTAACGCGGGGTCTCGAGGAAGTAGCGGACCTTGGTGCGGCGGACCGCGTCGCCCGTGATCACGGTGCCCCCGCGCGTCATTTCCTCGGTGAGCAGTTCCATCAGTCGCTCGCCGTAACCAATGCCGTGCTTGAGGCCCCAGGCGTAACCGCTGTTGGCAACGTAGGCGACCACACCCCGCGAGAGCATGGTCTGTGGCAGATCCAGGGTTCGAGCGTTGGCTCCAGTGGCGGCAGCGCACGTTCCGGGCACGGGCAGGCCGCCGTGACAACCGACCGAGTACACCACTCCACCCGCAAGGTCTAGTTAGCGGTGGCCAGATCCAGCTTTATGCCCCGTTGAAATCCCCGACTGCGACTAATGTCGGGCCCGTCCCAGCTGCGGGCGTGCCGGCGGTCACGAAATTCACTTGGGCCAAGCCCGTGGGCGCGCCCAGAAGGATGGAGACGTTGTTGCTGGTGTTGTTCGGGACGACAAGATCCGGCCAGCCGTCGGCGTTCAAATCGCCCGTCGCCACAGACCGCGGACGCCCGCCCACGATCACATTCGTTATCGCGCCGAAGCTCCCCAACCCATTTCCAGGCAGAATGGAGATGTTGTCACTGAAGTAGTTCGCGGTAACAACATCCTGCTTTCCATCCCCGTTGAAGTCGCCTACGACCACGCCGGAGGGGCAGAGTCCCACGCCAAATGCGACGGCCGCGCCGAAGCCGCCCAACCCGTCGCCGATCACGATGGAGACGCTGTTGCCGCTGCAGTTGGCCACCGCCAGGTCCTGGCTGCCATCCCCGTTGAAATCGCCAATTGTGACGGCGAAAGGCTGGCTTCCGACGCCAAACGTGGTTCCGCTCGAAAAACCGCCGAGGCCATCGCCCACCAGGATCGTGACGGTATTGGCGTCGGTATTCGCGACGGCCAGATCCTGCTTCCCGTCGCGATTGAAATCGCCAACAACGAGCGCCTGCGGGTTGATGCCGACGCCGACGTTCACCGCAGCCGCGAAGCTGCCGAGTCCATTGCCGATCAGGATCGAGACATTGTTTGTGCTGGTGTTCGAGACGGCCAGGTCCTGCTTGCCATCCCGGTTGAAGTCGCCAATCACCATGGAATACGGATTGACCCCCACACCGAAGTTCACCTCCCCTGCAAAACCACCCAGACCATCGCCGATCGCAATCGAGACGTTGTGCAAGAGGTAGTTTGCCCCGGCCAGGTCTTGCTTGCCGTCTCCGTTGAAATCGCCGGCGACGATTGACTGCGAACTGCCCCCCGCCCCGAAGCTGGCCGCGGTTCCAAATCCGCCCATCCCATTCCCGATCAGCGTCGAAAAATTGAGACTCGCGCCACCGTTCCCCGTGGCTAGATCCTGCTTGCCATCGCCGTTGAAATCACCTACGACGACGGACTGCGGAGCAGCCGCCACCGCAGGACTCGCCGCCACCCCGAAGCTCATCTGAGCCGAGGCCTCCGGCGCGAACGCGGCCAGCGCCAGGATCAGCAGGACTGATCTACAGAGAACCTTCATAAGCCTCCTCGGTCGACAGAGCCTCATCGGGGTAGACGGAACGCCCAACCTCTTTTTTTGGTGTGGGAACACGTTAGGACCGAAGATCGAGTTTGGTCAAGGAGTTTCCGTTTCTTCTGAGTCAGAAGTTTCGGCGCGACGAAGCCGCCGTCCTTCCGTTGCGGGCGAAGCGGATCACCGAGCTTTGCGAGGTTCCGGCCCGGGCCGCGATGGCGCGTGAGCTGAGCGTCGTCGATGAGAGCAGGCGCCTGACCTCGCCGACCTGAGCGTCGGTCAGCCGGCGCGGCGAGCCTCGACGGTGGCGGTCCCCGAGGCCCGCGAAGCCGTGCCGGGCGAATCGGTCCAGCCAGCGGCGCACCGTACGGCGATCGACTCCCGTGAGGCGCGCGATCTCGCCCAGACCGAGACCACGCCGGCTAAGCCTCACGAGTCGGGCGCGGAGAAGAGGGGTGGGCATTTCGGACGCGGTGTTGTGCACGCCGCGTGCCACCCCGGTGGCTCAGGTGACGAATCCCCGCATTTAAGCGCCGGCACGCCCCGCTCCACTGAGTCCTGCCAACTTACTGCGCGTTTTGACGACAGTCTCGGTGAGATCGACATCTTGGTTGGCGAGTTCGGCGCAAACAAACCGGACAGGGAGGCGGTCGAGCACCGCCACACCTGTCCGAGCCGTCGGACGCCCGTGCCGCAAGTGTCGGACGCTCGAACTGTGGGGATGTCGCGCTCGGGCCGGTCCCATATACTCGCCCCGTGGCCACCCCTGCCGTCGAGCATCGCGTCAATGAGCTCCAGCAAGCTCTGCTGGACCTCGTCCACCAGAACGACCGGACCGCTCGGTCGGTGGAGCGACTTTCGAGCGAAATGCGCGAGTTCAAGAACGAGATGCTCGAGTTCAAGAACGAGACTCGCAAAGCCAACGCAGATCTACGCGACTCCTTGAATCGACAGAGCGCCGAGCTGTCCGACGCGATGGGCAGGCTCGCCGAGGACATTCTGGGACCCAGCATCCCGACCCTGTTCAAGCGTTTCTTTCCAGGCGAGGAGCCGGAGTTCGCGATGCGCGCCGTGAAGAAACACAAGATCTCGGGCGCAAGACGCGAATTCGATACTCCGGCCTGGAACGACAAGGTCTTCCTCGTGTCCGAAGCCAAGTCCCGCCTCCGGCCCCCTGATCTGGATTTGCTGGCTGAGACCATCGCCGAGGTCCGCAATTTCTTCCCGGAGGCCAATGGCAAGAAGGTCTGCGCCGCCCTCGCTTCCCTGTATATCGACCCGACTCTCGTCACTGCGGGCGAACGAAGGGGCTTCATCATGATCGCGCTCGGCAACAACCTCGCCGAAGTCATGAACTCCGAAGGATTCACCCCCGCCGAGTTCTGATCGGGACTTGTCGAAGGGCCCGGAGGCCCGCGAAACCAGCGCCGGATTCCGCAAAGCTCGGAAGCCTGGAGGAAGGGGACGCTTCCGAGTAGATGGACCTGCTGGATCTCCTCAAACGCGCCGAGGGCAAAACTCTCGAGTTCAAACGCGACCTCTCGAGCCCGGATGGCGTCATCAAGACCATCGTCGCCTTCGCCAACATCGCGGGCGGGATTCTTCTGATCGGAGTCGAAGACGGCAGCCGGCGGGTTCGGGGTGTCCCGGATCCATTGAACCAGGAAGAGCGCGCGGCGAATCTCATTTGCGATCTCATTTCGCCTCGGATCGTCCCGGAGATCGAGCTGTTGTCGTGGCGGCGCACCCACGTTCTCACAATCCAGGTTTATCCGAGTTCCAGTCGGCCGCATCATTTCAAGCGAGAGGGTCTGATAGACGGCGTCTACGTACGAATCGGTTCAACCAACCGGCGGGCCGATCGCGAGCTGGTCGAAGAGCTTCGCCGCTTCTCGCGTAGCGAATCCTTTGACGAGCAGCCGATGCCGGGCCTCAACTCGGAAGCGCTGGACTTCCGAGCTGCTTCCGAGTCGTTTCGGCCGGTCCCCAAAGGGCTCCTTACCAACGAACTCGCCAGAGAAATTGGCCTGACGACGCGGGCCACCCGTACTCGTCTTTCGAGACTCGTCGGAAAAGGGCATGTGCGCGAAATCGGCAGCGGGCCACAGGATCCGAAACGGCGGTACTTCAGGGCGGAGTAGGCTAAACCTCTGCCAACCCCAGGTCCTTCAGCCGGCGGTAGAAGGTGTCCGGCGAGATACCGAGTTTCTCCGCGGCCTTCCGGCGATGCCCTCCGGTGCTGTCGAGCGCACGGAGAATATGAGCGCGCTCGGCGCGATCACGAGCGCCCCCCAGGCTCCAGTCCTCGGAAGCGGGTGCTGCGGCCTCTCGCACTTCCCCGAGAAAATACGCGGGCAGCGCGGCAAGACCGATCTCCTCGCCGTCCGATAGACAGACCGCGCGTTCGATGACCTGTTGCAATTCACGAACGTTCAAGGGCCAGTCGTGACGCTCGAGTGCCGCCAAGGCTTCCGCTGACAAACGCCGCGGCTGGGATGCGCTACTGAAAACGCCCAGAAAATGCTGAGCCAGCACCGGGATGTCGTCCTTCCGGTCGCGAAGCGGCGGGATCTCGACTACGTGACCGAGACGCGCCAGGAGATCGTGCCGAAACCGGCCGCCCGCCGCGTCCTTGCGAAGATCGCGATTCGTGGCCGAAACAATCAGCGCGTCCACTCGCCTCAATACGGGATCCCCCGCCCGCGCGATTTCACCCGAGTCGAGAAAGCGAAGCAACTTCACCTGCAACTCGGGCGAGACGTCGCCGATCTCATCGAGGAACACAACCCCGCCGTCTCCCAGTTCCAGGCGGCCTTTCTTGTCGGCCCGCGCTTCGGAGAAAGCGCCCCTCACATGCCCGAACAACTCCGACTCGATGAGGGTCGGCGCGAGGCTCGGAATGGGCACCGGGACGTAGGGGCCGCGCGGGCGGGCGCCCTCAGCCGCATAGGCGCGTGCGAACAGCTTCTTGCCGGTTCCCGTTTCGCCCAGGAGATGCACACGCGCCCCCTTGGCCGCGTAACGCCGCAACGCGTCGTAGGCGAGAAGTAACGATTGGGAGCGGCCGACGATGTTGTGACGAAGCAACTCCTCCTGCATTACCGCCACGCGTTCGTCGCTGGTCTCAAGCGCCCGTCGTGTTCGCTGGTGCTTCTCGGTTCGATCGAGAGCGAGGGTGGCGTAGACCGCGATCGCGGTCATGAACCCCAAATCGGCCTTGGTGAACGCGTTCCGTCCTCCGCGTCTGTCCGCATAGACAAGCCCGCGAACCGGCGAGCCCAGGGGCACGCAGAGGATCGACCGGATTCGAAAGGCCTCGACGCTCGACGCTTCACGCAGGCGCGGGTCGGTCTGGACATCGCTCACCAGCACAGCCATCCCGGTGTCCCTCACCTTCTGGAGGACGGTATGGCTGATCGGCCATGAGCCAGGGCTTTCGTCGAGCTTCATGTTGTGGACCACCACCGGCTCATAGGCGCCGCCGGGCTTGACCGCCAGCACGCATGCCCGGGCGGGATTCAGGTGTTTCGCAATGGCGTCGCGGATGACCGTGGTGACCTGGCTTGGGTCGTCTCCCGACAAAAGCTCGAGTCCAATCTCATAGAGACTTCGCAGACGGGCTGACTCCACCGCGGCGCCGAGGGGTGCTCCCGGGTCAAGTGTCGCGTCCTCTTTGATCACGCTCCTGACCGTCTTGGTGTCGCTCACGTCCGGCATTATTGCGCGGGCCGGGACGCTTTCAAAGGGCGTGCGATAATCGCCGCCGGTGGCGCGGGATAGCAACGCTCAGTTTCCGGCCGGCGGACCCAATGCCGGCGGAACTCCGCCGGAACAGCACGCCGCCACCGGCTCGATCAGGAGGGACGGCGCCGGCAGCGGGGGCTCGGGTGATGACTCGCGCGATGTCAGTCCTTTCAACATCGGCGACATTCTCGGGGGCCGTTACAAGATCAAGCGCTTTCTGGGCCGCGGCGGCATGGGCGAGGTCTTCGAGGTTGAGGATCAGGTCCTTCACACCCAGGTCGCGCTCAAGACCATCCATCCCAGGGAAGCGGACCGCGCGGGCGCCATCGAACGATTCAAACGGGAAATCAACGTGGCGAGGCGCGTCACCCATCCAAACGTTTGCCGCCTGTTCGATGTGGGCAGCCACCGGTCGGTAGACGGGAGCGGGAAGGAGAGGGAGACACTTTTTCTCACCATGGAGCTACTCGGCGGAGAGAATCTCTCCGATCGGATCAATGCCGGGAGGATGACCCCCGCAGAGGCTTTCCCGATCCTCCAGGGCATGGCCCAGGGCCTTGGCGCCGCGCACCGAGCCGGCGTGCTCCATCGCGACTTCAAAGCCGCGAATGTGATGATCGCGGTCAGCAGCGAGTCCGGACGGAGCCGGGCGGTGGTTACGGACTTCGGCCTCGCCAGGACGATCGAACGCGAGGAAGGCCTGGCGTCGCTTTCCGATTCTGGAGTCGTCGTCGGCACCCCCGCCTACATGTCGCCGGAGCAGGTAAGGGGCGAGGCACTCACGCCCGCTTCCGACATCTACGCGCTCGGCCTGGTGCTGTTCGAAATGGTCACCGGCACGCGGCCGTTCGCCGGTGGTTCGGCCTGGAGCATCGCGGTGAGACGCTTGACCGAGGCTCCGCCGCAACCGCGATCTCTGGTGCAGGATCTCGATCCGCGTTGGGATGCCGCGATACAGGCGTGTCTCCAGATCGACCCATCGATGCGCCCGAAGACCCCTGAGGATGTGGTCGAGATGGTCGGGTACGCGGAGGCGGGCGACGAGACCCACGCACTGCGATCCTCTCCCCGCGGCTCTAGGCGCCCACCGTCACCGAAGCGGGATGGGAAACCCCGGCTCGTGGCCGCGATGGCGGTGGCCGGCGCGCTGGTGGCCGCGGTGTGGCTGATCGCGAAGCGGCCGGCGGTAACGGGACCTGCGACAAGCGGTTCTCCGGCAGCCAAACCTGCGGCCCGGGTCAGTCTTCGGCCTTCGCTCGTCGTCCTCGGGGCCATGGGCACCGACCCGGATCAGGATCTTGACTGGGTCCATGTCGCCGCGTCGGAAATCCTGGCTCGCCAGCTCGCCAATGGGGGAAGGCTGAGGGTCCTTCCCCCCCAGGAGGCCCAGCGCGCGGTCCGGGAAACCGAGCCCGCCTCCGGCCCGCTGTCGCCAAGTCAGATCCTGAGAATTCGCGTTCTCGCCGGAACAGACTTCGCGGTCACAAGCTCCGCCACGCCCCTCGGTTCTGGTGACGACCGTCTGATCCGGCTCGAGCTCCGGCTCCTGGATCTCGCCAGCGGGCGCAGTCTTGCGACGGGACAGGCCACCGGTCCGGCGGCGGCGCTTCATGAGATGGTGGAAGGAGCGAGCGAACCCCTGAGAAAGGTCTTGAAGGTCGAGCCCGTCTCACCGGAAGCCGCGCGCCAGATGCGGGCCGCCTGGCCGGCCGACGCCACCGTCAGCCGCCATTCCGCCCTCGGAACGATGCGTCTGCGCCAATCCGAGTTCCCCGCTGCGCGCGTCGCGTTCGAGAAGGCGACCCAGGCGGCGCCCCAGGAACTTGTCCCAAGAGCCGGGCTGGCCGCGGCGCTGTTGGGCCTTGGAAACGCGGCACTCGCCCGGAAGGAAGCGGAGACCGCGCTTGGAGTCGACCTCCGCGCTGGCGCCCGAACATCGTCTGTGGATGAGCGCGCAGCTTCAGGAGGTCAGTCGGGATTTCAAGGCCGCCGCCCAAACCTACACATCCCTCCTCGGACTGGCTCCGGACAACATCGACTATGGGCTGCGTCTCGCCGAGGCCCAAACGCTCGGCGGCGCTAGCAAGGACGCCCTTCAGACCATTGAAACCCTTCGCGCGCTTCCCGCGCCACTCTCGCTGGATCCCCGCATCGATCTCGCGGCCGCGCGCGCGCTCCAGCGGCTGGGAGACGCGAAGCGGCAGCTCGCCCTCGCGCTTTCCGCTGGCCAGGGCGCGGCGCGACGGAATGCGCGACTGATTCAGGCCGACGCGAAGCTTCTCGAATCCGCGGCACAGGACGCCCTTGGGGACCGCACCGCTTCCGGACGCGCCGCCGAGGAGGCGCAACGCCTTTTTGAGGCCGCCGGCGACCGGACAGGCTCGGCCCGCTCGCTCGAGCGGGTGGCGGTCGGGCTTTACCGTGGAGGGGATCTCGAAAGTTCCCGGAAGCTGTTCGAACGCGCACTCGAGCTTCACACGGAGATTGGCGACAACCTGGGTATGGCCCGGGTCAAACTGAACGTCGCGAATGCCGTCTACCGGCAGGGCGACCGTGCCCTGGCCACCAGGCTCGAAGGAGAAGCTCTTGCGACGTTCAAGTCGGTGGGAGCGAGGGCGGAGGAAGCGAGCGCCCTCAACAATATCGCCTCGCGCATGCATCGCTCCGGAGATCTGGCCGGGGCCCAGGGTAAATACAACGAGGCCCTTCTTCTCTTCATCGAGATCGGTGACCGCCGCCGCACCGCGACGCTGCTCGCCCATCTGGCCGAAGTCATGGCCGCCCGGGGCGACCTCAAGGATGCGCAGTCCCCACTAAACGACAGCCTCGCCACGTGGCACGAACTCGGGGAACAGGGCGAGGTCGCATATGTCCTCGCGCGGCTCGGCGATCTCGCCTACGCCCGCGGCGATCTCGTCGTCGCTCGAGACCGGCTCGAGGAGGCCATGCGTCTTCAGCAGGAGTTGAAAGAGCGCTTGACCCTGGCCGAAACCAGGCTTTCTCTGGCCCGGGTCGCGCTCGCTGCGGGCAAGCCCGAGGAGGCAGAGGTCCTGGCGCGCGACGCCGAGGAGGTCTTACGTTCAGAGAAGGCCGCGGACGCCCAGATGCTCGCAAGCCTCCTCATTGCCGAGGCGCAACTGGCGGGCAACCGGGGCCAGGAAGCGCGGGAAGCCGTCAGGAAACTGGCGCAGGTCGCGCCTAAGAGCGGCAGCGCCGAGGTGCGGGCAGCCTTCATTTCCTTGTCCGCCCACTTCCAGGCCGCAAATGGAGATGTGGCGGGCGCGCTTTCCTCGCTCGACCTTGCGCGGAGAAACGCGGCGAAGGACAAGCTTGTCGATATCGAATTCCGGCTCCGCCTCGCGGCCGGGCAGCTCGAGATGCGCAGCGGACAGCAGAAGGCCGGCCGGCGACGTCTGCTGGAACTCGCCCCCGCCGCGGAAGCGGCGGGATTCGTGCTCATCGCGAGGCTGGCCAGGGAGGCGGCAGAAGGCTCGTAGTTGCCGGGTGTCCCGCGGAGCGCGCCCTCGGGCTACTCCCCTTACGACCCCCTACGACCGTGCGCGCCCCGACAGCCCCTTTCGGCCCCGCGCAAAAAGCGCCGCGCGACTCGACTCGCCAAGCGGAACAAACCGGGTTCCCTCCCACCGCAGAATCCCCTGAAGCTCCGGCAGACCCATCTGGGACTCCCGGCGCTGCACCGTGCGAACTCCCTTGCCGAGGCAGGTCGCAATCTCCTTCCAGCGGTTGAGGCGATCTCCCGCGCCAGCGAGCGGATCGCCATGGTCGCGGAGGGAAGCTCATCCGTCATGTTCTGTCTCGTGTGCGGGAATTGTACGCCGCTTGCTAACGCGGGAGGAGGGGGACGCCCAGTGCCGCTTCAATCGCTTGAACCTCCACTCGACCCGCCCGCACCAGGCTCAACCGGCCGGAGGGATCGCTCACATCCACGATGGTCGAGGGCTCGCCATCGAGAGGGCCAATGTCGAAGGCGAGGGTGGCGAGCGGGAACGCGGCGAGGGCGAGATCGACGGTTCTGCACGGGGGCTCGGCGGCGAGATTCGCCGAGGTTGAAACGAGGGGACCTACGGAACGGGCGAGGGCTCTCGCGATGCGCGAGGCGGGCGCGCGCATGGCGATACTCGCCGAGCCGGCCAGCAGCTCCCGCGAAAGGTTCGATCCGGCGGGAACGAGAAGGGTGAGTGGGCCGGGCCAGAAGACCTCGGCCAGACGCTGCGCCGTGGGCGGCCACGCGCCACTGATCGAGCGCGCCTGCGCGATGTCGGCCACGATCACCGGCAGGGGCTTTAAGGCTTCTCGGCCCTTCGCCTCTCTCAGGCGCCGCACCGCGGCTTCGTCCAGGGCGCGACATCCAACCGCGTAGAGGGTGTCGGTGGGGTAGATCGCCAGGGCGCCGTCGAAAAGACGCTCCGCGGCCTCCCGCTCCTGCTCGGGAGCGAGCTCCGGCGTGTTCAGGTTGTAACGCTTGCGGTCCGGCACACCGGGAATCGTACAATCTCCCCCCTTGATCGAGCGACTCCTCACTCGGTGGCCCTCCCTCCCCAGGGGCCTCGCGGCCCCGTTGTCGCTGATCACCCTCGTGCTGTGGACGGTCGCGATGGTCTTCGTGGTTCGAAAGGCCACCGAGCAGACCGCCCTGGCCCTCACCTCGGACCTCGCGGCCTATGGCGAGCGCGCGCGCTGGAGCGGCATTTACTACCGCGGCGAGAAAATCGGCTTTTCCGTGAGCCAGATGACCGAACGGCCGGAAGGAGGCTTCAAGCTCCAGGAAGACGGGCAGATGATCATCACGCTGATGGGCGACAGCATCGCGTCGAAGCTCAAGACCGAAGTCAACGTCGATCCGCAGTACATGCTCCAGAACTTCTCGTTCTCGCTCGACCCCGGCACCGGCCCCATCGCCATCAAGGGCGTGCTCGAATCGCCCACCCGCCTTTCGATCAAAGTCGCCTCGCCCGGCGGCGGTGAACGATCGCGAACGATCGACCTCAAAGAGCCGCCAGTTCTGTCTCTGAACCTTCCCAAGCGAATCCTCGCCATGGGCCTGACCGAAGGGGCGCGCCATCAGATCCAGATCTTCGACCCGGCGACCCTGACCAACGGCTTGGCCACGATCGAGATCGGAAAGCGTGAGGTGGTGCGCATCCTGGATCGGCCCATGCCCGCGTTCAGGATGGAAATGGCGTACGCCGGCATCACGGCCACGTCGTGGATCACCGAGGTGGGTGAGATCGTGAAGGAGGAGAGCACCATGGGCATGGTGGTCATCCGGGAGAGCCGGGAGCGCGCCACCGCTCTCGCGATGTCATCGGAAATCAAGGCCGACATGATCGAGACCGCGGCGATTCAGCCCGAGACGAAGCGCAACATCGAAGACGCGGCGGGCCTTTTGAGCCTGCGCCTCGAATTCTCGGGGGCCGCGCTGCCCGGCACTCCCGAGGAGCTCAACGGAGCGGGGCAGACGGTGACTGGCAATGTGGTTGAGATTGTCGACGCGAGGAACCTCAAGGCGGGCCCGATTCCCGACGACATCGAACGGGCGCTCTTGAGCGAACCCTTCATCGAAAGCGACGCGCCCGAAATCGTGGCCGAGACCGCAAAAGCCCTCGAGCGGGTGGGCGAAAACGCCACCGCGCGCAAGAAGGCCGAACTTCTGGTGCGCTACGTGAACGCGGCCCTTGAAAAGAAGCCCACCATGAGCATTCCCTCCGCGGTTGAAGTGCTGCGCACGCGCGTGGGCGACTGCAATGAGCACACCGCGCTCTATGTCGCCATGGCCCGCGCGGCCAAGATTCCTTCGCGGGTCGCCATCGGCCTCGTCAGCATGCGGGGAGCCTTCTACTATCACGCCTGGCCCGAAGTCTTCGTGGGCGACGCGAAGTCCACCACCGACGGCAAGACCGGCGTGTGGATTCCCGTCGATCCCACGCTCAATCAGTTCCCCGCTGACGTCAGCCACGTGCGTATGGCGCGGGGAGGATTCGACCGCCAGGCCGCGATCCTTCCCCTTCTCGGCCGGGCGAAGATCAAGGTTCTTGACATGGTCGACGGTCCGGCTCAGAGCAACACCGGGGCTCTCGTGGGCAAAGACCGAACCGAGCTTCCCACCCTCACCCTCGATCTTCCCGCGCCACAAAGCAAGGAAAGCTGCTGGAGGCGGCCTCAGCCGTCGCTCCGGCCTCTGCCATGATCACTGTCAACAACATCCACAAGCGCTTCGGCTCTTTCGACGCCGTGAACGGCGTTTCGATATCGGTCCCTGCGGGGGAGATCCACGGCTTCCTGGGCCCCAACGGTGCTGGGAAGACCACGACCATCCGCATGATCGCCGGCCTTTTGAAACCGACCTCGGGTTCGGTGACCATTGACGGCGCGGATCTCGCGACCCATCCTGAGAAAGCCAAGGCCGCGCTCGGCTTTGTGCCCGACCGTCCCTTCATCTACGAGAAGCTGACCGCTCTCGAGTTCCTCAAGTTCTGCGGAGGGCTCTACGGGATGGAGGGCAAGGCCCTCGAATCCCGGGCCCTCGAGTTGCTCGAGCTGTTCGAACTGGGCCGCTGGAAGGACGAGCTGATCGAAGCCTTCTCCCACGGCATGAAGCAGCGCGTGGTGATGTGCTCGGCCTTCCTGCATCATCCCAAGGCCGTGCTGGTGGACGAGCCCATGGTCGGCCTCGACCCGCGCGGGGCGCGCCTGATCAAGGACATCTTTCGAGTGATGTCGAAGAAGGGCGTGTCCATCCTGATGAGCACCCACACCCTCGAAGTGGCGCAGGAAATGTGCGACTACGTCCGCATCATCCTCGGCGGCCGGATCATCGCGGAGGGCACGGTCGGCGAAGTCCTGAAGATGGCGGGCGAGGGCCACGAGGCGCTGACCCCGGTGTTCCTCAAGCTGACCGGCGGCTCGGGCTTCCAGGAGATCCCCGACGCGATCTGACCGCCCCCTTCCCTCCCGGCTCCACATGGCGACTTGTATTTTCAACAAGCCATGAAAGGAAAGGCTCGTGAAGCCCGGCGACGGCTCGCCGCGAGCCTTTGCACCTTTCCGGTGGTCCTGGTGGTGGGACGTCCTGGAACAGACGTTCATGATCCGGAGGCTGCCCCCCTGCTTCACGAACACTCAGAAGCGGCTCACCAGGAGCCCGAAGCTGTGCGTACGCGACACGGGGCTGTTGCACCTTCTTGCCGGCGTTGGTACGCCCGGTGAGCTTGAAACCTGGGACCGTCGCAGAGCGTCCTTCGAGGGCCAGGCGGGAGGCGAGGTGGATCTCCTTCTGGTGCGGGGGAGGAGGATCACCGCCATCGAAATCAAATCCGCTTCGCACGTCGATCCACGCGACCTCCGGTCGCTTCGGGTGTGCATGCAGGATCTTGGGCTCAAGCGCGCATTCGTCGTCTATCGAGGCAGAGAAAGGCTCGACCTCGGGCATGGGATCGACCTCATTCCATGGGCAGGCGGGCGATGCGCCGAGTCGATCCTCTCGAGTTGACGGCGCTTCTGCCCCGCACCGTTCCCCGCCCACCTGCGGAGCCGAGGCTTCCTAAGTCTGCTTCAACTCCGTCCGCACATCCAGCAACTCCGGGAAGAAGGTCAGGTCCATCGCCTTCTTGAGGAAGCCAACGCCTGATGACCCGCCCGTGCCCTGCCTGAAGCCGATGATGCGTTCGACGGTTTTCATGTGGCGGAAGCGCCAGAGCTGAAAATACTCTTCGACATCCACGAGCTTCTCGCACATCTCGTAGGCGTCCCAGTGCTTCTTCGGGTTTTCGTAGATCAAGACGAACACAGGCAGCAGGCGCGGGTCGCGTTTGTGCGGCCGGGTGACGTCGCGCGTGAGCAGGTCCGCGGGAACCGCGAAACCTCGCCGCGCCAGATGAGCGAGGAACTCGTCGTAGAGGCTCGGTGACTCCAGAACCGCCTTGATCGCGCCATAGGCCTTCTCATCATGCCGGTGCGCCTCGATCATGGCCGCGTGCTTGTTGCCGAGCAGGAACTCGATGGTCCGGTACTGCACCGACTGAAACCCGGAGGCACTCCCGAGCACGCCCCGGAACTCGAGATACTCGGACGGGGTCAGCGTCTCGAGGACCGACCATTGATTGAAGAGCTGCATCTGGATCTGCTTCACCCGGGCCAGGATCTTGAAGCAGGGCGAGAGTTCGTCCGCCTTCAGGTGGCGGATGGCCGCTGAGAGCTCGTGGATCATCAGCTTCATCCACAATTCCGAGGTCTGATGCTGGATGATAAACAGCATCTCATCGTGGTGAGCCGGGCTCGACAGGGGCTTTTGGGCATCGAGCAGATCGTTTAGCCGCAGGTAGCCCGCGTAGGTGAGACGGTCCTTGAGATCAAGGACGATGCCGGGCTCGAGCGTCCTCTGGTTCTCTTTCTCGGCCGCCTTGTCGTCGCGCTTCTTCTCGTCGGTCATTGGAGTCGCAGGGACCATACCAGCCTGCAAGCACCACGGGGCACACGTAGAATCAACCGTTCATGGCCGCCACCGCGCCCTCCAGTTTCAACAAGGGCTTTCCCTATCTGCTGCTGCCCACGTTCCTAGGCACGGCCAACCGCGCCAGACGCCGGGAGAAGGGCGACGGCATAAGGAGCGTCGTCTTCGGGGCCATCGCGATCGGCGTGGGCTTCACCCTCTTCGCGGTTTCGTTCTGGCTCACCTGGCAGCTCACCGACTATGAAGAGCTGGGCGAGTACCTGCTCCGTTTGGGACTGTCCTGGCTGTTCCTCACCTTTCTCTCGTTTCTGGCCTTCTCGGCCCTCGTCACTTCGCTCTCGACGTTCTTTCTCTCCGACGACCTCAAGCTGCTGCTCGCCGCGCCCATTCCGGCGACCCGCCTCTTCTACTCGAGGTACGCGAAGACGGTCCTGCAGTCGTCGTGGATGGTTTTCGCCTTCCTCACCCCGGTGCTGCTCGGCATCGGGCTCGCCCACTGCGCCCCCGCGTCGTACTACTTCACGGTACCTCTCGTGATGGGACCCTTCGTCGTCATTCCCGTAGCGTTTGGGTGCGTGGTCACGCTGATGCTGGTGAACGTCTTTCCCGCCAAACGCGCGCGCGACATCCTGATGCTCACCGGCCTCCTCTTCGCGGTGGCGATCGTCATGCTCCTGCGCTTCATCCGGCCCGAGCGCCTGCTTTCGGTCCGATCCCTGCCGGACGTCACCGCGTTCTTCGCCACCCTCCAGTCCCCCATCACCCCGCTTCTGCCTTCGTTCTGGGCGGGCGAGGCGATGTTCGCGCCGCTCCTAAACCGCACCGGCTGGCTCTATCTCATCGCCTTGTGGACCACCGCACTCGCTTCCACGGTTATCGCCCGCATGGCTTACGGCGCCTTGTACTTCGAGGGCTTCTCAAAATCGCAGGAGGCGCGCAAGACGCGTTTCTCCAGGCTCGGCTTCATGGACACCATCGCGGGCTGGCTGCCGCTTGCAACCGCCTCGCGCAGCCTCCTGCTCAAGGACGTGAAGATCTTCATGCGCGACTCCACGCAGTGGTCGCAGCTTCTGCTGCTCGTGGCCCTCGTCGCGGTGTATCTCTACAACTTCACGGTCCTCGACCTCGAGAGGGTTCCGGCCATGGGCCGCGTGCTGCGCAACGCCTACGCGTTCGTCAATCTGGCCATGGCCGCATTCGTCCTCTCGTCCATCGCGGTGCGCTTCGTGTTCCCGGCGGTGTCGATGGAGAGCACGTCCTTCTGGATCGTGCGCACCTCGCCGGTGTCCATGAGCTCGTTCCTCTGGTCGAAGTTCGCGATCGGCTTCGTCCCCATCGTCTTCTTCGCGACCTTCCTGACCATCGTGGCGAACGAGATGCTGGGCGTGCATCCTTTCCTCAAAGTCCTTACCGCGGTGGCGGTGGTCTTCATGTCCCTGGCGCTGGTGGGCCTGGCCGCGGGTCTCGGCGCCCAATACCCGCGCTTCGGCGCCGAAAACGTGAACCAGATCGCGGGCTCGTATGGCGGCGTCGTCTTCATGGTCACCGCGGTGGCCTTCATCTGCATCGAGATCGCGCTTCTCGCCTGGCCGACGTCGATCTTTCTCTTCTACGAGTTCCGCAACCGGCCGATCCCCGGCCCCCGCCAGTTCGCCATGGCCGCGGGCATCCTGGGCGCGATCAGCCTCAGCCTCGGCGTCTTCTACTTTTCGATGCGCCGCGGGATTCGCGCCCTCACCGCACTCGCGGGATAAGCCCGCCTACGACGGCTGGTAGTACCAGCGCCTGCGTGGGAGGCTCTTTGAATGGCCCTCCCGACACTGCTCCGCAAACTCCACTACTGGGGTTCCGTCGTGATCGCCTTGCCGATCGCGGTGATCATCTGTACCGGAGTCCTGCTCCAGCTCAAGAAGGAGATCACCTGGATTCAGCCCAAGGAGATAAAGACGCAGGCCCGGGATTTCGCGATCACGGGAGACCAGATCCTCCGGGCCGCGATGGCCGCTCCGGCCCTCAAGGTGCGCTCGTGGGACGACATCGCCCGCATCGACATCCGCCCCGACCGCGGCCTGGTGAAAGTGAGCGCTCAGAATCATTGGGAGATTCAACTCCACTCCGCCACGGGCGAGACTCTCCAGGTCGCGTATCGCCGGTCCGACCTCATCGAAAGCATCCACGACGGCTCGTGGTTCCATGACTCCGCGAAGCTGTGGATCTTCCTCCCGGGCGGGGTTCTCCTGTTCGGTTTGTGGCTCACCGGGATGTATCTGTTCGTGCTGCCGTACTGGGTGAAGGCGAAACGGCGCGTGCCCCGGATGTAGCCGCGGCCGTCGCACTGCCTTTCCCGTCAAGCGATGCGGCCCTCCAGCGCAGGCCGCCTTCCGTTGCGTATTCAGGACGAAGTTGGCCACTGATTCCGCCTGGAAGTGGCCACCTGTTCCAGCTGGATTTGGCCACCTGTTTCAGCTGCATTTGGCCACCTGATTTCCGTCATTGCGACGAGGCCGTCGAAAAGGGACCGAGGAAGCAATCTTCCACTCAGGCCCCCGCTCAATCGGGCAGTCCGAGGAGCGCGCGAGGGCGCTCTAAAAACGGAAAGAGGCCGCGCCTCGACAGGCAGTCGACGCACGCCCTGCCAGGACTCCTATGGAACAGCGTGACCGCGCGATCCTGGAACTGCTCTACGGCACGGGCCTCCGCGTGAG
>ENA-ORBV01005659-ORBV01005659.1-microbial-mat-metagenome-genome-assembly--contig:-NODE-5659-length-22762-cov-7.900551_pt1 | contig 22762 bp, 22 predicted proteins | sample MGYA00237777_ERZ505514 | MGnify/ENA primary metagenome ERZ505514 (study PRJEB26160, sample SAMN06269048) | microbial mat metagenome | isolation source: Oligotrophic lake microbial mat | place... | reverse complement strand
TTTGCAAGAATGACCGGAAAACTCAGCGGCCCATTACTTCTCTCGATTCAACGCCTTGGACCCATCACAAAAGTGGCGTTACGAAATCGCTGCGGCGTGGCTAGCGAGGCAGGGTTCGGACTTCGCCGCGAGTGACCTGAGCGCGGCGGCGGCCGGCATCGAGTTTGGCGCGGGCGGCGCTTTTGGCTTCTTCCGAGATCTGAATTTTATTGACGACGGCACGGGCACCAGCGGTTTTGGCCATGCGGGTGGCGGCGCCTTTGTGCTGGATGACGTTGGCTTTGCCTTCGATGGTCGTGATGCCTCCGCTGGTGGTGAACTTGAATCCGTTTTTGCCGATTTTCGATTTGGCGAGTTTTGCTTGGATGCGGGATTGGATTTCAGCGTCTGAGATTTTGGGGGCGGGCGCGGCGGTCCGTTTATGGGCGGGCGGCGTGGCCGCCGGACGGGTGTGAGGTTGGGCGGCGATCATGACGGAGAGGAGGAACAGTAGAAATTTCATTCCATATAGATAGTGGCGCGCAATCGGGAAAATTCTCCATGTAGAATTGAGACAAACGATGCGGCATTTACTTTTCTTCGCTTTTGCCGGGCTGGCGGTGGCGGCCGATGTCCAATTCAATCGCGATGTGCGTCCGATTCTTTCCGACAAATGCTTTGCGTGCCATGGTCCCGACGCGAAGGCGAAGGGGATCGCGTTGCGGCTGGATAGCGAAGAGGCGGCGAAACTGGCGATAGTGCCAGGGGATGCGGCGGCGAGTAAGCTGATTCGGCGGATCACCGCGGCGATGCCCGCGATGCGGATGCCGCCAGCCTCCACGGGCACTACTTTAACAGCGCCCGAGATTGAGACGCTGCGGGCGTGGGTGGGTCAGGGGGCAAAGTGGGAAGGACCCTGGGCGTTTTTGGCGCCGGTGAAGAAGCCGGGCACGATTGATACTTTTATTCGAGAACGGTTGGCGAAAGATGGACTTGCTCATTCGCCGGCGGCGTCCATGGAGACGTTGATACGGCGGGCGACTTTGGACTTGACGGGGATGCCGCCGACCGTGGCGGAGTTGAAAGGTGAGTCATACGAGAAGTTGCTGGACGGGCTTTTGGCGTCACCGCGATTCGGGGAGCGGATGGCGGCTCGGTGGCTGGATGCGGCGCGATACGCGGATACGAACGGGTATCAATACGATGGCGAACGGGTGATGTGGCGGTGGCGCGATTATGTCATTCAGAGCTTCAACAACAACAAACCTTTTGACAAGTTTGTGGTGGAGCAGATTGCCGGGGACATGCTGCCGAATGCGACGTTTGAGCAGAAACTGGCAACGGCGTTTAATCGGAACCATCGGGGGAATACGGAAGATGGGATTGTGGCGGAGGAGTATGCGGTGGAGTACGTTGTCGACCGCATTGAGACGACTTCCGCGGTGTTTATGGGCCTGACGATGGGGTGCGCGCGGTGCCACAACCACAAGTACGATCCGGTGACGCAAAAAGAGTTCTTTCAGATGTTCGCGTACTTCAATAACTTGCCCGAGCGCGGGCGGGCTATGAAGTATGGAAATTCGCCGCCATTGATGGCGGCGCCGACGGCGGCGCAGAGCGCGAAGTTGACGGTGATGGATGCGGAAATACGGTCGTTGGAGGGAATGTTGGCGGCGACGCCATTGGCGCGGTCGGCGTGGGAAAAAGGACTTTCCGGCGCGGCGGCATGGGCGCCTTACGGTGAGCGGGACGCGGCGTTTTCGTTCGACGACGGCGGGGCAACGGGGCGGCTTGGTGCGGCGCGTTTGTTTGACGGGACGACCGTCGTAGCCGGGCCGGCGAAGAGCGGGCGTTTCGATATCGAAGACCGGTTTACGATTTCAGCGTGGGTGAACGGGAATGGGACGATCGCCGCGAGAAAGGCGAACGACGGATTTCAGTCGAAGGGGATTGGGCTTTTCGTGCTGGACGGGAAGGTGGGCTTTCACATTGTCAGCCAGTGGGAGAGCGATGCGCTGAAAGTGGAGACGGAAGAAGTTTTTGACGAGGGCTGGCATCACGTGACACTGGCCTACGCGGGGACGCGGATGGCGGAGAATGCGCTGATTTATATAGATGGGAAGCTGGCGCGGACGAAGATTACTTCGGATACTTTGTACCGGCCGTTCACCAATGCGGCCGGGAAGTTCGACGCTTCCCTAACGGTGGCCGGCGGCGCTGGAAAGGACAGACGGTTCCGCGGGTTATTGGACGAGGTCCGGGTGTATGGGCGGGAATTGCGGGCGGAGGAGATTGAGATGATGGCGGCGGGGCGTCCGCTGGCTGAGTTGGCTGCGAAGGCGTCGCGGACGGCGGTCGAAGACCGGCAGTTAGAGTTGGCATTCCTGGAGACGCAGGACAAGTGGAAGAGTATTCAGCAGTTGCGGATAGAGAAGGAGCGGTTCGAGCGCACGTTTCCGTCGGTGATGGTGATGGCGGAATCGCCGGTTCAAAAGAAGACGCATTTGCTGGTGCGAGGGGCCTATGACAAGCCGGGCGAGGAAGTGCAACCGGGGTTGCCGGCGGCGTTGCCGCCGCTGCCGCCGGGTGCGCCGAATAACCGTCTGGGGTTTGCGCAATGGCTGGTGGACAAGCGCAATCCGCTGACGGCACGAGTGACGGTGAATCGGTTTTGGCAGTCGTTATTTGGAACGGGCCTAGTGAAGACCGCGGAGGATTTTGGACAGCAAGGGGAGTGGCCCTCGCATCCGGAATTGCTGGATTGGCTGGCGGTGGATTTCATGGAGAACGGTTGGGATGTAAAGGCGCTGTTGAAGAAAATCATGCTGAGCGATACGTACCGGCAGAGTTCGAAGGCCACGCCGGCGCTGCTCGCGAAGGATCCGGACAATCGATTATTGGCGCGGGGACCGCGGATCAGATTGTCGGCGGAGATGGTGCGGGACGCGGCATTGTATCAAGCCGGATTGCTTCACGAGCAGTTGGGCGGGCCTTCCGTGAAGCCGTATCAGCCGGATGGTTTGTGGAAAGAAGTCATCATGCAGGACTTCGATTATGTGCAGGCGAAGGGGCCGGATTTGTACCGGCGGAGCCTTTACACGTTTTGGAAGCGGACGGCCGCGCCACCGATGATGATGAATTTCGACGCATCACAGCGGGAGGCGTGCATGGTGCGCGAGAACCGCACGAATACGCCGTTGCAAGCGCTGAATTTGATGAACGACGTGACGTTCCTGGAGGCGGCGCGCTTCATCGGGCAGCGGATGATTTTGGAGGGCGGCGTTGGCAAGGACGACCGTTTGCGACATGGGTTCCGGATTGTTGCGGGGCGCGCGCCGACGGAGAAGGAATTGGGAGTATTGCGTGGCTCGCTGGCCTATCATTACGATTATTTTGCTTCACACGCCGCCGAACGGGAGGAGTATCTGTCGTATGGAGATTCGCCGTCTTCGAAGGCGCTGGACCGGAATGAACTGGCGGGATATGCGGCGGTGGCGAGCCTGCTGATGAATACGGATGAGGCGATTACGAAGGAGTGAAGCGATGATGACGCGACGCGGATTCTTGCATACGACGGCGCTGGGATCGCTGCTCTCGGGCGCGACCAATCATGCGGCGAAGGCGAAGCGGGTTATCTTCTTATTCCAGCATGGCGGGCCATCGCAGTTGGATTTGTTCGACTGGAAACCGAATCTGGCGAAGTTTCGCGGGCAGGAATTGCCGGACTCGGTGCGGCAGGGGCAGCGGTTGACGGGGATGACGGCTTACCAGGCATCGTTTCCGGTTGCGTCAACGATCTTCCCGTTCGCGCAACGGGGCAAGAGCGGAGCGTGGATGAGCGACTTGATGCCCCATACGGCGAAGATCGCCGATGAGTTGTGCATCATGAAGTCGATGCACACGGAGGCGATTAACCACGATCCGGCGGTCACGTTTTTCCAGACGGGTTTTCAATTGGCGGGGCGGCCGTCGATCGGGTCGTGGCTCTCGTATGGATTAGGGAGTGAGAATCAGGACTTGCCGTCGTTCGTGGTGATGATTTCACAGGGGCGCGGGAATTCGCAGGCGTTGGCCGACCGGATGTGGGGGAGCGGGTTTTTGCCCACGAAGTATCAGGGCGTGAAGTTTCGTTCCGGAAAGGATCCGGTCCTCTATTTATCGAACCCCGATGGGTACACGGCTGGGGCGAGGCGGCGGTTTTTGGACGATTTGGGACAGTTGAACCAGATGCGGCTGGAGGAGTATCAGGATCCGGAGATTGCCACGCGAATTTCGCAGTATGAGATGGCGTTCCGGATGCAGACCTCGGTGCCGGAGTTGGCCGATTTGTCGAAGGAACCGGAGGCTACTTTTGCGATGTATGGGCCGGATTCGCGGAAGCCGGGGTCCTATGCGGCGAACTGCATTTTGGCGCGGAGATTGGCCGAGCGTGGGGTGCGATTTATCCAATTGTTCCATCGCGGGTGGGATCAGCATGGGTCCTTGCCGAAGCAGATTCAATGGCAGTGCGAGGACACGGACCAGGCGACGGCGGCGTTGATTACAGATCTGAAACAGCGCGGGTTATTGGACGATACTATCGTGATTTGGGGCGGGGAGTTTGGGCGGACGGTGTATTCGCAGGGTGAATTGACGCCCACGAATTATGGGCGCGATCATCATCCGCGGTGCTTCACGATGTTCGCGGCCGGGGGCGGGTTTAAGCCCGGTTACACGCACGGGGAAACGGATGATTTCAGCTACAACATCGTCAAAGACCCAATGGAGGTCCACGATCTGAATGCAACGATGCTGCATTTGCTGGGCGTGGATCATTCGCGGCTGACGTTCAAGTTTCAAGGGCGTCACTACCGGCTAACGGATGTGCATGGCAAGGTAGTGCGCGAGGTCCTTTCGTAGGAAACAGTTAGTACCATTCCGCGGACGGAAGCCAGGGCTAGCGGGTGTAGAAGTTCTAGTCTTTACCAGTAGACATCATAGTCCTATTCTCCTAACGACTTAGACGGAGTATTGACTCAGAATGACTAAATTGGGGTTGCTCCAGGTACGCCCGCTAGGATTATATGTCACTCGTCTTCCGCGTTTGTTTGTTATTTAGCGTCTTGTTGCCGGCTTTGGAAGGGCAAGGCAGCCAAACGGGGCAATGGGCGCCGCTGGTGAGTTGGCCGTTCGTCCCGGTGAGTATTGCGCACCTGTCGGATGGGCGAGTGGTGGCGTGGGCATCCACCCAGCCGATCTCCCTTCCCTCCGGTCCGACTTCTACCTACGCGGCGATTTACGATCCGTTAACGGGGCAGATCGGGAACCTGAATCACACGGCGCATGACATGTTTTGCGCGGGGATGGCGTCGACGGGGGATGGGCGTATCATTGTGTCGGGCGGCGGCGCGGATGTGCGCACCACGTCGACAATCGGCTTGATTCCGAGATGGCCGGAGACCTGGAGGCGGATGGGCGATATGGTGTCCAGACGATGGTATAACTCCTCGGTGGCGCTAGACCCCGCCGGTGTGCAGTTTTCCCATATCATGCCCCGCTATCTGATTGACGGCCGTACATGCCATCAATTGTGGGGGTTCCTGATCGACGCCAAATAGGCGAGTTTGTGATATTCTGCCGCTAACTATGTCCTCACGCAGAACCTTCTTCATGGCCGCAAGCGCGGCGGCGGTGGCTTCCCAGAATCGCGTTATGGCGAATTCCAAAGTACGGATCGCCGTGCTCGGGGTTAACGGCCGCGGCAAGGACCATATCGCCGGTTTTGGAGATGTCCCGGAGGCTGAAGTAGTTTGCCTGTGCGATCCGGATCTGCGGGTGGCGGGGAAAACTGCCGAGGCGTTTGAAAAGCGATTCAATCGCAAAGTCTCCATTGAGCAGGACCTGCGAAAGGTATTCGAGCGCAAAGATATCGACGCGGTTTCCATTGCGACGCCGAACCACTGGCACTCGCTGGCCGCCATTTGGGCGTGCCAGGCGGGCAAGGATGTCTATGTTGAAAAGCCCGGCTCGCATAGCATTTGGGAAGGCCGCAAAATGGTGGAGGCGGCGCACAAGTACAACCGCATTGTCCAGCATGGCGTACAGTTGCGGTCGAGCGAGGCGCTGCAGGAAGCCGTGGCGCATCTGCGCAAGGGCACCATCGGCAAGGTTTACATGTCGCGCGGGCTAGTGTACCGGTGGCGGCCCAGTATTGGGAAGAAGCAGCCCTCGACGGCGCCGGCGGAATTGAACTACGACATCTGGCAAGGACCGGCGCAGGAGAAGCCGTTCTCCGAACGGCACGTCCACTACAACTGGCACTGGCATTGGGAGTATGGCAATGGCGACGTTGGCAATCAGGGCATCCACGAAACGGACATGTGCATGTGGGGCCTCGGCGTGGACACGCTGCCGTCGAAAGTGACTTCGATGGGCGGGAAGTTTTTGTGGGACGACGACAAGGAAACGCCCGAAGTGCAGACGTCGCTTTATCATTATCCGGACCAGCAGAAAATGATTCAGTTCGAAGTCCGGCACTGGTGTACGAACGATGAGCACGGCGCTTCAGTGGGCAATATTTTCTATGGTTCGGAGGGGTATCTGGTCGTCTACAACTATGACCGCTACGCCATCTTCATGGGCCAGAAAAAGGAACCGGGTCCGGCGCGCAAAGCGGGCGGAGACCACTACGCGAACTTTATTAAAGCGGTGCAGAGCCGCAAGACCTCCGATCAAAATGGGCCGGTGGAAACGGCGCATCTTTCTTCTGGCCTGGCGCACATGGGGAACATTTCCTACCGGCTGGGCCGCCAGTTGACGTTCGATCCGAAGGCGGAGAAATTCGTCGGCGATTCGGAAGCCAACCAGATGCTGAAGCGCAACTACCGCCAACCGTACGTGGTTCCGGAGAAGGTGTAATCGAATGGAACGCCGGCATTTTCTTGTGACATCCGCTACCGCCGCGCAGGCCGTCCTGGCTCAATCGCCGAACGACCGAGTGGGCACCGCGCTCATCGGCGCTGGCAACCGCGGTTCGTATCTGCTGCAAAGTATACTTGCGCAGCCGAACGCCAAGGTGGCGGCGGTGTGCGACCTGAACGGTGAGCGCCTGGACAAGGCCGCCTCCACCGCGGCCAAGGACAATCCGTTCACGACGAAAGAGTGGCGGAAGGCGATCGACCGGAAGGATGTCGATGCCGTGTTTATCGGCACGCCTCCGTATCTACATAGCGAAATGGCCGTCGCGGCGCTGGAAGCCGGCAAGAACGTCTACTGTGAGAAACCGCTGGGCATAACGCCGGCGCAGGTCCGCGCGGTGGTACGGGCGGCGAAGAAGAGCAAAAAGGTATTCGTCTCGGGCCAGCAGTTGCGATCAATGGTCCAGTTGGGTGCGGCGGTGGAGAAGATCCACGGCGGCGCCGTCGGCGAAATCTACATGGTGAAAGCCCAGCGGCACGGCGCGGCCGATTTGCCCCACGACGCGATTTCCGCCGATTGGTATTTCGACGTTTCCAAGTCCGGCGGCTATCTAGTTGAGATGTCCGTCCACAACCTGGATCTTTGCAACTGGGCGGTGAACGCTCATCCGGTGCGGGCCTGCGGTTTCGGCGGCATTATGCGTTACAAGAACGATCCCCCCGGCCGCACCATTTTCGACAACGGCAGCATGGTGTTCGAATATCCCAATGGCGCCAAGATGACTTACACGCTGAACGTGTTCCATCCGCGGCAAATGCCTGGCAATAACCAGACCGTCCACATCTTCGGCGAGAAGGGCGGCGTGGACTTGATGTATTCAACCAACTTTTATTCGCTTACGGGACAGGGGGAGGCATTGCCGCTGGCGGAAAAGGTAGTCGAACCTCCGCACGCGCATACCAAGGCGTTCTATGACTTGATCGCCGGCAGCGGCAAGAATCCGGCCGATGTTACAGTTGGCGCGACGGCGGCGTTGACGGCGATCTTGGGTCACGAAGCAATGACAAAACAGCGTGTTGTCACTTGGGCGGAACTTGGGGTGGATGTGTAGCGTCTGCTGGTTGTGAAGTTCTTTCCGATCGTCCTCACGGTGGCCTTATCCGCGCAGGAAACGACGTTTCGAGCGACGGTACCGGTGGTACTGGTTCCGGTGACGGTGACCGATTCGCGGGGAAAGTTGGTGGACGGATTGACGCACAGCGATTTTACCGTGACCGACAACGGGCGCGCGGTTAGACTTCAACTCGACACGTCGGACACGATCAACGTGCCGGTGGCGCTGATTGTGGCCGTGCAGACGAATGACCTGTCCGCTGCGGCGTTGTTGAAAATTCAAAAGGTCGGCGCGATGATTCAGCCGTTGATCACGGGCGAGCGCGGATCGGCGGCATTGTTGGCCGTGGACGAACGGGTGACGGTAGCTCAGGAATTTACGCGTGATCCTACGGCGCTAACCAGGGCATTTCAGCAACTAAGCCCGCGCCGCGCGCGGACCACGGTGGCGCTCGACGCCGTGGCGCACGCCGTGGAGATGTTTCGCGCGCGGCCGGGGAACGAGCGCCGGGTGCTGCTCCTGATTGGCGAGAGCAAAGATCGCGGCAGCGCGGCGGCCCTGGAGACAGTGCTGGAACAGTTGCAGCGTGAAAATATTCAGCTCTACGCGGCGACGTATTCCGTCACGCGAACGCAGTGGACGACGAAGGCGGCGGACCGGCCGCGCCAATCGGGCGGGGAGAACGATATCCTGGCCGGTCTGGGCGAACTGGTACGTCTAGGAAAAGTGAATACGGCGGAAGCGCTGGCGCTGCACACCGGCGGGAAAAATATCGGATTTGCCACACTCCGGTCGTTGCAGGGAATTGTCTCGCGGGTGGGCGAGGAACTGCATGGTCAGTATTTGTTGAGCTTCCCGGCCTCGGGGCCGGAAGGGTTTCATGCGCTAACGGTTCAACTGCTAGAGGCGGGCAAGCGGACGGTCGCGGCGCGGCAAGGCTACTGGGCGGTAGCGTCGCCGTGAATTTGAATGCATACTGGAGAAAAGGAGTGCCTCGCTTGCGATTGGCAATTATTTCCGTTGGATTGGCGGCTTTGTGGCTGGCGGCGTGCGGAACGGGTTCGGATTCTGTCCGCGCCGCCGTGAAAGCCGAGACTTCGCGCAAGCCCGCGCCGAACTTCTCGTTGAAAGACGCCGATGGGAAAGTTGTCAAACTCTCGGACTATAAGGGCAAAGTGGTGCTCTTGAACTTCTGGGCCACTTGGTGCGGTCCCTGCAAAATCGAAATTCCGTGGTTCATCGAATTTGAGCAGAATTACCGGGACAAGGGGTTCGCGGTATTGGGAGTGGCAATGGACGAAGAGGGCTGGGCGGCGGTGAAGCCGTACGTCGCGGCGCACAAAGTGAACTACCGCATGGTGATTGGCGACGACATGACGGCGCAAATGTACGGCGGCGTGGATTCGTTGCCCACCTCGTTCCTGATCGATCGTGAAGGCCGCACGGCGGCCGTACACGTTGGCCTGGTTAGCAAGAAAGTTTATATAGATGACATTGCGCAACTTCTCGGCAAGGCGGCTGTTCCTCCTGTTTCCTCTACTGCTGGCGGCCCAAAATGACGTCCTGAAAATTGCCCCAACAGCGACTCTTGCGGGCAAGCGCGGCGAGAGCACGCAGTTCAAAACCAGCCTGAGCCTGCAGAGCGGCTACCACTTGAATTCGCACAAGCCGGACGACCCCTATCTGATTCCGCTGCGGCTTACTTGGGACTCGAAAACGGTGGAGACGGTTTCGGTAGAGTTTCCACAACCGCGGAAAGAAAAATACGAATTTTCGGAAAAACCGCTCAGCGTTTTCACGGACGACTTCGCCATCACGTCCACGGTCAGGCCGAAGGTTGCCGGGTTCATTGTTCTCACCGGGAAGCTCCGCTATCAGGCGTGCAATCATAACGCGTGTTTGCCGCCGAAAACCATCGATATCAAAGTTCCCGCCGACTTCCGGTAAACCGTGCGCACGCTGTTGATCCGCCCGGGCGCCATTGGCGATTGCATCCGCCATTTTCCTGAGATGGAAATGTTGCGCACGGAGTACACGGAGGTGTGGATTTCACGGCCGGTGGCGCCGCTGGTGCTGTTTGCCGATCATGTCCGCGCGCTGGCCGATACGGGCATCGACTTGGCCGGGTTGCCGGGCCTGCGTGTTCCGCCGGTACTCGATAGCTTTGATCGAATTCATTCCTGGTACGGCACCCAACGCGAGGATTTCCGCGCCGCGGTGGCGCATCTTCCCTTCACTTTTTATCCGGCATTGCCAACGGCGCCACCGTCGGGCGTGCCCCGCATCGCGCTTTCCGGCTCTCGGCATGACGCTGTGATTCTGCATCCCTTTTCCGGCAGCGCGCAGAAGAACTGGCCGCTCGGGCATTTTCGTGAGTTGGCGAGTCAACTTCCCAACGTGGAATGGACGTGCGGGCCGGAGGATCGGCTAGACGGCGCCAGACAATTTAGCGGTCTGGCGGATCTCGCCCGTTGGCTCTCCGGCGCGCGGCTCTATATCGGCAACGACAGCGGCATCACTCATCTGGCGGCGGCGGTTGACACGCCGACGCTGGCGCTCTTCGGGCCGACGGATCCGGCGATCTGGTGCCCCGCCGGCCGGCATGTGCGGTGGACGCCGTTCGCGGCGCCAGCCGAAGTCGCCCGCGTCGCGAAGGAGATGGTGGGCGTGCTGTAGCATAGACAGAGTGCCTGCCGCCGGTGATTTCCTGGGACCTTATAAACTCGTGTCGCCGATTGGCGCGGGCGGCATGGGGCAAGTGTGGAAGGCGTTCGATCAACGGTTGGCGCGCACGGTAGCAGTGAAGCTTTTGCCGGACAGTTCCGCCGGTGACCTTCGCGTGCGCTTTGAACAAGAGGCCCGCGCCGCCAGCGCGTTGCAGCACGCCAATATTGTCTCAGTCTTCGATGTCGGCACGGAGGCCGGGGTCCCCTTCATTGTTTCCGAATTCGTCGAGGGCGAAACGCTGCGAGTTCTGTTGGGGAAGGGTCCGGTCCCGCTCCGGCGGGCGCTGGAGATTGCATCGCAGATTGCGGGCGGCATGGCGGCCGCGCATCAGGCCGGCATCACGCACCGCGACCTGAAGCCGGAGAACGTCATGATTGCCGCCGACGGCCGCGCCAAAATACTTGACTTCGGTCTTGCCAAGCGGACGGCGGCCGTTCCGGGGAGCGCGCGCGCCAACAATACGACCGATACTTTTCTCAGCGAGCCCGGCACCATTCTAGGAACTGTGAACTACATGAGTCCGGAGCAGGCGCGCGGGCTTGGCGTCGATTCGCGTTCGGATCAATTCAGTTTTGGAATCCTTCTCTGCGAAATGCTGACCGGGAAGCAGCCGTTCAAACGCGATAGCGCGCCGCAGACGCTGGCGGCCATCATTGCTGAAGACGCCCCTTCGCTGCCCGCCTCATTGCCCGTCCCCTTGCGGTGGGTGGTGGAACGCTGCCTGGAAAAAGAGCCGACGCAGCGCTACGGCTCATCGGCGGATCTGTACCGCGATCTGCGGCACATGCGGGAACATTTGACGGACCTGTCCGCGCAAGCGTCAACCGTGCCGGCCCCGCGCAAGCGTGTGCCGTGGCTGGCCGCCGGATTGGCTGGATTCGCGTTGGGCGCCGCCGCGCTGCTGCTGTTTGCAACGGGCGGAGAAGAAGTGGATCCGGTCGATTTAATTCCCTTTGCCACTGAGCCGGAGACGGAGACGTCGCCGTCGTTTTCGCCCGATGGCGAGTCGATTGCGTATTGGAAAGCCGGGAATCAACTTTGGGTGCGGGCGCTGAACAATCCCAACGCCGTAATGCTGGCGGAAGGCGCAACCGGCAGGCCCATCTGGAGCCGCGACGGCAATCGAGTCTGCTACAAAAGCGGCCGGGAGTTCTGGTGCGTCAGCGCCGCCGGCGGCTCGACGAGAAAGCTGCTGGTCGACGCCGGAATGGGCACCCCACAATTCTCACCGGACGGTAAGGGCTTGCTCTTCATTCGGCCGAATCCGGAAGGACCGTCGCAGTTATTCATCAGTTCTCCAGTCGGAGACGAACCAAAACCGGTACCCGAGGTCAAACTCCCGGTGCGCGTGGATACGCTGTTTGGGTTCTCACCGGATGGAAAGAAACTCGCCCTGCATACTTTCACACATGATTTGTGGATTGCGCCATTTCCACGAGGCGAGGCGCGCAGAATACCAACGGCCAAGGGGAATTTTTTCGATTGGTTTCCCGACGGCCGTCACGCGGTGATCTCCGCCGAACGCGAGGGTTTCCAGGCCATCTATCTCATCGACACCGAGAGTGCGGCCCAACGGTTACTGCTGCGCGGCGAAACTCAGTTGGCGGCGACTTCCATGAGTCCCGGCGGCGAACGATTGGTCTACTCCACCGGCTTGGCGGATTGGGATGCAATTGAGTATGGAATGAATGGCAAAGTCCTGCGGCCCATGGTGGCAACCACCAGCCGGGAACTCTACTCCAGTTGGTCCCCGGCTGACGAGCGATTCGCTTATGTCAGTCTGGCCGGCCGGCACCCCTCCCTGTGGACGCGCGCCACCGACGGTAGTTCGCCCATGCTTTTGCGCGAGGCGCCGGAAGCTCCAAACGGCCCGTCGTCGCCAGCCTATTCACCCGATGGCCGGCGGCTTGCCTACTGGGTTCCGCAGGAGCTGCAAACCATCCCTGCGGGCGGCGGGCAGCACGTAACCGTGGCGAAAGTCCGAGCGCCGGTGAGCGACATTTGTTGGTCGGCAGACGGAGAGACGATATGGTTCACCCAGCCAGGGCGTCTGATGAAAGTCTCCACATTAGGAGGCGATCCGGAGGCCGTCCGGGAAATTCGCGGCCTCCAGGTCGCATGCTCCGCGGACGGTCGATGGATTTCCTACCCGGATGAGAAAGGGCTGCATTTGATGGCCCCGAGCGGGAAGGAAGACCATCTGCTGATCCCCGGCCCGCTGGCGAATGGGAGGGCGCAGTTTGGGGAGGCCGGACGAGTGCTCTATCAACTCGAGTCGGAGGCGCGGACAATAGTCACATGGGACGTCGCGACGGGCCGCAAGCTGCGAAGCGTAGTCTTGCAGACTAAACCGGGAGAGATGGTAAACCATTTCAGCGTTCATCCTGACGGGAAACGAATTTTAGTGCAGGTTGGCCGCATCGCCTACGACCTGTGGCTGGCGGAGGGTTTCGCTCAACCGGCGCCCGCGTGGCGCCGTTGGTTGCAGCACTGGGTGGTTCCTTTCCGGCCTCTGCCGCCACGGCCTGTGCCGGAGTGATAGACTGCTCCCGATGATTAACCGATTTTTACTATCCGTCATTTTTGGTTTGGCCGCCGGGGCGGCGGGGTGGAAGATTGAGACCATCGCCGGCAACGGTAAACCGGGCTACGCCGCCGACCAATTGAACAACCCCTACGGCTTAGCGATTGGCCCGGATGGCGCGCTCTATATTTGCGACATCGACAATCACGTCGTGCGGCGATTGGATCTGGGCACGCGGCGGTTAACCACAGTGGCGGGGAACGCGCGCATGGGTTATGCGGGGGATGGCGGCGCGGCGACGGCGGCGACTCTAAACCAGCCTTACGAAGTGCGTTTCGACAAAGCCGGAAACATGTTCTTCGTCGAGATGAAGAACAATGTGGTGCGGCGCGTCGATGCCAAGACGAAGATCATCACAACGGTCGCCGGGACCGGGAAGCCCGGTTTTTCTGGCGACGGCGGTCCGGCGGACAAGGCGCTTTTGAATCAGCCGCACAGCATCCAATTCGATCCGGATGGGGGCCTGTTGATTTGCGACATCGCCAATCACCGCATTCGCCGCGTCGATATGAGGACGGGGATCATCAGCACATGGGCCGGGACCGGGGAGAAGAAGCCGACGCCCGATGGGGCGGCGCTTGCGGGGACGCCATTGAATGGTCCGCGGGCCATTGACGCCGACCCGAAAGGCAATCTGTATTTGGCGCTTCGCGAAGGCAATATGGTTTACCGCATTGATTGGAAGGCGAAGACGCTGCACCATATTGCGGGTACTGGCGCGAAGGGTTGGGCAGGCGATGGCGGCCCGGCGAAGCAGGCGTTGTTGAACGGGCCGAAAGGGATAAGCTGGTCGAAGGACGGCGGCGTCTACATCGCCGATACGGAGAGCCACACCATTCGCCGCATCGATCTCAAGACCGGCATCATCAGTACGCCCGCCGGCAATGGTAAACGCGGGGATGGGCCGGAGACAACGCCGGCTGAGTGCTCCATGGCCCGGCCCCACGGCGTGTTTGTCGATAAGAAAGGCGTCGTTTATATCGGCGATTCGGAAGCGCATCGGGTGCGGCGGTTGGCTACTTCGAAATAAACCCGGCGGCGGCGAGGATCAGGCCCAGACGGCGGTTGTCGTTTGGCGCCTGGAAGGTTTTGTCGATGGCGAGCGTTAATTGGACGGCTTCATTTTTTGCCGCGAAAGGCGCTGTTCGCAACGTGTGCGAACCGGTAGCGAGGAGTGTTTGCGAGAGCATCGTCTGCCCGTCGAGAGCGATCGTGATCTGCCGGCCGGGGGCCTGATCGGGGAGATATATTCTCACCTCCAGGGACGCTGGCGCGCGTGGCCGCTTCAGCAGCAAGACCGCGCGGCCGTCCATCCATCGCCACTGTTCATTTTCCAATTCATGCACGCCGGAGACGATTTGCGACGAGGCCTCCGGCGAGCCCATTTGCAAATACGACAACTCCGGTTTGCGCGCGATTACCGATATGGTGCGGACGATGTCGATTGGTTCGTTCGAGATGTCGAAGGGGCGCAAACCCTTGGCTGCGGAGGAGTAAGCCGAGCGTGAATTGAGGCCGATCAGACGCAGCGGAATCGGCGACGTGATGACCGTCTCACGGACCGCCGCGGGCACGCCACCGCCGGTAGTGAATTTCACGGAATCGGCAAGCGGGCTGGTGATCACGAAGTCACCGGGCTGTACCGCTTGGCCGCGCAGAAGCGGCAACGCGCCCCGCGACTCCAAATAGAAACGCAACCCCCACTCGCCGTTCACCCACACTCGTTTCTCGTTCGGCGCGGTGTTGGCGATACGCCGATAGCCGTCCCAATGTTGGTAATTCACCGTCGCCAGCAGCAAGCCCAACACCAGATTCGCGGCGACGGCCCAGTAACCCGTATGCTCCGCGACGAGAATACAAACCGGCAGCGCGAGCGGTAATAGATACCGTGCCGATCCGGCGAAAAACAGCACGAGCGCCGCGGCGAAGAACAACAGAATCCACTGCCCCAGCCACCCATGCTTCCGCGCGCCCGCCAGAATCAACGAGCCAACAAAGATCGACCCCCAACACAGCGGGTTGGGATCGAAGCAGGCCGCAATTGCCGCCGGAGCGATTGCCCAAAGCCATTCGTGACGGAAGATGGAAATCGCCGCAAGCGGCGTCACCAGCCACCCCAGATGCGCCATCAGCGCCACGGCGTTTCGGATCTTGTTCTCTAACCTTTGCAGGCCGTAGGTGTTGAAGTAGCCGGTGAGAACTTGAGCCGGCATACTGCCCGATGTGGCCCGCTCCCACAGTTCATAAGCGCCCAGCGCAATGGGTATAGTTGCCAGCACCCAGTGAGGCTTTCGGCGTATCAAAAAGAGAATCGGCGCCAATACAATGGCCTGATATCCGCAAGCCGCGGCGAGCACCATGGCCCCCGCCGCCAACACCATTTTCTCCGCCAGGAATAGCGCCGTGGCCAGCAGCCAGAACGCGACCAACGGAAGGTCGCTTTCCAGCGATGTCCCGTTCACCACAAACGCCGGCGCCGCGCAAAAAAGCAAAACAGCGAGTAGCGCCTTCTCTGTATATCGCCTTGCAATCGCCAACGCCGACAATGCCGCAATCAACGAGAACGGAATGTACGCCGCATGGAACGGCACTTCATAGACGTCGTGAAAAACAGCGAGAATCGCGCCTAAGTACCAGACGTTGAACGGCGGATGCGGATGCCCTTGCATGGACACCACATCGCCCTGAAACGCGTACGAAGTGTGCTTGGGATGCAGCGGCTCAATTTGCGCGTGCTGCGCGCCGTACAGGTAATAGATGTCGTCGCCCTGGATGGGCTGGGATAGAAAGGGCAGCCGCAGCGCCAGCACAAATGCGATGACGATTAGCGCCTGCCGTTTCCACACGCTTACTCGCCCAGGTACGCCTGATAATCGGCGGCGGACATCAGCCCTTCCACTTCGGCCAAATTCGCCAGCTTCACCTTCACCAGCCAGGCAGCGCCATGCGGATCGGCATTCAACTTCTCCGGCGCGGTCCCTAGATCGGCATTCGATTCCAAAACTTCGCCGTTAACAGGCGAGTAAATATCGGACACGGCCTTCACCGATTCCACCGAGCCCAGCGCCTTGCCCATCTCCACGGCTGTTCCCGCTTTCGGCAAATCGACATAAACGATGTCGCCCAGTTCCTCCTGCGCGTGGTCGGTAATGCCGATGGTGCCCGTGTCCCCTTCAATTAGGATCCACTCGTGTTCTTTGGTGTATTTATAATTTTCCGGATACATTATTTTGCTCGCTTGTAGAAGGGCGTTGCGATCACTTCCGCGTCAACCGCCTGATTGCGAATCATAACTTGAATTGGTTGCCCGATGTTGGCTTTCTCTACCGGAAGATAGCAAAGCCCAATGTTCATGTTCACCGTAGGACCCGGGCCGCCGGAAGTAACCCACCCGCCGCCGGCAATATCATAGCCGTCGCGGCCAATTCCGCGACCCGTCATTTTGAACCCGCACAGCTTCCGCTTCAGCCCCGCCGCCTTGATTTCCGCGAGCTTGCCTTTGCCCAGAAACTCGCCCTTGTTGAACTTGACGATCCAGCTCAACCCGGCTTCCAGGGGATTCAATTCATCGGTGATTTCATGGCCGTAGAGCGCCATCGACGCTTCCAGCCGCAGCGTATTCCGCGCGCCCAGCCCAGCGGGTTTAATCCCAAACTCTTCGCCCGCCGCTAGCAGTTCATTCCACACTCGCGCAGCTTCGCTGTTGGCGACGTAAATCTCGAATCCATCCTCGCCCGTATATCCCGTACGCGCGATCGTTGCCGGCGTGCCCGATACTTCGCCCCTCCTAAACCAGTAGTAAGAAATCGGCGTCAGCGCGGTCGCCGTCAGCTTCTGCAATGTCTCCACCGCGCGCGGTCCTTGCACCGCGATCTGGGACAACTCCGGCCCAATATTGACCACGCTGGCGTCAAACCCGCGCAGCGCGTTCTGCTCCTGAATATGAGCGAAATCCTTGTCCTGATTCGATGCATTCACGCATAGGAAAAAATGATCGTCGGAAAACTTGTGTACCAGGATGTCATCGACAAACCCGCCGCCTTCCAGAATCAGCCCGCTATAATGCGCCTGCCCCGCTTGCAGCTTGGCCGCGTCATTGCACGACACCCAATTCACTAATGCCAAAGCCTGCGGCCCGCGAACCTCAATCTCGCCCATATGCGAGACGTCGAACAGTCCCGCCTTGCCACGAACTGTCGCGTGTTCATCAAGGATTCCGGTGTACTGCAACGGCATGTCCCATCCCCCGAAATCGACCATCTTCGCGCCTGCGGCGCGATGCACCGCATGCAGCGGCGTTTTGCGGAGTACCCCAGAAGCGCTTTCCATGAAACTCTAAGGATAACCGTGTTAGCTTCGGAAAATGAAATCGATTTCCTGGTCCTATCACCGCCAAGGTTGAACCACCTGCGGACGAACGCAAGAGTTTCTTGCGAAAAATAATGTCGAGGTCGCCGCTCGCGTTGACGCGAAGAAGAATACGATCGGCCGCGACGAAGCCCTGGCGCTAGCCCGCCGGGCTGACGAAATCGTCTCCGCGAAGGGCAAGAACGTCAAACGCCTGAAGCCGAAAAACGCCGCCGATGAAGACATCGCCGCCCTCGTCATCGGCCCCAGCGGAAACCTTCGCGCTCCGGCCTTCTTCGTTGGCAAGCGCTTAATCATTGGCTTCCACGAAGATGCCTACCGCGAGGCGCTCACTTAGGCGGAGCCGTTTCGCCTTTCTTCCGCAGTGTTGGGGCTTTGCGCTTACTTTGCGATTCAGCCTCTTTCTGGGCGCTTACTTTCTTCTCCGATTGCTCTTTCGTCGACAGCAACGCGTCGCGCTCCTTCTTCTCTTGGGCGTCGCGATCGATCACCGATTGCCCGCGCCCGGCTAAGTCCTCCTGCGCCAGTTCGAACGAATCTTTCGTTGTCTCAATCGCCGTCTCCAGAACCAATTCGTACCGCCCAATATCCTTCGGCTTGGCGTCGCGTACCCTTTCCAGCCGCGCCAGCAATCCCTTCTCCGCCTCGGCCAGCGCCTTCACGCCCAACGCCACGTCCACCTTCCGTTTCAACGCGTCATCGGTCACCGTATCGGCCGCTTCAATGATCTTCGTGTACTCATCCAGAAGATCGTGAATCAAAATGCTCCGCCCCGCCTTTTCGCGTTTCAGCAGGCTTTCTACCTGGTCCACACGCTGCTTGGCGAAAAGCATATATAGTTGCAGCCGTTCGTTGCGCTCCTGCACCAACCGCACCTGGTCCACTTCGTCGCCGGTCAGGAAGTCTCTGTCTTGCGCCGTCAGCGTAAACGCTAAAACGAATAGTAAAAACCGCATCATGACCCTCGCAAAGTCGCGTCTACTAGCGCTTCGATCTTCTTCGCCACATGCGCTAAGACATCGTCCAGCACGGGCCGGTCGTCAACACTCATGTCGCGCTTGAAGGTATCCAGACGCCGCTGCAATTCCCGGAGCCGCAGTTCGGCACGCTTAAAATACTTCGGACTCCGCCTCGCATTTTTTCCCGTGGCCGCCAGTGAATCCACGGATAAATCCACCGACGCCTGGAACTCCTTCAGTTGATCCTTGATCTTCTCGACATCGTTACGATCCAACTCCGCGCGCATCGCCGTCAGCAGTTCCCCCGCATAAACCAGTGCTTTTTCCGAGCGCTTTTCCAGATTCGGTTCCGCCTTTACCGCCGCCAGATCGGTTCCAAAGAGCAACCCTGAAAACCACACCGCCAAAATCAGTCGCGTCATTGTTTGTCCAGCACTTTCTTCACCACACGAATCCGCTGCCTGGCCTTAAACTCTTCTTCCGGGCTCTTTCCCCCACTCACCGCCAGGAATTTTTCGTACGCCGGCAGAGCCTCTTTGTAGAGCTGCATCCGGTCGTAGCATAGCGCGCGCAGGTACCACTGCGCGGGAGTCTCCTCGCCCAGCGACCGCAGTTTGTCGAAGGCCGTCAGCGAGCCCTGATAGTTCCCTAGCAAGAATAACGTCGACGCCAACTCACGCCACGCCATCAGCGCCTTCGGATCGGCCTGCGCCGCGTTGTAGAACTCCTGCGCCGCGCCCGGCAAATTCTTCGCTTCGCGCAGCAGCCGGCCCAGTGTCAGCCGCAACTCCACGTTGCCTGGCTCTTGCTGCACGGCCGCCGCGATCAGCGGCAGCGCCTTGTCATTCTGTTTGGATTTCAAATAGGCCGTCGCCAAGGCGAATCGATTTGCCGCCGTTGGCGACGTCTTCACCGCATTTTCCAACTCGGCCACCGCCTCCGCCGCCTGCCCGCTCTCGAGCAGCAAAACGCCCATCCGCTCCCGCGCTCCCGGGTTATCGGGAAACTGTTTGTAGATCGCAATTGCCGCTTCGCGATTCTTTGCCTGCTCGTGAAACGACGCTAACTCCAGCAGTGCGTCGCGATAGGATCCATCGGTCTCCGCCGCGCTGGTGAACCAAGCCGCGCTTTCCTTCACGCGCCCCTGCCGCGCCAACGTACGCCCCATCGCCAACATGGCTTCCGGCCGCTTGCCGTCCGCGGTCAAAGCGGCGCGCAGCGGAATCTCCGCGGCTTCGAATTTATCCAGACTCAGCAACGCTTCGCCCATGTAGTAGTTAGGACGATATTCAGCCGGCTTCTGTTTCCGCGCTTCTTCCAGTAAAGCCGCCGCCTCCGCAAACTGTTTCTGCCGCAAGTGCAAAACTCCCAGATTCAGTTGCGCCTCATACAGTCCGGGCTTCGCCGCCAGAACTTTCTTGTAAGCCGCGATTGCCTCGGCGTCCCGGTTCAACAGGCTCAACGACAGACCTAAATGAAACTGCGCCGAAAAGTCGTCGCCGTCCTTTTCCACGGCCTGTGCAAACAATTTGGCGGCGTCCTCATATTTCTGAGCTTCCAGAGCCTTCATGCCATCCGCTGATGGGTCGCCCGCCTGTAAGCCGAATGCGAGAATTAGAATGCGCAGCATACGCCTTCAGTTTAACGGCCCTGCGGCCATGTAGGATGTGAGTGCGCGCGGCGCGAGGCAGCCGAAACTCAAAGGCGCTCATCATAAACTAGCGTTCTGGCCACAGTGCATGCACCGGAAGTACCGTTGATGTCTGAGTCTGACGCTCTTTACATGCCACCCCGGCCGGATTGCCCGCTTGCAGGCCTAACGCGATTAGCCGGCCACCCGCAAAACGGCTTGCCTCGATGTAAGATGTGAGTATGGAAGTGACACTCACGGACGAGCAGAAGGCGTTCGTTCGCCAAGGCATCGCGATGGGCCGATACAGCCACGAGGAAGACGCTCTGCGCGAAGCCTTGTCATTGTGGGAGGAGCGTGAGCGGTGCCTCGCGGAGATTCGCGCGGATCTGGCTGTAGCCGAAGATCAGTTCGCGCGCGGCGAAGGGCTTACCGTCTCCTCTAAAGAGGAGTCAGACCAACTCGCGGACGAAATCAATCAGCGTGGTGTGGCGCGGCTTGCCGCTATGGCGATCAAACGCTAAATGCGTTATCGCGTTTTGCCGCATGCTAAAGCGGAGATTGATGCCATCTGGCTCTACATCGCAACCGAAAGCGGCAGCAAAGAAATAGCCAATCACCTGATCCAAAAAATCACAAACTGCTTCTGGCTGCTTGTTGGAAATCCCAAAGCCGGCCGTCAGCGGGATCACGACTTGGGCGCGAATTTGCGCAGCTTTCCGGTGGCGGATTACGTCGTCATCTACCGCATCGAAGACTTTGGCCCGCTGATTCTTCATGTGATTCGAGGCAGCCGAGACCTCAAGGCGCTCATCATCAACTAGACTTCTGGCCACCGGTGCCGGAAGAGCCGGTCGCCGAGTCTGAGACTTCTACGATGCCACCCGGGGCGGATCGCTCGCCCGCATGTCTACTGCGGTTAGCCGGCCACACGCAAAACGGCAGCGCCTCGATGTAAGACGTGAATATGGAAGTGCACCTGACTGACGATCAGAAGGCGTTTGTTCGCCAAGGCATCGAGTGTGGCAGGTACAGCCGCGATGAAGATGCACTTCGCGACGCCTTGTCGTTGTGGGAGGAGCGTGAACGGCGGCGTGCGGAAATTCTCGCGGCCGCCGATATTGCCGAGGCTCCTTTGCACGCGGGAATAGACGAATGATCACGACAAGAGATGAGGCCGCACAACTCGCTTAGGAACTAAAGCAGCGTGGCAGGTCCAGACTTTCCGCCCAGAAGATTTGCTCTTAACTGGGTATCCCCTTGACTCAGCCGACCCCAACCTGTAGATTTGGGCTGTGGAAGATTACCCGCGAACCGTCCAGGAGTTCGAAGAGCGGTTTTCGACCGAGGACGGGTGCCGAGCATATCTGGTGAGTGTTCGGTGGCCAGATGGCTTTCGATGTCCGCATTGTCAGGGGTCGAAGGCTGTCATGGTTCGTGCCACTTTGTTCCAGTGCTGTGCGTGCCGGCGACAGACCTCGGCGACGGCAGGCACAATTTTCCAGGACACGCGGAAGCCGCTGGTGACGTGGTTCCGCGCGATGTGGTATGTGACGAGTCAGAAGAACGGAGCCAGTGCTCTTGGGTTGCAACGCGTCTTGGGGTTGGGTAGTTAGGAAACTGCCTGGACGTGGCTGCATAAGTTGAGACGCGCGATGGTCCGGCCGGATCGGGACCGGCTGAAGGGCTGGGTCGAAGTGGATGAAACCATGGTCGGTGGATTGGAAGAGGGTGTCGCAGGCAGGCAAACCGAGAGTAAAGTTCTCGTAGTCATTGCCGCCGAGGTCGATGGTCCAGGCATTGGGCGGATTCGGATGCGAGTGATAGAAGACGCCTCTTCCGCCAGCTTGCACCCTTTCGTCCAGGATTGCGTCGAGCCCGGAAGTACGGTCCACACCGACGGCTGGCAAGGCTACACGGGCTTGGACAAGAAAGGGTATCAGCGGGAACTCACGGTGCTGCGGGGCGGAGGAAGGAAGCCTCCGTGCTGTTGCCGCGCGTTCACCGGATCGCCGGCTTGTTGAAGCGGTGGCTGCTCGGTACCCACCAAGGCGCCGTGGCATCGCAACACCTCTCCTACTACCTCGATGAATTCACCTTTCGGTTCAACCGTCGGAAGTGAAAAGCCGCGGCAAGCTCTTCTTCCGGCTCATGCAACAAGCAGCCAGCACCTCTCCGAAGACCTACGACGCCTTAATCGACCGCTCCAAGTCCTCACAGCAGGTGACACAACAGGTTGGGGTTGGCTGAGTCAAGGGGATACCCAGTTGCTCTTAAATCGGTTTTCGGCTTTTGCCCGAAGCAGCGAAGAGATTGCAGATCGAATCACCGAGGCCATCCCGTAGGAGGAACTGCCGCCACGGTGATGTAGTGCTCGCATGAATCGCTCGCGACACCCGAGCGGGCGGCTCTGAACCGTCGACCCGCTTGGCCGCCAGTTGACGCAGAGCGGTTACCGCCGCCTCGCACCGAAGCGTTAGCCAGACATCATCTCCTTCAAATAC
>ENA-ORBV01005656-ORBV01005656.1-microbial-mat-metagenome-genome-assembly--contig:-NODE-5656-length-22769-cov-4.771726_pt1 | contig 22769 bp, 15 predicted proteins | sample MGYA00237777_ERZ505514 | MGnify/ENA primary metagenome ERZ505514 (study PRJEB26160, sample SAMN06269048) | microbial mat metagenome | isolation source: Oligotrophic lake microbial mat | place... | reverse complement strand
TTAATGATACGGCGACCACCGAGATCTACACCTCTCTATTCGTCGGCCAGCGTCAGATGTGTATAAGAGACAGGCATAGCTCCGGCGGCGACGAGCTGACCATCACCGGCCTGTTCCTCGAGCCGCGGTGGGTGCCCGCCACTTCATCCAGCAAGTTCTTCCCGTATCTGTCCGCTCGTCTGGCGCTGCTCCACCAGACCAGCAACTTCGGATCGGGCTCGAACGGATCGGGCGTTGGCGCCGGTGCAGGTCTGGCGGTGAAACTGACGAAGACGGTCAATCTCGATGCAGGGGTGCAGGTAGTCCGCCAGCAGTTGGGTGATTTCGAGTTCAACGGCGGCGGTGGTCAGCTCGTCGGCAGTTTCGAGCCGTTCACCACTTACGCAGCAAAAATCGGCTTGAGTCTGGGATTCCCGAGCCGCTGACAGCCCGAACTGCGAGATCGCTGCAACGCAGATCCGTCATAACGCCCACGAGCTTCGGAGAGACAGACAATGACATCGATCGTGCGGGCAGGGCTCGTACTCGGGCTATTTGGTGTGACCGCCTGCGGTGGCGGCGGCGGCGGCGGTGGAATCGTTCAGAACCCGGGGCCGCCACCCGGTCCGGCCATCACCGCGCTCAACCTTGCTCCTGGCAGCGCGAGCCTTTTCGTCAGCCAAACGGTGACGCTGGTTCCGACGCCCAGCCTTGGTGGCACAAGTGTCAGCGTGCAGTACGCCTGGTCCACCAGCGCAGCAGCGGTGGCCACAGTGGCCGGCGGTGTCGTCACGGCGGTGGCTCCGGGTACCGCGGTCATCACCGCGATCGCGACGGCAAGCGGAACGGGCTTCACGACGGCCACGCAACCGGCGACGTCCACGATCGTCGTCAGCAATCCACCGGCAGTGGTGGTGGCGCTGTCGCCAACGTCGCTGGCGCTCAACGTGGGCGAGAGCGGCACGTTCAGTGTTCAGATCACCGGAGGACTGACGACCCCCACGCTGGCCACCTGCACCTCGTCGGACGTGTCGATCGTGACCGTGACGCTGACCGCCGCCGCCTGTCGGGTGACCGGTGTACGCGCCGGCAACGCAACCATCACGGCGCGCGCGTCAACAGGTGAGGGAGCGTCGGCGAACGTTGCCATTTCGGCGCTTCCGCCGGCACTCGGACCAATAACGGTGACGCCGAGCAGTGTAAATCTCGCCATTGGGCAGAGCATCGCGCTGGTGACCAACGCAAACCCGGCCAGCCCTGTCGTCGGCGTGACACTGACCCATGAGTCGACCGTGCCGAATGTTGCGACCGTAACTCCGGCGGGCATCGTCACCGGGGTCTCGCCCGGTACCACGATCATTACGGTGACGGCGACTGGCACGGGCACCGGGTTCATCACCACCACGCGGACGACGACCGTGCCCGTGGTCGTGAGTGCCGCCCCGAACGCCTTTGACTCCCTCCAGGTAACGCCGACGAGTGCCAACCTCGCGGTCGGTCAGACCGTCACGATTCGGGCGACTCCGCTTCCCACGCGAGGTGGTGTCACGACGACGGTGACCTATCAGTCGAACAACCCACCTGTCGCGTCGGTCGCCAACACGGGCGTGGTCTCCGCCAACACGCCGGGAATCGCGAGCATCAGTGTCACGGTTGTGTCGAGCGGGCCAGGCTTCAGCACCACTACGCGCACGGTGAACGTTCCGGTGACGGTGGTTGCGGCGCCGCCCGCGCTGACGGCGCTGAGCGTCTCGCCCACTGCGGCCTCGATTATCGTCGGGCAGAGCACCGCACTCGCGCCAAATCCGACGCGGGCAAGCGGCACGGTGTCGGTCACCTATGCCTATCAGTCGAGCGCGACCGCGATTGCGACCGTGTCCTCGACCGGAGTCGTGCTCGGCGTATCGCCAGGCATGGCAACCATCACCGTCACAGCCACCGGCAGCGGTAGTGGATTCACCACCACCACGCTGACGACGACCGCGCAGGTGACGGTGGCCGCGGCGACGGCCTGCATCATCGCCGATCGTACGCTCGACTTCACGGCGACCGGCACCATCACCGCCAGCGATTGCCTACGAAGCGGCGTGCGATACCAGTATTTCCGCGTCAGCACCATCATGCCGCGTGTCATACAGTTCGCGGTCGCCTCCACGTTCGACCCCGTCGGCGTGACCGCCGTCGCGGATACGGCCACGCGCTCGGTGTTCAACATCGGCACGACCAGCGCCACCGGCGCCTTCTTCATTCCGGCCGGCCCCACGTTGTTGGGCGTGGCGTCGCTGGACGGTGCGTTGGGCGCGTTCAGTGTGAACGTGGTGACGCAGCAGGAAGATGTCGACAACTGTCGCAGCGTGACGATCGCCGGCGCACTCACCAGCGGCCAGCGGCTGACCGCCAACAGTTGCCTTGGCACGAGTCGGCGATTCGACCGTTTTCTGGTGTTCGCGCCCGGGAAGTCCTGTACGATCGACATGCGCGTGACCGGACAGACAGGTTCGATCGCCAATCCATATCTGGAAGCATGGAACAGCACCGGCGGATCGCTGGTCACGAGCAACGACGACGCCTCGGCGGGCACTTTCGATGCACGCATTGTGATGAAGGAATGCGTCGACCTGGCAGGGGGCTTTCTCGATGTACGCGCCCAAGCGCTGACCGCAGCCGATTTTGGCGCGTACAACATCACGGTGACGTTCGGTCCGCTGATTCCGGGCGCGCCGAGTGTGCGGGGGGCGTCGTGCGAGGTGCAGCTCGCGAAGGGAGCTGATGAGGTGAGAGCGACGGGTCTCGCAACAGCGGGCTGCCGGCCGTGACGCACGACCACTGGCCGAGCCCTGTGCGTGGTGCTCGCCGCGGACTTTCCTGTTTAAGACTTGCGATGTGATTCCGTAGCCGCATTTCTCTGCCCGCTTCCGCCGCTTTGCGAGAGACTCCCATGAGCACATCGATACCCACGGCTTTGCCGTCGGATCAGGGTGAGCGCCTGATCGAAGTGCTTCGGCGCGCGATTCCGCTCTTGCCTCGGGAAATGCGCAGCAGTGTCGCGGCGCTGCTTACTGGCGAGAATCTGGCGATCACCACCTTCGTGTTCGCGGCCTGGGGAGCGGCGCATCTTGTCGGCGTGGGTCAGGTCGTCGATGTTGGACTATTGGCGTTCGGAGTTCTGACGTTGGGCACGATGGCCTTCGAAGCTGCGGGCTTGATCGGACAATGTCTGGAGAAGTCGGCGACAGCGAAACGTTCGAGTGATCTCGATGCGGCGGCCGCGCTCCTCGCTTCGGCGATCACCCTGCTCGGCGCGGCGCTCTTCAATGCACTCCTGATGAAGTACGCAGCACGAAAGGGGACCGCGGTACGGCCGAGCAGCGTGCCGAACGACATGCCTCGCTACTTCGCTCTCACCCCTGAAGAATGGCTGTACCAGCTTGGCTATCGGCGGATGGCGACGCGCGTGCGCGCGGGTGCGGCGACCGCCCTCGAGTTCTTCGAACGGAGACAGTCGTTTGCGAGCGCGAAGGATGTGACCGGCTGGCTCAAAGGGATGGATCTCTCAAGCCCCGTGACGCTGGCCGGTTTCGACAAAGGCACGGAGCTGGTTGGCTATATGCAGCTCAAGCCCGGGATTGTCGCAAAACTGAAGGCAATGCCGACACAAGCTGAGCAGATCATGGCGAGTCTCAAACCAAGCGACTTTGAGATCGGTCGATTCTTTACGAAACCGGGCGTCGGTATGCAGAAGCTCGGCATCGGCGATCAGAATCGCGTCTTCTGCCGATTCCGGGTGAGTACTCCGGTCGAAGCGCTGGAGTCGACCACGCGCTCCACAAGGGATACGTGGACTGTGCGCGGTCAGTCGACGAAAACCAACGACTACTGGGCCGTTCGCCAAGGCCACGTCGAAAAAGTTGCGGGCACGCGCTGGTCGAAGGGGCAGCTTGTCGAGGGAGGTGCGATTCAATACCTCGTGCCGGAGGCACGCTACCTGTACTTCACGGGGCAGCTTGAGATGACCACCAGTGCCTCGGGATTTGGTATGAAGACCGGTGTGATGCTGCAACGCATTCGTTTGCATTGAGATCAAACAGAGGCGAGGCTCGCGGTCCGCCTACGCCGCCGCCCCTACTGCGTCACCTGCGCCACACACGTCATCCCGCCCAGCCACCCGCGCTTCAACACCGGAGCGCCGCTCGGCAGGTCGAACTCCACCACCACCGGCCGCGCATCCTTGCCCGTCGCATTCCACTCCACGCGACCGGCACCGTCGAACTTCGCGGCCTGCGCCACCATGCGGAACAACGCCCACTCGCCCGTCGCCGTGGCCACCGCCACCGGCTTGTTCTTCTTGAACTGCGCTTCGAGTCGTGCGTCGCGACCGGAGGTGGAGGGCCAGATGACTTCGTTGCGCGGGGTGCGACTGTCGAAGCGCGCTTCCGTGCCGCTGTGCTTCAGCACGATCAACGGCGTCTGATCGGACGTGATGCCACGCGCCATCCATCGCAACTGCGGCGACGCGATATCGTTGGGGAACAGGGCGGCCGACACGACGGGCGGCGCGATTGAAGAACTCGACGAAGCTCGCCGACAGCGCAACGCCGCCGGACGGCTTGGCCGACCACCGCGTGCCCTGCTTCTCCAGCAACGGATCGAGTCGCTCCTGCCTGAACGCCCACAAGGCGCCGGTGCCAGGCGCCAGCATCGCACTCACCTCGGCGATGCTGGCCTCGCTCTGAGCGTCGGGCGCAAACGGGAACTTGGCGAGCATGGGCGTCATCGCGGCACACAGTGCACGTCCGCGTTCGTTGAGGATGGTGGCGAGCGCCGCGGCGCCGCCGCCTCCACCGCCCGCAGGTGCCGCCGCGACGGGCGCAGGCGCAACGGCGACCGGACGCGGTGCCGGCGCGCGCGTGGAGGCTGCGGTGCGCAACACCGCCTCCACACCGCTGATCGGTGCCAGCAGCAGCTGTTCGAGCGGGGCTGCCACGACCGCGCTCGCGCTCCCCAATTCAAATGCCTGCGCCACGCGTTTGGCAGCCACGCGCGCCCGTGTCACGTCGCCGCCGGCCATCTGTGCCGCCTGCGCGATGTCGCGCGCCGTGATGGTGTCGCGCGGTGGCGGCATGCCCGCGATTTGCTTCAGCGTGCCCTGCAACGCCAGCAAGCCATCCACGTACGGCTGGTTTTTCTCCGAGATGTACTTGTCAACAATTGCGGGCGGCGTCACGGCGTGTACCGGTTGAAACGCGGCACGCGTGGCCGAATCGACATCGGTGTTGACGGCGATCGTGCGCAGCACTTGCAACATCGGCGATTGTGTGCCCGCCAAGGCGTCGAGTTTGCTCGCGGCGTCCTGCACCGTGCTCGGACGCACAACGCCGATGCTCTGCACCACCTGTCGCCATGCACGCACGTAATCGTCGCGATAACGCGCGCGTAAGGCGCCGATGACGCTATCCCGATCGGCCGAACGCATCGCCGTCGCATCGCCGACCACCCACATCTCGCCTTTGAAGAACTCGTCGGAGTTCTTGAACGCGTCCACCATCAGCTTGGCGCCGGGGGCGGTAAACGCGCCGGCCACTTCCTGTGGCACGGTGAGTACGCCGGGTGCCTGCGGCAGCTTGAGCGGCGGCACCTTCCTATTGGCGGCGCCAAGCATGTTCACGTAGATCTGCTCGCCGCCGGTGAAGCGTGACAGAAAGTTTCGTACCCTCGAAACGAGTGACGCATCGGCACTCACTGGCCACGGATTGAATGTCGGCAGCGCACTTGCATAGAACTCGAACTGGCGGCGAGCGAGCGACGTGACGTCGGCGTCGGTCGTTTGCCCGCGTTGCCAGCTCGCAAGTAACACCGGCGTGAGAAACTCGCGCGTGCTGCGTTCAGGCGAGACGGTGGTGACGAGATAGCCCTTGAGCCAGCCGTATGTCCGCTGATAGTCCGAGCCGGCATCGGGCACCTCGGGCAGCGCCTTGAGCGAATCGACCATGGCGCCCCAACCAGTGGCAAAAAGCTGTTTGCGAAAGCCGTCGTACCACACGGGACGTGCCGCGTCGAGCAGTTCCTCGCCCTGCCACAGGCCGAGACGCATGAAGAGCGGCGGGCCTTCACGCACGCGCGTGCGCAAGGTGTCCAACTGCGCGCGCAGCACATCGAGTCGTCGCAATCCGTCGACCGACGGAATTGCGACGGTGCCCGGCGTCGACTGCACAACGGGGAGCGCGGCAACGTCACGAGCTGCCTGAGCAATGCGCGCGCCCATCGCGCGATTGCTGAGCCACGACACCGAAACAGCGCCGAGTACAAGCGTGCTGGCGGCAATGGCACCGCCAAGCAGCACGCGTCGCGTACGTTGCACACTCACGCCGCCGTGCGCGACGGAGTTCGCACCTCCGTCGGCCAGTACGACATCGCGGAAGAAACGATCGAGAAACACCCACTCCGGCACTTTGCGTGACGTCGCGGCAGCGGCCGGCGCGGGCGCCGATGCGGCGATGGACATATCGCGAAAGATCTGCGTGGCGTCGGACGCCGAGGCGACGCTGCGAGACTGCGCGGCAGGCGCGGCTGCGACGTCGCGCACCAGCACCGGACGTGCACCGGCAAAGTAGAAGCCACGCAACAGCGGGCTCACGCCAAGCTGCGTGGGTCGGCACAGTTCGAGCAGCAGCGCGGTCACGGACGCCTGCAGCTTGCGCACTTCACGCGGCAACTCGTAGGCACCGTAGCGCCGCGATTCCACGCTCTCGCGCGCCAGCAGCTCTGCCCGACGCGAGGCGAGCGAGTCCGCGATCTGCGTGAACGCCGCCTCGATGCGCGGCGTCAGTCGTTCGGCATAGTTGCCGGTGTTGGACGACGCGTCGAACGGCAGCGTGGCGCCCAGTGGTGCGCGCAGTTCGTCTTTCGTAAAGACGGAGACCCACGCTTCGAAATGCGGTACGCGATCCATCTTCGTGAAGAGCACGTAGATGGGCACCGCGAGACCGAGTTCGCGCGCCGCTTCGGCCAGTCGCTGACGCAGCGATTGCGCGAGCGTGGCGAGCTGCTGTCCGTTGTTGCCCGCGTAGAACAGATCACATGGAATGCAGACGACCGCGGCACGCGGGGCCGCCTGGCCCTGACCGACGGCGGCGGCCATGCGCGAGGCGCGCAGGGCGCGCACCACCTTCGACCAGCGCGGTCCGTCGGCGAGTAACGCGGCCGTGAGTTCGGTCAGCACGGCCTGCTGCATGAGCCAGACGTTGGCGGTCGTGGTGGGGGCCGGTGCGTCGGTGGGCGCGGCGGGTGCATCACCGGCCAGCAACTGCGGGTCGCCGCCGGAGCGCGCGACGACTGACGTCTTCGCACTGCCAGCCGGGCCGAGCACCAGCACCAGCGCGCGACCGGCAAGCCCGCCACGCGGCAATCTCGATCGCGCGCCACTGATCGCGAGCAGCACATCGTCGCCCGGATCGAGCTCGGGTTCCGCGTCCTGTGGGCGGAGAAACCAGGCGACGGCACCGGCTCCGATGAGACCGAGCAGCACAAAGCCGATGCGTAGTCCCCAGCGCGACAGCTCGTCGAGCGTCATCGTGCGATCGAGCACCACCATCGCCACGATGAAGATCAGCAGCACCGCAGCGGCCATCAGCCACCGTGTGTTCGACTTGCTAAGCGCCATAAGGAGGGCCGTCGGTTGACGTAGCGGCGGTGGGCGCGAGCGCGCGGATTTCGCCGCTGGTGCTGCGCAACGTGAACACGTAGACGCCCCAGAGTGCAGCCAACAGCACCACGCTGGCAATGGCGCCGATGGTCAGCCGCTTGAGCCACGGATCGACGCTGACGACGCGATCGGCCGGCGGACGCCAGGCCGGTGCCAGTTCGCCCGGCGCGCCGCGCAGCCGCGCGAGTCGCTCACCGACGCGGGCCGTGATCGTCTGCAGCGAGCCACCATCGCCGGTACCGTACTTGCCGCGAAAGCCAAGCAACAGACAGAGCTGGTACACCTCGAGCAGGTCAGTGAGCTCGGCGGAATCAGGACGCGCCATCAGCTGATCGATGTGCTGAAAGAACCACTCGCCGCCCATGTGCCCGCCGAACAATTCATCCTGCAGCGGTCGGCGTGCCCACTCGGCCGACATCGGCGAACGCGCGTTGAGTACCGACTCATCGAGAAAGGCGACGACGGCGAAGAGGGCCAGTCGTGCGTCCTGCGCCGAATAGCCGCTGCCCAGTGCGTCCTGTTCGGCGCGCGCCAGTAGTTGCGTCAGCTGCGCACGAAAGGCACCCGCGTCGGAGACCTGATGCTGTTCGGCGCGCAGGCGCACCACGGAGGTCAGCGATTCCTGCAGGGCGGACGCGAGCCGACCGTACACGGCGGGAGGAGAGCCGGAGGTCGGAGTCAGAGTGGCTGGGGGACTCACGTGATCTCGCAAGGTGGAAGTCAGAAAATGGACCCATTTGTGCGCGACGACGGCTTCAACCACGAACGGCAACCACCAAGTGTCGAGCTTCGGGTTCGGGCTTGGAGTTTAGAGTGTTCATTCTCGAAGTTCACCGATTGTACTTCCCACCCGACACTTGGTGGTTGACGAACCTGCACCTACTGTGGAACCAATACCGCCGCCTCGACAAACACACCCGGAATCGCGTCCGGTAGGTACACCCCGATCTCGCGCGACTCCGCGAGCGCAATCGCGCACGGACCTGCCAGTGTGAGCTCGAAGTACGTCATGTCCGGCTTGGGTGCGAGTGCGGCAGGCGGCGACGGGATGTGTTCGGTGGGCAGCCCCGGAAATGCGCGCGCCACCAGCTTCATCACGACTTCGCCGGTGCAGGTTTTGCTGAGGCGTTGCATGCGATCGATCAGATCGGCGATCGAGAGGTCTGCCCGCACGGCGAGAAACCAGCGTGCGCCGGGTTCGAAGCAACGGGGGTCGCCGATGGCGGCCACGTGCAGCACATCGGTCGTGCGTTGCAGCGGGACGATATACGCGCGTGAGGAGATGACGACGTCGAGATGCGCGCGCAGCTGTCGCTCCAGAGTGTCGAAGCACGTCGTCAGGTCGAGATGATCGTACGCGGGGAGGTCGCGCGCGTGCGCCGACATGGAGAAGGTGCACAGCGCGCCAGCCAATCGGGCCAGTTCCAGGTAGAGTCGCTCGGGGTGTGCCCGTCGGGCCAGCAGCAGGTGACGCAGCGGCGCATCGGCCGACCGCACCGCATGCAGCAACCAGCGCGTGGCGAGCTCGTTGCCGGCGTATGCGGCACCGCCGCCGGTGACCATCGACGGCGCGCTGGTGATCGATGCCGCGAGCGCGCTTCCCTTCGCTTCGAGCATGGCGATGGTGCGACGCAGCAGATCGAGCAGACGTTCGCTGGCGCCGAGTTGGAGTGTCGGCGGGACGTAGTCGGCGTCGAGCTGAAACTGGCCACGTCCGTCGCGGACGACGCGGGCGATGGGGAGTGAGACCAGCGCGTCGGAGAGTTCGTGATCGAGGAGCAATTGCAGGTTGTGTGCGGCGAAACGCACCACCAGCGGATCGGCGCCCGTAACCTCGTCGATCAGCACATCTTCACGTATGCGAAAGCGCACCGGCGCCGCATCGCCGAATGACAGCGCACTCTCGTCGCGCAGGTTGCTGCTGTCGGTTCGCCAGTCGGGCAGCGCGAGGTGGACCAGATGCGCGTCGCGCGTGGGGGAAAAGCGGTCGGCGAGTGCGGCGACGGGCGGCGAAGCGTCGGCATCCGGCAAATGAAACACGGTGCCGTCGGGGAGCACTCCGCGCGCGTGCACGAGGGAGAACGTGCCGTTGCGCAGCGCGTCCGCATCGATGGAGATGGCGGAGAGCCCGAACGAGAACGGGAAGAGCAATTCCAGCGTCCGCGTCGCCTGATACTCCTGATAGCGTCGTTGCGCCTGGAAGTGTTGCGGCGTGAGGTGCATGCCGTCTTCCCACACGACCCGTCGTGACGGTTGCGCGCTCAGTCGCATGTCACGAGGGTGAATGCGAGATCGGTCTGACGATGCGAGTTCATGCGGGAGGGAGCGTCGGATGCCGTGGGATGATGCCGTTGGATCGCGAAGCAGCATGCGTGTGTCGTGCGACGAGTCCCGTGCCACGATCCTCGCATAGCGGACCCCGCATTGCGGACCCCGCATTGCGCGCGACAGGGAGCGCGTGAACAATTGAAGCATACATCTGCGTTCCGGTTGTCGCGTCGTTCCGGCGCTGGCCGCGCGCCTCACCCACCGATCAGGGATCATGAGCGACGATTTCAGCGCCCGCTACCGTGTGCTCAAGTGCGTTGCGGTGGACGACGGCATCCGCACACACAACGCACAGGATGTCGCGACCGGACGCGTCGTCATGGTGCACGTAGCCGACTCCGCCGGTCCCGACGATGTGGATCGGTTGCGCGCGCAGATCGCGCGGCTCGCCGACGCGGACAAGAATAGCGTTCTCGAGACGGCCACGCTGCCATCGGGATTTGCCATCGTCACCGAGTTCCTGCCGGGGATCACATCGTTTCCCGAATGGCTCGCCGCGCGTGCCCGCCCCGTACCCAGCCCACCGGTGGAGCTGCCGACACCCACCCTGACCGCGTGGCCTTTTCCGACGTCCGAGCCGGCGCCCACGCAAGTGACGCCCGCGCCATCAACACCGCCACCGGTTGCACCGGCGGTGGCGAGTTGGCTTCCGCCGGCGAGCGCCCCGGCGCCGACTCCCGCGCCGGGCGCATTCACGCAGATATTTGGTACATCATCGACCGGTACGGTGACTCCGATCCACGTTCCACCGATGCCGGCTGCGTCACCCGCTCCCGCACCGGCCTCTCCACCACTGGCATCGCCGTCGGTATCAGCGCCGTCGTCACCGGCGGCGCACGATGCCCCCGGTCAATTCACGCGTCTGTTCGGCTCGGGCGGCGCGGCTCCGAGCGCGTCTTCGGTGGTGCCGCCTTCACCCGTCGCGCCGCCAGGCTGGTCGTCGCTGACGTCCTCACCACCGCCGTCCGCACCGCCACTTGCAGCGCCGGCCGCACGCGCGCCGGCGCCGCCTGCCGCGCCGTGGAACGCCCCGAACTGGAATGCGCCGAGTGCGGCCCCGTCGAGCGCAGCTCCGTCGAGTGCGGCTCCGTCGCATTCGGTGAATGCGAACGCGCCCGCCGCACCGATGTCACCCTTCGCGTCGAACAGTCCGCTCTTCGGGGCTTCGAGTCCGCCGCCGGCCAGTCGACCAACTCCCGCACTGCCACCCGCAGCAGGTAGCGGAGTGAGTGGCGGATCGCCGCTCTTTCCGGACGTGCTGCCGCCTCCGGTGTTCAAGACGGGTGTGGATGCGCCGCTCTCAGGACTGGGGAGCGGACGCGACGTACGCGCGGCAGCGGGGCCGAGTGATTTCACCCGCATCATCGGGCGCGCGGCCGCGGCACCACCGCCCGTGCCGTCACCGGCAGAACCGCCAAAACCAGGTGTCGCCACGTCCGGGCAGGGCGGCCGCAGGTTGCCGACGGGGCTGATCATCGCGATGAACGCGATCGTGCTGATCGCCATCGTCCTCGTGCTGCTGCTGATGCGACGTTCGGCGTTGCCACCTGCGCCGGCGTCGCCCTCGGTGCCATCACCAACCGCGCCGCCTCCTGCTCCCGCTGCGGCGCCTGGGGGAAGTGCTCCCACGGGCAGTGCTTCCGCGGGAAATACTCCCGCGCAGACGCCGCCGCCCGACAACTGAACGGGCGCCCACAGCGCCGGACCGGCCTACCCGAGAATCGCAGCAGCGCGGCTGCCGGGCTGCTTGGCTGCCGGGCTGACGGGCTGCCGGTCTGCCGGGCTGCCGGGTGGTCTGCGCGCGTGTCAGCGCAGTACGATCACCAATTCGAAACGCGCGTCCACGAGTTCGGCCGGGACGTACACCGCGAGGTTGCGGGCGCGCACGACCTGCTGCCACGCCTCGCCCACCTGTCGAATGGCGAAGTACTGAAAGTCGAGTTTCACCGGCACGGCGCCCGGTGGCGAGGACATGTGCGCCAGTTCGAGTCCCTGCAGCGCTTGCCGGATGAGTGTGTCCACGGCGTCCGCCGAGCCGACCTTGCAGCCGGACAGGACCTTGGTGATGAGCTCCTGCTGTCTGACCGGAGCGCTGACCGCGAGAAACCACTGTGGGGCGTCGAGCCACTTGGCTTGGTCGATCGCGACCGCGTGCAAGGTGGAGCGCACGGGTTTGAGTGGCAGCGATACGGCCGCATCCACGACGGCGCCTTCGAGTAGCTCGTAAAGCCGCCGTTCGAGTTCGGCGAACCCTTCGCCCAGGCGCAGATGATCGTAAGCCGGCAACGTGCGTGCGTCGGCCGTCGTGGCGAAGGTGGACAGTGCGCCCACGAGCGAGAGCATGGCCTCCCAGAGCTGTTCGGGGTGCCCGTGGCGCACTTCATACAAATGGCGCACTGCCGGAAAGTGCGTGTTGAGCGTGTAGAGCAGCCAGAAGGCGCTGACGTCGGCCACGGAGAAATCGGCCAGCCCTTGATTGCGTTGCCGCCGACTGCCGGCGAGCGAGGCACTCTTGGCCGCGAGTCGTTCGGTGAGTCGTCGCGCGAGACTCATCAGGGTGTCGCTGGCCGCCAGGTCGAGCAGCGGCGGAATGAACGTGTGGTCGAAGGAAATCGCACCCGACGCGGCACGCTGCAGTCGCGCGACGGGGAGCGTGGTGTAGCCTTCGATCGCCTCGCCCTCGAGCAGGAGGCGGAGGCCCGGCGGCGCCACTTGAATCGGTCGTTCGCTCAGCCCGGTGGTTTCGTCGCGTACCAACTGCTCATCGGCCAGCCAGCGTGCGGCAGTGCGATCGCTGGTGCGCGCGATGTTGCGGGCGCCCGGGCGATACTCGGGGACGGCGAGATACGCGAGCAACGTGCGCTGATCGGGGCCGAACGCCTCGGCGAGCGGTTTCGGCGCTGGCGTCGTACCACCTTGCGGCGCGTCGAAGAGGAGGCCATCGGGAAAGCGCCCCGCCACGGCCGTGAGCACGAGTGTGCCGCCGGCCAGCGCCTCGTGGTCGAAGGCAAGCCGGACGAATCCCCACGGACAGAAGCTGAGCGCGCCGACCTGAAACGCGAGGGTCTCTTCATGATGACGGTCCTGTGCCTGCAGATGCTGCGGCGAGAGCAGGACGCCTTTGGTCCACAGGACCGGCTGCAAGTGACGCATGGCCCAAACGTAGTGCGACGTGTCCGTCATCGTCAGATCTCACGACCGCGGCCGCTGTGTGGTGAACGACGTGTGCCGCGGCGCCGATCTGCGCGTGTGCTGGTGACGCGGTGCGCCGCTAAAGCGCGAACTGGTGCCGCCGATGTGACGCGAATACGCTGTCATATGCTTGACAACGACGTTTCGCGGGAGAACACTTGGCAGCCTTCCCCACCTTGCCACACTCCATTCCCAGGCGCATGCGCGCCGGAGCATTCGCATGGCCGACAATACTCAGAAGAAATTGGAGCGCGTGCGCCCACCCCGTATTCAGATCTCATACGAGGTCGAAACCGGTGGCGCCATCGAGATGAAGGAACTGCCATTTCTCATGGGTGTGCTGGGCGACTTCAGTGGCAATCCCAGCGAGCCGCTGCCGCGCCTGAAGGATCGCAAGTTCGTCGAGATCACGCCCGACAACTTCGACGACACGATCGCGAGCATGAAGCCGCGTCTGCAGTTCTCCGTGGAGAACAAGCTCAGCGAAGATGCCGATGCGCCGAAGCTGGGCATCGAGCTGAATTTCCGCAGCATGGATGACTTCTCGCCCGAAGCGGTGGCCAAGCAGGTCAAGCCGCTGCGCGAACTGCTCGAGCTGCGCACGGAGTTGGCCAACCTGCGCGCCAATCTGCAGACCAACGAAAAGCTCGACGAAGTGCTGCAGGAGACGCTCGGCGACAAGGACAAGATGGCCAGGTTGAAGGCCGAACTCGGTCTGGAGAGCTGATCATGGCCGAAGCACAGAAGGCAGCGGCGCAAGCCGTCACGACGGACGCCGAGCTTTCCTTGCTCGATCAGATCGTCGAGCAGGGGAAGTTGGGCAAGGACGCGGAATCGAAGGGAAGAGGCAAGGATCTGGTGAAGCGCTTCGTGTCCGAGGTGCTGGAGGGGTCGATCACGATCAATCGCGACACGGAAACGATGATCAATGCGCGCATTGCGCAGATCGATCATCTGCTGTCGCTGCAGTTGAACGAGATTCTGCACCACCCGGACTTCCAGAAGCTCGAAGGCTCGTGGCGCGGCCTGCAGTATCTGCTCAAGCAGAGCGAGACGAGCAGCATGCTCAAGATCAAGGTGCTCAACGTCTCCAAGAAGGATCTGCTGCGCGACCTGCAACGCGCGCCGGAGTTCGACCAGAGCGCGCTCTTCAAGAAGGTGTACGAAGAGGAGTACGGGGTCTTCGGTGGCACGCCGTTCGGGGCGATGGTGGGAGACTACTACTTCGAGAAGAGCGGTCAGGACATCGAGCTGCTGGAGAAGATTTCCAACGTGGCCGCGGCGGCGCATGCACCGTTCATGACGGCCGCGTCGCACGATATGCTCAACCTCGAGAGCTGGGCCGATCTCGATACGCCGCGTGACTTGGCGAAGATCTTCGACAGCACCGAGTACGCGAAGTGGAAGGCGTTCCGCGGCACCGACGATTCGCGCTACGTCGCGCTGACGGCGCCGCGCGTGCTGATGCGCGAGCCGTACGGCTCGGCCACGGTGCCCGTCGAAGCGTTCAATTACGAAGAGCGCGTGGACGGCACCAACCACGATGATTACTGCTGGGGGAACGCGGCGTACGCGCTGGCGGCGAACGTGAACAAGGCGTTCGCGTTCTACGGCTGGACGGCGGCCATTCGCGGTGTCGAGAGCGGCGGACTGGTGGAAGGGCTGCCGGTGCACAACTTCCGCACCGAGTCGGGCGAGATCGCGATGAAGTGCCCGACGGAAGTGCAGATCACCGATCGTCGAGAGAAGGAGCTCGCCGACCTCGGGTTCGCACCGCTCGTGCACCAGAAGGGGACGCCGAACGCCGCGTTCTTCTCGATCCAGTCGGCGCAGAAGCCCAAGGTGTATGACGATCCGAAGGCGTCGTCGAGCGCGCGTTTGTCGGCTCAGCTGCCGTACATCTTCTCGACGTCACGGTTCGCGCACTATCTCAAGGTGATGATGCGCGACAAGATCGGTGGCTACACGTCACGCGCCGAAATCGATTCGTTCCTCAATCGATGGATCCAGAACTACGTCGCGCTCGATGACGCGCCGGCGATGATCAAGGCGAGCAAGCCGCTGTCCGAAGCGCGCATCGATGTGGTGGAAGTGCCGGGGAAGCCCGGTGTGTATCGCGCCGTGGCGTACATGCGCCCGCACTACCAGCTCGACGAACTCGGCGTAGCCATGCGTCTCGTCGCCGAACTGCCCGAAGCCGCGAAGTAAGCACGAATCGCATTGCAGGATGTGGCTCCCGACCGTCCGGTCCGGGAGCCGGGAGACCACTCTCAAGTGTGAGGAATTCAGCGATGGCGTTTGATACGTTTCTCGAGCTGGCCGGCATCGAAGGCGAGTCCACCGCGAAGGGATTCGAGAAGAAGATCGAGATCTATTCCTTCAGCTGGGGTGCGAGCAACCCGAGCTCGATCGGTTCCGGATCGTCGGGGCTGTCTGCGGGCAAGGTGTCGATCTCGTCGTTCAACATCATGAAGAAGTCCGATATGGCGTCGGCGAAGCTCTTCCAACGCTGCTGCGAAGGGCAGCACATCGCGACGGCCAAGGTCACGATGCGCAAAGCTGGCGGAGAGGCGGGTCAACAGATCTTCCTCACGTACGAGTTCACCAGCTGCATGGTCGACTCGATCCAGTGGAGCGGTTCGAGCGGCGGAGACGACACCCCGACCGAGTCGCTTTCGCTCGCCTTCGGAGCCGTGAAGGTCACGTACTTCAAGCAGGACGCGAAGGGCAAGATGTCCAAGGCCGGCGAAGGCGCCTGGGATCTGACCAAGGTCAGCAGCAAGTAACGAGCGATCGCATCCATGCCAACCGCGCAGCAGCTGTTCGCCGACGGTCGGCTGGATGCGGCCATCGAAACGCTGGGTGTCGAACTGCGGAGCAATCCGACCGACGCCCAGCGCCGCTCGTTTCTCTTTGAACTGCTGGCGTTCGCCGGTCAGTATGATCGCGCGGAGCGGCAGCTCGACGTGCTTGCCGGTGCAGGCGCGATGGCCGAAGCGGGGGCTTCGGTCTATAAAGCGGCGATGCAGGCTGAACGCGTCCGTGAGCACATGTTCGCCACCGGAGACTATCCCACCGGTGCGACACCGCCGTCACCGCGCGGTAGCTGCAATGGCGTGCCGTTCACGACAATCGAAGACGCCGATCCGCGCATCGGTGCGCGGCTCGAGCTGAGTGCCGGCGGACGGTATCTGTGGATTCCGTTTGCGCATCTCGCGTCGGTCAGCATCGAAGCGCCGCAGCGACTGCGCGATCTGCATTGGATTCCGGCGCGCGTCGAAACGAACGCTGAGATCCGCCATATGGACCTCGGTGAAGTGCTGTTGCCCGCGCTCTCACCTGCAGCGTGGCGCAACAGCGACGCCGAGCTGCGACTCGGGCGCGCGACCGACTGGGAGGAGCTTCCCGACGGCGAGTTCGCGCCGGTAGGCCAGAAAGTGTGGCGCATCGATGGACGCGATGTGCCGCTGCTGGAAGTCCGTCAGCTCATTCTGACAGCCGACTGATTCATCGGTTGGCGGCATCGTGCCGTTGCCCGACGCGCCGGTCCGCGCCGACTGATCGCGGTGGCTGATTCATTCATCGTCTCGTTCATCGTCTCGACAGTGGATCGATAAGAAAAGATGCCCGTCAACACCGAACTCGTCGCCCGATTGCTGCAGCCGATTCCAGGCGCCGATCTGTCCGGTCGAGACCTGCGCTACGATCCTCGTCTCGACGCAATCAAGGAAGCGCGTCGCGAAGAGCTGGACCTGCCGGGTGTCGTCAATCGCAAAGTGGCGGATTGGCCGACCGTTGTTTCCTCCGTGACGGTGCTGTTGGAGACGGAGACGAAGGATCTGCAGCTCGCGGCGTGGCTCACCGAAGCGCTGCTGCAGAAGCAGGGCGTTGCCGGCCTCGCGACGGGGCTCGACGTGCTGCGCGGTCTGACCGATCAGTTCTGGGAGACGGTGCATCCGCTGCCGGAAGACGGTGATCTCGAACTGCGCCTCGGTCCGCTCGAGTGGGTGGGTTCGCGCCTCGTGATTGCCGTGCGCATGGCACCGTGGGCCACCAGTGGCGTGAGCTATCTGCAGTGTCTCGCGGCGCGCGAGATCCCCAGTGAGTCGGACGCTGAGCACGACGCCGACAAGAAGACGTTGCGCGAGGAAGCGATCGAGCAGGGGAAGCGTCCTCCGGAGGAGGTGGATGCGGCGATCGAGGCGATGAACAAGGCTGCCGTGCGCGCCGTGATGGCCGATATCGATCTGGCCGTGGCCAGCGTGTCTGCGCTCGAGAAGACGACCGACGACCGTTTCGGACGAGATGCACCGGCCTTCAATCCGATGCGCAGTGCGCTCGACGAGATCAGGCGTTTTCTCGGCACGCAGCTCGCGCGCAAACTCGAAACCGATCCTGATCCTGTCGCACTGGAGATTGAGTCGGGGAGCGCCGAGTCGGTGGCTGAGGATGCATCTGGCACGCTCACCGTCGAACCGTCCAATCGCAACGATGCGGCACGCCGGCTCGGGGTGATTGCGCGATGGTTTCGGCAGCAGGAGCCAACGAGCCCGGCGCCGTACCTGCTGCTGCGCGGCTTTCGCTGGGGCGAGTTGCGTGCTGGCGCGCCTGACGTCGATCCAAAGCTGCTGGAAGCGCCGCCGACCGCCACCCGTGCTCGGCTCAAGACGCTGCTGCTCGACGGCAAGTGGAACGAGTTGCTGGAGCAGTCGGAAGTGTTGATGGCGACGCCCTCGGGGCGTGGCTGGCTCGACCTGCAACGATACGTGCTCACCGCGTGCGGCAATCTCGGCGGCAGTCATGATGCAGTTGCCGCGGCGATTCGCAGCGAACTGCACGCGCTGCTGCGCGCGTTGCCGCAGCTTTCCAGGATGACGCTCATGGATGACACGCCGACGGCGAACGAAGAGACGCGCGCGTGGCTGGCCAGCGACGAGCAGGGTGACGACGCGTCGAGTGGTGATGCGGATGGTGAGGGGTCGGCGCAGTCCGGTGACGTCGAGATCGACGACGGTACGACGGTGCTGGCCGATGCACTCGACGATGATGCCTCGGCCGCGTATCAGGGCGGTTTTTCGCGCACGCGTCCCGCACGCCGGGTCAGTGTGCGCGGACCGGACGCGTTCGATGTGGCGCGCAACGAACTCGCGCAGAATCGCCCCAACCGGGCGATCGAAGTGCTGATGTTGGAGTTGTCGCGCGATCAGTCGCCGCGCGGACGGTTCGTGCGACAGACGCAGATTGCCTATGTGATGGTGGAGTCGGGGCTGGATGCGGTGGCGCAGCCGATCCTGCAATCGCTCATCGAAACGATCGATGCCAAGGGGCTCGAGCAATGGGAGTCGGGACCGCTGGTCGCGCAGCCGATGGCGTTGATGTGCCGCGTGCTCGATCGCACCGGCGACGAGTCCAGCGCGCGCACGGGCCTGTACCTGCGCGTCTGTCGACTGGATCCGCTGCAGGCGCTCGCGCTGCAGTCGCGCTGACGCGCGCATAACGGAACGCGAACGTTATGGCCCGCACAGAACTGGATCGCGCGGTTCGCCCGTCGCTGCTCGATCGGCTGACGGATGAGGAGCCGCGTGTTTCCGCCGATCGGTCGACGACGCGGGAGGAATCGGCACGTGCCTACCGGATGGCGGTGCAACGAGATGTGGAGTGGTTGCTGAACACGCGCCGGGGTATCGTGCCGGTACTGGCGTCGCAGACGCAGGTGCGCAATTCAGTGCATGAGTATGGCGTCCCCGACACCACCGGCGTAGCCATCGGCACCGCCGCGGGTCAGCGCCGGTTGAGCGAGGACATTCGCGATGCGATCGAGCGCTTCGAACCGCGACTGACGAATGTGCGTATCGTGCTGGTCGCCAGCAGCCAGGTGCAGGCGCCGCAGGTGCGCTTCTCCATCGAGGCGACGTTGCGCATGGATCCGAATCCCGAGCAGGTGGTGTTCGACACCGTACTCGAGATCTCGAGCGGCACGTACGACGTCGTCGACCGCGTCTGATGCAGGACGATCTGCTGCTCTACTACGAGCGCGAACTCACCTATCTGCGCCAGCTCGGCGCCGAGTTCGCGCAGCGCTACCCGAAGGTCGCGTCGCGGTTGCAGCTCGAAGCCAGCAAGGCGGAAGACCCGCACGTCGAGCGCCTGCTGGAAGGGTTCGCGTTTCTTACCGCGCGCGTGCATCGCCGACTTGACGATGACTTCCCGGAAATCTCGGAAGCACTGCTCGAGATGCTGCACCCGCAGCTGCTGCGTCCATTGCCGGCGATGTGCATCGTGGACATGCCGCTCGATCCGGCGCAGGGACGTCTGCCGGAGGGCTATCGCGTGCCGCGCGGCAGCACGCTGCAATCGCGACCAGTGCAGGGCGTGCCGTGCAGCTTTCGCACCGTGTACGACACGACGCTCTGGCCACTGACCATCAGCGCGACGGAGTGGACCACACCTGATGGTGTGGGCGCGGGCGCGAGCGGTCGCGACGCGGTCGGAGCCGTGCGCATGGAGATTCGCGCGTTCGACGGAGTGAAGCTGCAGGATCTCAGCATGTCGTCGCTGCGGTTGCACGTTGCGGGCGATACCAGTGTCGCCGATACGTTGTACGAGTTGCTGGTGAACAACGTGGCGCAGGTGGTGGTGCGCAACCCCGATCAGCCCACGCGCGCACCGGTGCTGCTTGGTCGCAGCAGCATCGTGCCCGTGGGCTTTGGCATCGACGAGCATATGCTGCCGTACCCGGTGCGCAACTTCACCGGCTACAGCCTGCTCACGGAGCTGTTTGCGTTTCCCGAGAAGTTTCACTTTCTCGACGTGACCGGTTTTGGCGATGCGCTTCGCACGCTCGGCGCGACCGATCGCGTTGACGTGGGCTTCCTCATCACACCGTTCGAGCGCGCGGAACGCCGGCAGGCACTCGAGCTCGGGCTTTCTCCGCGCACGTTTCGCACCAATGCCACGCCCGCAGTGAATCTGTTCGAGCAGGTCGCCGAGCCGATCCTGCTGACCGAGCGTACCTACGAGCATCAGATCATCGCGGATGCGCGCCGTCGGCTCGAGGTCGAGGTGTGGTCGGTGGATCGCGTGACGCTCGTGGAGCATGAGTCGCGCGCGAGTCGTGTGATCGAGCCACTGTACTCGCATCGTCATGGCGTGCGCGGCACCGATCCCGACATCTTCTGGAGTGTGGCACGTCGCGATTCGACGTGGCGCACCGATCGTGGCACCGATGTCTTCCTGTCGTTCAGCGACCTGAGTGGCGAGATGCGTGCGCCTGATGTCGATGTCGCGTCGATCGGGGTGACGTGCTTCAACGGCGACCTGCCGAGTCGATTGCCATTCGGTGTGGACGAACGCGGCGATTTCGACCTGCTGAGCGGCGGTCCGATTCAGCGTATCACCTGCGTCGTGAATCCCACGAAGTCGGTGCAACCATCGCTTGGCAAGCCGCTGCTCTGGCGCATGATCTCCTCGCTGTCGCTCAATCATCTGTCGCTGAGTGACGGTACCGCCGACGCGCTGCAGGAGCTGTTGCGACTGCACAATGTCAGCAACGCCCTGAGTGCAGAGCGGCAGATCGATGGGTTGGTGAGCGTGCGCAGCGAGCCGGCGTTTGCCCGTGTGGCGGCCGAGCACGGCATCGCGTTCGCACGCGGTCGGAAGGTCGCACTCGAGTTCGACGAGGAGCAGTTTCCGGGCGGTGGCATGTTTCTCGTGGCGAGCGTGCTGGAGCGGTTCCTCGCGTTGTACGCATCGATGAACAGCTTCACGCAGCTGTCGGTGCGTTCGCGCCAGCGTCGTCGTGTGGTGGCGGAGTGGCCGGCACGCGCCGGATGGCGATCGTTGCTGTGAATCCGCCATGCATGACACCGTGAACGCGCCCGTAACGTCGACGGAACGGCAGCGCCTGGAGCGCGCGCTCGAGACCGAAGGAACGAGCTTCGAGTTCGTGCAGGTGATGCGTCTGCTGATGCGTTTGTATCCCGATCGCGAAGCAGTGGGCGGATGGGGTGTGCCGTCGCGCGAAGTGGTGCGGTTGTCGGTGCCGCCGACGCTGGCCTTTCCGCCGTCGGAGATCGCGAAGCTCGACCTGCCGTCTGCGGATGAAGCCGACGCGTCGCACTCCGACCAGCCGCGGATGTCCGTGCGCTTTCTCGGCCTCACGGGCCCGCAGGGCGTATTGCCGCACGTGTACACGGAGCATGCGGCGGCGCGTGCGCGTGTACGCGATACGGCGTTCCGCGATTTCCTCGACCTGTTTCATCATCGTGCGCTGTCGCTGTTCTATCGCGCATGGGAACGACACCGCACAACAGTGGCGGCGGAGCGCGGCGACGAAGATCGTCTGCGTTCGCACCTGCTGGATCTGGCAGGCGCGGGCACGCCCGGTGTGCTGCGACAAAGTGGTGTGCCGGCCGACACGATTGCCTACTACGCCGGACTCCTCGCCTTGCGCACGCGACCGGCGGCCGGATTGGCGCAGCTGGTGTCGGACTTCTTCGAGGTGGCGGCGACCATCGAGCAGTTCGTGGGCGAGTGGCAGCCACTGCGCGCCGCTGGCCAGCTCTGCCTCGGCGCCGACGACGAAGACGGACGACTCGGTTCAGCGGTGGTTGGTGATGCCATTTTCGATCCATTGGCACGCGTGCGATTGCGTCTCGGCCCGCTTACGCGATCGCAGTTCAACAGCTTCCTGCCCGGTGGACGCGACCACGAGCCGCTGCGGCAGTTGGCACGCCTGTACGCCGACGATCAGGTTGGCGTGGAGGCGCAGTTGGTGCTTGCGCGCGACGAGATTCCGGCGGTTGCGCTCGGGGTTGCTGGCGCCGCTACGCTCGGTTTTGGTACCTGGTTGCGATCGCGCCCGCCGTCGCGCGATGCGGATGATGTACGTCTCACCTTGTGTTAGTGGCGTTGTTCGATGCGAGCATTGTCCGTGTGCGAGTTTGCGTTCCCTTCCTGACGTCCTGACGACGGAATCGACATGGCTGTGAACCTGCGTGGTCTCATCGCGAAGCTGAACGCTCCCACCCGCAGCGCGGTGGAAGCGGCGGCGGGCTTGTGTCTGTCTCGCACCAACTACGACGTCGAGATCGAGCACTTCCTCGTGAAGACCCTCGATGCGACCGACACCGATTGTGCCGCAATCATCAAGCACTTCGGCGTCAATCGCTCTCGACTGGCTGACGATCTGGCGCGCGCGCTCGACAAGCTCAAGACCGGCAACGCGCGCACGCCCAGTCTGAGCCCGACGTTGGTGAACATGCTGCGCGAAGGCTGGTTGCTTGGATCGGTGGAGTATGGTGCGCCGCGCGTGCGCAGCGGGCACTGCCTGCTGGCGCTGCTGTCCGTTGGAGAGCTGGCACGCATGGCGGTGGACATCAGCCACGAGTTCGAGAAGATCCCGCCCGATGTGCTGAAAAAGGATTTTGTCACCATCACCGCGCCATCGAGCGAAGCGGCGGCGGAGTTGGGCTCGATCGATTCGGCGGCGTCGTCGGCGAGCGCCGGCGCGGGTTCTGTTGCGGGCGGTGCGAAGGCTGGTGGACGCACGCCAAATCTCGATCAGTAC
>ENA-ORBV01005654-ORBV01005654.1-microbial-mat-metagenome-genome-assembly--contig:-NODE-5654-length-22776-cov-5.725010_pt1 | contig 22776 bp, 16 predicted proteins | sample MGYA00237777_ERZ505514 | MGnify/ENA primary metagenome ERZ505514 (study PRJEB26160, sample SAMN06269048) | microbial mat metagenome | isolation source: Oligotrophic lake microbial mat | place... | reverse complement strand
CAAGCAGAAGACGGCATACGAGATTCGCCTTAGTCTCGTGGGCTCGGAGATGTGTATAAGAGACAGCTCTTGTAGTTGATATCACAGCAGGAATAGTTGTCTTGTCGCTTTTCGGGACCTTCTTTTTGGTTGTTTTCTTAGTGCCTTGTTTTGTGTTCTTGCGAGTGCTCGATTCTTTTTTTTCTTGGACAGATTCAGCAATTTCGTTTGAATCTTCGTTGGTCGCTTGTGAGGTTTCGTCGCCGCTGCTAGAATCAGAATCACCTGATAGCTCTTCCTCGTCCATAGGCTTTGCCTTTGATTTTTTTGATTTTTTTGAGGCAAGCCGTTTCTCTCTTCGTCACTCAGAATGAGAAAGGACCTTGTGGCGGTTCAGACACCGTTCCAGATACTTCTCGTCTGTTAACTTTTTCCACTTGTCTACCTTGTTTGAAATCTTTCTTCGCGTTGGATGACCGCGACCCCCGCACAGCTCTTCCCGTTTGGACAATATCTTGCTCAATCGTTGTGATTCGCCGTCACCAATTTTGTTGATGCCACACTCTTCTTCGATGTCGTCAAGGAGCTGCACGATGAGGTGGATACCGAGACCAGGCCGGCTGCTTGTGCTGCTTGCAACAGAAACGTTGGAACCACTTGCAACACTGGCTTCGTCGACCTCGTCCTTCTGTCTGCGACTCTTTTTGGTGGGTTTTGGGGACGAGAGTGGCGATGCTATTGCGCTATGTGTTGATCTTCTTGGAGGCGACGCCAGATCTTGGACACGATTCTTGCTCTTCGGCGGCATGGTTGTGCGACTTATCCGCGATGCTTCGGGCTGTTGTACTAGGCGCTCGTAGCAACCGCTTGTAGAGACACACTTGGCATCGCCGATGCGGTCATTAGTAAGCGGTAACTGTCGAACAATAGGGTTAAGGCGCCTGTCGCCGAGGATGAAAGAATTCTGTTTCAGTTGCTGTCAGCGGCAAATGACCGCCATGTTGCCATTATGCTACTGGAGTACGATGGCAGAGACGAACGACGACCCTTGTTGTGAGTGCAGCCGCAATGCTAAGTGTGCCAACAAGCGATGTCAATGCAAGAAGGCTGGTCGCGAGTGCACAAATTGCGCTTCTTTTCACACAATTTGTATCAACACAGGGAGACCTAATCCGACTTTTTCGAACATCCCTCCCACAGCAAATGACCGTCCGACTGTGTCGAACAACAACAATGATAACAACAATGATTCAAGTAGCAAGAAGAAAAAGAAAAGAAAACAGAAAAAAGTGAAGCAGCCAAAGTGGCGGAACAGCAAAGCAAAGGAATTGCTGAAGGAAGATTTTATGTCGGGGGTCATTCCACTTGAGAACGATGGCACAATGGACTACAAAACAATATTTGAGCAGCGTCCGGAGTATGCCGAATATGGTTACACGAATTTTCCAGCTCGTGTAAGGGCCATGAGAGAGCAGCTCATTGCTGCGTTTGGTCGAGCCCAAGATGATGTCGAAGCGCTAGAAACATTTATCAAGAACAACCCGAAATCAACCCACACGCACAAGGGCTACCCAGAATGGGAGGGTTCTGAAGCACAGAGATTGCTAAACATTGACATAGACAACAATGACCACAAACCAAAAGGAGGGCCGAAGGTTCTGCACGCATCAAAGGCACAGTACCGACTTTTTCCATTGAAAGTTTTTCGCGAGCACATTTATCAAGAGCTCGACACACGCAAATTCTACCACACACTAAAAGTTAAAGGCAAAAGCCAAGGAAAGAAGAACATAAAGAATTTAAAGTTGTAGCATAGCAACAAAGTAAGCTAGCTAGTTAGTGTTGTTGCGATTGTATTCAAATGGCTTGCTAGTAGTATAGATCGATCGCGATCGATTGTGTTGTTGTGTGGTGATGTAGGAGACGATGTGCGTGATCGTCTCCTAAATTTAGGAGATGATGTGCGATAGGAGATGATTTATTTATTTAAGAGACGATTTTTTAACGTCTGAAAAATATGAGAAGATTTAACGAACAGGTTTTGAAAATAAGAGATGATTCGCATCGCGGGATTGAACTTCGTAAAAAAGCAGTTTTTCGCGCGCGCCGCGATCATTTCGATTTATTGATTTTCGCAAAAAGCACGACTGAAAATCAAAAAAGGTGCGTTTTACCCAACCGTCCTGCATACCGACATGCAGGCTGAAAAAGGGGCTGACGTCATACTTGGCACGTTCTTGGCTTTTCCTTGCAACGGCGACTCTCCGTCATGAACCCGTCATTGCAGTCATCACGGCCGAAGATCATCAAGGATATCAGATTGATTCTAATTTGACTTCCAAACTTGTTTCTTCAAACATACACAGTACATCAGCTACATTGAATTGATTAATTTAACAGGCCTCTTCAGAATCTCTGTCGCGAACAGCTGATAACCCCACCTAAATATTAAAGTATAGAAAGATGATGCTCACCGGAAGCTTCCGATCTCGTGTTGCCCCCACCATCCGTCGTTTTGCGGCTCGCAGCTTTGCCGCTGGAGCTGACCTCAACAAAACTCTTGCCGAGAGTGACCCGGAACTTCTCCAATTGATCGAACAAGAAAAGGCCCGACAAAGGAGCAGTCTTGTTTTGATTGCAAGTGAGAATTTTACCAGCAAGGCCGTCTTGGATGGATTGGGATCCGTGTTGTCCAACAAGTACAGTGAAGGATACCCTGGTGCTCGCTATTATGGAGGAAATGAAAACATTGATCAGGTTGAGCTGTTGTGCCAGAAACGAGCCCTCGAAGCATTCCATCTTGATCCTGAAGAATGGGGCGTGAATGTTCAGTCTCTCTCCGGTTCTCCGGCAAACTTTCAGGTAAGAAAATTGTTTAACGTTTTTGGTTTGCCTATTTGCTTTTGGCCCAGACTTTTAGGGGAAATTATGCTTTGCCCTTTGTCCAAATGCGGTCAACTAAATTCACACTGGGCCTTTTAATCTGCCCCTATTTTTTTATCAAAGGTGTACACCGCTCTTCTCGAACCACATGACCGCATTTTATCTCTGGATCTTCCTCATGGAGGCCATCTGTCGCATGGCTACCAAACACCCACAAAAAAGATTTCCATGGTTTCTCGTTATTTCGAGTCCATGCCTTATCGCTTGGATGAAAGCACTGGCACAATTGACTATGATCAAATGGAAAAGAGTGCCGAGCTTTTCCGTCCAAAATTGATTGTAGCGGGTGCATCAGCCTACGCTCGTTTGATTGATTACGAACGCATTCGCAAGATTGCCGACAATGTTGGCGCTTATGTGATGGCGGATATGGCCCATATTTCAGGCCTTGTTGCAGCAGAAGTTATTCCCTCTTGCTTCCCGTGGTCCGACGTTGTCACTACTACAACTCACAAGAGTCTTCGTGGTCCTCGCGGCGCCATGATTTTCTACCGAAAAGGACAAAAGGGAACGGATAAGAAAGGAAATCCCATCATGTATGACTATGAGGATAAAATTAATTTTGCGGTCTTCCCTGGTTTACAGGGCGGCCCGCACAATCATACCATTGGCGCCCTGGCAACTTGTCTCAAACAAGCTGCAACCCCAGAATTTGTCGAGTACCAGAAACAAGTGTTGAAGAATTGCAGTCGAATGGCGGACGAATTGATCAAGATGGGTTACAACCTTGTAAGTGGGGGCACAGACAACCATCTCGTGCTCGTGGACCTTAAAGCATCCAAAAAGATCGATGGAGCACGAGTGGAGCGCGTTCTAGAGCTTGCTTGCATCGCTACCAATAAGAATACTGTTCCAGGCGACACCTCTGCTTTGACACCTGGTGGTATTCGCATGGGCACACCTGCCCTGACATCCCGTGGATTGAAGGAAGATGATTTTGCCAAGGTGGCAGAATTCTTCGACAGGGCTGTCGCCATCGCTCTTAAATTGAAAGATACAGACGAAGGCAAGAAGCTAAAGGGGTTCCGTGAAATGTGTTCGGTGGGGCCATCTGTTGACCCTGCTCTGGTACAGCTTCGAAAAGATGTTTCCGAATTTGCCTGTACCTTCCCCACAGTAGGCTTTGATGAAAGTGAAATGAAGTTCGATGGAGAATACAACGTGGACTTTGTTGCTTAGATTTTTGTTTTAATTTGCCATACATAGTCGCAATTAAAAAGCCCTGGCTAGCGTAACTTCCTCTACTAGCTAGTGTTTCTAAATCCGACGAGTAGCTGTCACGCATTCCGCCAAGACCATTACTCATGCACTTGAGCAGCCACCACTGGTCAAAACTGGCAGGTTCCTGATTCTCATTCTTCTTTTGATGAAACTCTTATGCAATACGCAGTTGGCAGAACAAGGAGAGACAGGAGGGCCCATCGCCTACCTTCCCCCAGACTTGGCCTACTTGAGTTATAGCTTGCTAGCTAGACGGTGCCAATCAAATGCTGTTCCGGTGAACAGGTTTAGATATCAGAAACAGTTTGACTGCAAGAGCAAAATGCAGGCGCATCGCGCTGTCGGAGCTGGAACTTCTACTACAGTATGTGGCCTGGTATAGAGAAATGTCCGTTTTATGTATTTAGTTCTATAGCTTCAACCCATGGACAAGACGCCTGAGAGACACCCCAGAACTCAAAACGAAACATCTGCTTTTACTAGTTTGAAAACTTCACTCTTACGTCTTCTTCTGAAAGGAAACTGCTTGTAAAGTTTTGGTTCATGCTTCCGTTGAACAGCCGTCTTTCCCATGAGTTAATATCGAAATAGAGGTACTGTGGAGCACCAGTGGATGAACTTGGAACCCCGTCAGCAGGGCCGGCTCGTTTGAACCAAAGCTTATTGTCTGCGTGATACCGCCATTCCCTAGTGTACAATTCTTGTGCTGCGTAAGCTTGCAGAACGTCTTTTGGCATGGCGTAGAAAATGTAAAACAGTGTTTCCAGCTGAAACTTCGACAGATGTCCAGTTTTCAGTGCCGGCGGTTGCATGTAGTAACACATGGGAAGCTGACGAAACACGAATAACATGAGCTACTAACCAGTGCGCAAACGACATGTTCTGCAAGTACAACAGAATCAACCAAGTCGTCTTACCTGATAATGAGGCTCTTTGGATGATACACTTTCGGTCCATGGACTGGAAAACGTTTGGTAGATTTGGTCACTCGAACCCAGGCTCAGACCCAACAAGGTCAGGTCAGATCCCAGCGCTAGACTATTTCTATCTGCGTCTGTCATCCGTATCACTCCCAGCAAACCAAGCAGTCCGTAGTCGCCACTCAACGCCGTCCCTGCTGCTGCTGATCCTGAACCTACTGCAGAATTTGAAGAGGATCCTACTGTACCAGGTCCGTTGCTCGATGAGGATGCCGTCCTTGATTGAACCGAAAGAGAAGAAGGCTGGTTCGAGGACTGTTGTAATCCACCTAATACTCCTAGTCCTCCTATTCCAGCGCCCCCTAACAGACCGCCGCCGTCTAGTTGATTTCCACCGCCACTTCCTTCCAGATCTCCTCCACCAGCTCCGCCACTGTATAGTCCTCCGACACTTCCAGATGATGACGCTCTCGATACTGAATTTCCAGAACTTGTTCCTCCAAACGGGCCTCCACCGCCAACAGAAGAACTACCGCCGCTACCAGAGTTGTTGTTTCCTCCTCCTAGAAGCAACGAAGATGTATTTGTGCCTGAACCGTTGTTGCCGCTACTTCCAGGTGGGGGTGCTCCTGGTAATGCTGGGAAATCCTCTGTTGCCATGTTAAAGTTTGCGCCTCCGTTGGCCCCTGACGACATAGCGAGTCTGTACAGGTTGGAAGACTTGTTGTTTGCACTACTACTGCCTTGCAGCATCTGTTGGTGTTGAAGTAGTTGCTGTTGTTGCCTTAGGGCAGCCGCCAGACCCTGTCCAGAGTTGGCTCCTACAGAACCACCAGTACCAGAACCAGCGCCCACAACTTGTTGTACGCCATTTGCGTTGCCGCCTCCTAGACTAGGAAAATCACTCAGGTCGAATGCGGATCCTCCACCGCCAACACTACCTGTCGTAGATGCTCCCGCTGAAGAAGCCCCCGCATTCGTCGAAGAATTTGCTGCGTTGTTCGTTGCGTCATTGCCAAACCCGTTCCCCAACGAGCCGCCAAATCCACTTCCTCCTAGAAGCAGGTCTCCTACTCCTGATTGTTGACCTCCGAACATCCCGAGGTTGAGGTAATCGCCACTGCCACCGCCTCTCCCATCAACGGAGGACGCGGCTGAAGACGTAGCACTGGTTGATGCCGTTGCCTCCATCCGGGAAATTGTGGAATCTAAACTAGATCCAGCAGAGTTCAGGGCAAGACAGACAAGGGCGGCAAAGTCAGACAATGCTCGTGGTTTCTAGATACAGTACAGTACTGTACGATGGCGACTGGACGATGAACGGCAAGCCAATCAGTGCTAGTCACTGCAAGCTGGTAGTAAGTAACGAGACTGGAAGATACAGCCAAGACGTCCAAGCATGTGGAAGTGACTCTTTCAGAGCACAATAGAGCATGGATGACGATAGCAAGTGCGGGGTGACGAAACCGATCTATATTGCTCTTCCATAACCACCAAACACCCGCTGGTGGCAACAACAACACAAACCAACAGGATTTCGAACAACGAGGTGCGTGCGTAGCGCGCAGTACAAACTCTACGTAAGATCTCGATGAACCGAATGACAACTTCTACAGCATGCTGAACGATCACGTTTCGCTCCGACGATCACACCACTAACACAGTATCTTCTACCGCGGTCCACGGTAAAAGGCGAAGGACAAACAACGCATCACATTGCTAGAAAAGCGCCATGGTCGAACTCACCTTAAAATTGAGTAGAATATCGAACGGAGGTCCTCGAGCGGTTAAGAACGACAGACAGACGGGCCTACAGTAACGGCTGTCACTTTTTCTTTCACGCAAGTGTGCGTTCCATTAAAAAAGAATTTTCTGATCAAAACGGCATTGATTCCTTGAGACCTTGCTTGATTGATTCATGCATTCATTGATTCACAACCGACAACAATGAATGAATGACCAACTTTGGAAGGAAACAACAGCCAAGAGTATATTTCTCACCTTGTAACAGCAAAGGAGCGCCGTATCAAACTTGTACGAGGCCTGGTACTGTAAAGGCAGAAGAGGTGGATTTGCTATTTGACTTAGGAATCGCAAAACCATGGGCAACAACAACCCCCACACGTCCTACATTGCTTCTATTGTGGCGGCATATTGGTTCGTGAGCATCAGCATGGTCTATGTCAATAAAGTGCTCATGTCCAGTGACAAGTATTCGATATCGGCACCATTTTTTGTGACTTGGTTCCAATGCGTTGTCACAGTGGGGATATGCTACTTGGCAGGAGAAATTGGAGAAAAAATGCGAAAATATCAAGCCTACAAACAAGTTGGATCATCCAACACAAACGAGGGCAGCAGCAATGACAGCAACAACAACATCGACAATGATGATGATGATTCTGGAAAACCGATACCCAGTTCATTTTTTACAGAATTTCCAAAGGTGGAATTCAAAAAGAACGTGGCAAAGAGAGTTTTCCCCTTGAGTCTCATCTTTGTGGGTATGATCACCTTCAACAATCTTTGCCTAAAACACGTGCAGGTTTCCTTCTACACTGTGGCCCGATCGCTCACGATTGTCTTTAATGTCGTGCTCTCCCGGACCATCCTGGGCGTTCCAACCTCGACAAGAACAATGACATGCCTAGGAGTTGTGGTGTTGGGTTTCTTGGTAGGTTCCGAAGGAGAAATGGACTTTAGTTTCATGGGCACTCTGTTTGGGATCTTCTCGTCTCTTTTTGTATCCCTGAATTCCATCTACACCAAGAAAACGTTACCTGCTGTGGACGACGATCACTGGAAGTTGACATTTTACAACAACGTCAATGCTTGTTTTCTCTTCTTGCCGATCATTGTCGTTTTTGAATCGGGTACCATATATTCGGCCCTTGGTCAACAATTGTCGACATCTATTTTCTGGATGAGTATGTTGGTGGCGGGAGTTTTTGGGTTCAGTATAGGCATCATAACCGTACTACAAATCAAAGCGACAAGTCCTTTGACGCATAACATTAGTGGGACCGCAAAAGCAGCAGTACAATCCATGATGGCATATGCGATTTGGAAAAATCGGGCGACGTTTTTGGGGATCCTCGGGATTTTTACTGTACTGGGCGGCTCGTTGGCCTACACATTCGTCAAGATGAGTGAAGGGAGACAGAAGACGTCGTCGCTGGTGAGGTCGTCCAAGGCCGACATTGAGATGCAAAACAGACCACCACTGGGGAAAAAGTAGTTTTAGCCTACATTTTCGAATGTGAACATGATGGTAATGGGAGCGAATTTAAAATAATTACACGGGACACGATCACTGGGGGTCTCTTTCCTATGCATCTGCCAAAGGCGGCAAAAAACTAGGCATGCGTTAAAATTGTAGATCAATTTCAGTACTCGTTTGGGTTGGCTAGCCTTTGGAATAGAGAAATATAGTACCTCACCACCACCATCTATTTGGTGAGACCGAGGCCAATTGAAGCCAATCTATGTCTAGTAACTAGCCAGTATTGGCACAGAGCCAATACAATCATCTTTGGAATCAGCAGTTAGCAAAAGTTAGGTAAATACGTATTTTTTTAGGTTCATACTAAACAGCAAAGAGTGACTGCTTCTGGCAAATTATTGATAGTGTTTCTAAGGCTATTGCTTTTGGAAATAATAGGGAATAATCTCTGTTTTGTTGGTCCTCACACAGAGCTTCTAGTTAGACATCAGCTACGCAAATATTGCACCTATTAATATCTGTGGTGACTTTGTTTGTTGAGATTATTAATGTTTGCACTCATCTGCCAGCTCATGATTTTGCTTTCAAGACAAGGGGTGAAGCCCTGGTATCATTATTAATAAGCAAACACAACTGACAATGCAATCAATTAAGTAACAGGTATATTTTGATAAATGATCTCCTTAATTAAAAAAAAAAATTTAGTATGCAAATGATTGTTGTTTAGGGAATAGAATTGATGTCTACATTACTTAGCTACACAAAAGTACCGGTTAACTACTTTTTAAGCTCCAGGGAATATTTCAAGCAGATATTCCTTTGTTGGTAATTTTACAATTCATAGCTGCATGCAAAAACAATATTTTTATGTCAAATGATCAGCACTTATACAATCCCTGCAAGCAATGTTATTTGACTTTTATTTCACTGGTTTGCAAAATAAATTTGAACTGAAATATTTTGTGTGCAATAAATTGTCAACTCAAATTTGAGTTTAAAAATTCTGATAAGTTTTGGAAGCTTTAACTGTTAAGGCAAGACACTTACTATGGTTGGATTATTGGAGCTAACTAGTGAAACTCTCAAGAAAATAAGTTAGGAAAAATGATGATCCTAAAAGAATCCCTCAGCCAGTCGCAAAACCAAGGAACCACTGTAGAAAAAGAATTCCAGTTCATAATTTTTAATTAGTCATGTAAGCAGTTTTTGAAGAGTGCAATAGAAATGGTTGACGATTGAATTTAAAGCTTCTTTGAATAAAGTGTAGTTTGTGATGTTATGGTGGGGGTAGTCATGCATTACAGACCAACTAGTTAGAGGAAGCTCAACAGATGGGGCTAATTCCTTTTTGGAAGCTTCATGCTATCAGCATAAACAACACTATGCCTGATGGAAACATTGATGTGCAGTAACTTCTTAACGAAAGGTGCATGTGACAAACTCATCACGACCACATGTTGCAGTTTTCAGCAATTTGAGACATGTGTTGTAAGCCAAGACTGTAAATACTAAACAACAAAGAGTGACTGATTTAGTACTTTTTGTTTCACATTGTTAAGTTGTAAAAATAGTTCTTATCTTCATGTTTGCAATTCACACATCTCAATTTAGAACAAGTGTGCTAAGGACTAAGGAGAATTAACGTCATAAATCACCACATCAACAACATTACAGTAACAAGTTGAACAACCAACATCGACATCACTGCAGTGCATAATGAGACAGCAAGCCGAGGCTCAAAGACTCGCTTTGGGCATTAAAGCATTCTCAAAGCAGTTGCAGCAGGTTCAGCACTTGTGATGTTTCTCTAACACAAAAGATGCCAACAGTCATACTCAAAGCAGAACTTGGTTTTACAGTTGAATGTTAAGTCTGTGGATCAGAATTCAGGTCAGCAGGATCTATCGCCTGATTGCGCTCACAATGTTGTAGCAATTGACTATCACACCCATTGTTGCTAAACAACAATTGCAAATTTGTTCCTCCCCTGCTTTTGGAATTGTTGATGAGACGATGCTATCATGGGATGAATGAATGTGAATTCTACTAGTGCTGCATGATAAACAACTGAAAAATTCATGTGATAGTTTGATCATACTCTCAGACTTCTATGACAAACCTGTATGACAAAAACTTGTGACAAAATCACTTGCACACGGCATGCTATTGTTGCGCACTTTGCATGAAGTTCTTGAGAATTGTAACTTCGAGCAGACCCGCACAATCGTCTAATGAAACATGTGATAATTTTTATCATGCAATTTTTCAATTTTTTTCAAAATCTCATGAGAAAACAGTTAAAAAACCATTTAATAAAATTATCAACAGATGGTTTTAAAGTTATCACATGTTTTATTACAGGATTTGGCCGCGATGCGCGTTCCTGTATACGGTGCGAGCATCTGTGCGTTCCGCTAAATTTTCCCGCGGTACTAAAACTTCGCGAAACCTCATTTTATTGGTCGTTGTCGTCGTCATCACCAACGGTCCTGTGAGGTTGATTTTAGAAAGTGAGTTTTACATTTGATTTGTTGGGCCAAAACTTCTCGAAAAATCGGCGTCTCAATTGAATACCCTAGCTAGCTACGGTAGTGCCTCATAACTGTTTAGATATGGGAGAAGAAAAAGTCCAACCACCAACTCAGGCGACGTTAGAGGCTAGTCCTCCATTAAGCGAGACGGGGGAAGACCCAGGAACGCCGAATAATCATGACGAAAGCAATGCTGTAGGCTCGCCGGAAGAAGCAAACGATGTCATGACCGCCCCCACTGACGACAACAAGAGCAATGACAATGATATGGACGACCTTTTCCCCGATGCCAAAGACTCAATATCTACGTCATCTGACGATGATTCCGATGCTGCTTTCTCACCTACTGAAGATCCCATGGACATTATAGTGAACGCCACAACTGCCAAGGAGAATGGGAACGACCACTTCAAGACGGGAGACTTGGAGAGTGCCAAGACCTCGTATCGCAAGGGAGCCAATCTGCTCAAGCCCTTGAACAAAAACAACACAGGAGACGAGCAAGTAAAGGCTTTGTTGGTCACTCTCCAAAACAACCTGAGCATGGTGTTCTTCAAGCAAGGAAAAATCAAGCTCAGTCGGGACGTTGCAAGCAAGTCGCTCCAGATTGATTCTACAAATGTCAAGGCCTTGTATCGACGTGCCGTGGCGCATCGAAAAATGTCGGACTTGGAAAAAGCCCGAGATGACTTGAAAGAGGCTTTGAAACATGATGCGAACAACAATGCTGTAAAGAGAGAGCTGCTCGCGGTAAAAAAGGAATTGGTCGATTTCACGCAGAAACAAAAGAAAGCTCTATCCGCGGCATTCTCTTCTGGAGGCTCTTCGTTATACGAAGACAAGGAACAGGAACAGCAGCAAAAACTAGACGCAAAGCGCAAAAAGAAAGAAGAAGAGGCGAAAGCAAAAGAAAAAAGAAAGGTAGATTGGGAAGATGATTGTGTTAAACGAATGGCCAAAAACGAACCTGCAATCTCCTTTGAAGATTGGGAGAAAGAGAGGGCCGAAGAGGAAAAGAAGAAGAAGGAAGAAGAAGAAAAACACAAGAAAGCAGAGAGGAAAGCTAGACAAGCAGCTAAAAAGGCTGCGCAAGCAAATAAAAAGCCAGATAGCGACTCTGATGACGACGAACTTACTCCATCCGAATTGGCCATGATGAGAGGCTACAAGAAAACTGCGGATGGTCGGGTCACGAGCTACTTCACAAGGGAGCAGTCGGAAAAAGAAAAAGGACTGATTGGCGACATTAGACCTCAGAAGCTCGACTCAGCCCCTCAATTATTGTCGTCGTCGAGTGGCGAAGGCACTGACGGAACGAAGCAAAAGGGAAGGCCGTCTGTCTGGAATCAGGCCGGAACGTGGGAAGAAAAAAACACCACGACATGGTGTACGGATCGCCTAAAAGAGAGGCTATTAGAAACGAAAATAAACGTGCAGGCCAAATCTCTGGAGCGGTACAGTGCGGTGGTAAGCAAAGTGGACGATCTCACAGGCGATGCTTCGGTGGCAACTACAAATGGTAAAAAGCGATATATTTTTGATTTTCACTTGAAGCTTAAATTCGAAGTCCGTGATGCAGATGTTGACGAGAAATTGGCAGAAGGGAGTTTGCATATACCAGACCTTTGCAGCACCCACCATGAGGAGCTCGAGGTGAATTTCACTGGATGGAAGGAGAAGCCAGGAAGTGGACACCAAGAAAATGCGACGGAGTGTCAGCTTGCGCTTATATCGGAGATCAGAGCTAAAGTCAAGCAATGGGTCGACGACTTCAATCACCACTACTAGCTAGTAGGAAATCACTGCCCAAGTTTGATTTTCACTCACTCATTAGCGCTTTCCAAAATGGTAGGGTCATTTAAAACGGATTATTGTTCTACGGCGAATAGATTGCGGTCAGTGCTTGTGTGGTGCAATTTGAAGTTTTTAATACGAAATAGCTACATTAATAGAATATCAGCAGTATTGCTACTAGGAAAGTGTGTTTAAGTTGACTACGAATTTTGGAATAATACGCTCATGATTCGGTTTCAGCCGAGGCATTCTCGTCGTCAGCAAGCTCAGTCACATCGGGCACTTTCCTTGGCTCGAACGGCACAGCGACTTCAGCGTCTGGGTCAGCAGATATACCAGGTGCATCCATAAACCTCTCCAGGTCTGAGGTGATGTTTTTTTCCAAAAACAAGAGGTCGAGAGTTTCGTAACCCATCACAGCATTCGCAGCTAGCCACGCTCCAACGATTGACCCAGAGAACGAATCACCAACCGTGAGATCACTGCCACCCACAAACAAGCCTGGGTAGGGGGTGTCAGCACGGATACCCTTGGCGGCGTAGCGCTCAGGGTTGTGGCTGAGACCCTTTGTAAAAGGGCCAAGCAGAGCCTCGCCTTCGATTTTTCCTGTCGAGTGATCAAAGCGAGTGATCAAAGCAACAAAGAAAACATGTTATCCGAATAATTCAATTTTGCTAACGAACCCACATCTATTGTAACGTACCTTCAAGTTGAGGATATAGCTCGACCAAGTCCCGCTTCACTCGATCCATAAGTCTTCCGCGGTTACCGCTATCGCTGACCTTGGCAGGCACAATCGAGTAGAGCTTGGGTTTGGTGTCGTAACGAACGACAAAATCATCGTCTGCCTCGATCGTCACAACGCATGTTGTCACCTTCCCGTGCCTCTCTTCCCACGAAGGATCTTTTGCCGAGGGAAAAGAAATCTTCAGCCAAGAAACTCCAGCATCAAATTTTGATTTAGCGGGCACCTTGGTTTGCGTTGGCGTTTTCGACCGCTTCCCGCGAACTCCTCCCTGGCCCGCATCTTCGGACTTTTCCTCTGATTCATTTGCTGGGTCGACGTTTATGTCCTCTGTCGAAACTACTTCGGAAGACTCGCCAGCCGTTTCTGCTTGCGGTGGAGTGACTTCATCAGACCATCCAATCTCTCCAAGTGTGATGGCACCAGTTTCAGGATCAATTTGATCTCGTGCCCTAGCTGCAGCGGGTAGTCGGTAATAATCTGCACCAGTTACACTGAGTTCGTCCGCAGAACCCTTGAAGGCAAACAAGATTTTGAACAGGGGCCGTCGTTCTGCCAGAGCCGGCAAACCCATAGGCACCTTGTGAGCTGTACGGATATTTTCTGGAAGAAGTCTCACGAATGTGTCAATAAATCCTTTCATATTGATAACAGCCGTTTTGGTATCGCCTCCTTTGCCTCCGGCAGGTGCTGGTAACTTGATTTCTTGATCGTCAAAAAGTTTCACTCCGAGACATCGCGGAGGCACGGCTTCACCTGGTTTATTGCCAGTTGCGGTCGTATTTGCAGGCACAGTATTCTCAAACAAAAGCTCCTTGATAGGCACTTTGGTAACAATGCGACCGCCACGTTGTTCAATGGCAGTGGCCAAAGCATGGCAGAGTGAACGAGGACCACCCACTGGGTAGTACATACCCTCTCCACCAGTAGCAGCGCAAATATTTGTTACGTGTGCACCCATACTGGTATTGTTTGGTTTAAGGTTTTCACCTTTCATTCCAATCCCGGCCATCAAGGACCTCAAGTGCGGGTTTAATGGGAAGCACTTATTGAGGAATGCCTCCGCATACCTGCAAGAGCTTTCTTCGTAATTGGATTGGCCTTGTAAGCTTTTCGAAGCCTCTGGAAGGATCTTCGAAAGATAAAAAGCTCCCGCCGATGCGTTGATCCCTGCACAGGCTGCCATGTATAATCCGCTCGTGGAACCTCCAACAGATCCATCGGTTGCTGGCCAACCATCCCCAAGAAGTGCCGCTGTATCATCCATTATTGCGCGGTTACCTCCTGCAGATCGAAGCACAAATGGGATGTGACCCTCTGGATCATCGGCTCCCATACCAGGAATCGATAGAATTTCAAATGCATAACCATCGGCATCTGACCCAACCTGAGCGAAGCGAACGCCTCCTTGATAGTCTGTTGATGTACAAAGAGCCGGCGCCAAAAGTTCTTGTTGTCGTGATATCCGACTAATATTGGAAGATTCGGCATCGAATGGTACGGCTTTGTACTTTTCACCAGCACCTTCCAAAACGAGACAGCCACTCGCATCGCTTCCAGGAGACAGAACAAGAATCTTTCGGCCTGCACGGGCAAGTAATGCTCCCGCGTAAAGAGTATCCGGTCCAGAGCCAATCAGTATGGTATCGTAGGCGGACCCATCAATCTTCTCGTCATTACCAAGTTCCTTTCCTACAGGCTTTAATAGTAAATCCCGTTTTGCCTTCTTTTCACTTTCTTCTGAATTGTCGTTGTCGTCATTGCTTGAGCTCGCTCGCCAATAAGGCTCCACAGATTCTACAACTTTTGGCATCGTACCGATTGGTTTCCGTGTCCGTCGATTGAGCAGTTGTTGAAAGACAGCCACGATTGTGACTAAAGCCCATGGCTGGAGACCGATCAAGAAGAAAAGTGCCGACAGAATCATGGCATCCCATCGAACACCGTTTCTCTGCATCATAAACAGGATAATGATGGATGTCGTTTTGGGAATAGGGGGTGCTCCAGTTCTTAAGGGACTAAAGTATCCCATTTCATATTTTCGTTGCATGGATCGAACGAAAACCTCAATTTCTGGGTAATTGGTGACGAAGGGACGGAAAATTCCATACTTCTCGTCCAGATCACGTTCAAACTTTGCGGCTCTTGCATGCACTTTCCATCCTCCCTTTTCTGAAAAGTGATTGGATATTTCTGTCACCGTCCCTAGAAGCTCGTCAATCATGTATTGCGAATGAAAAAGAGGCTTTAGAGGAGCCTCTGGTGGGGGTCCAGCGTTTTCGTTAGTAGTTCTTCGAACTGTTCCATCAGCTTCCGTTTCCATTTCTTCCACTTCAGGAGATTCTTCTGTCGATTCATCCTCAATAATCCTATTTTCTTCCTCATAAGCCTTCATCAAGTCATCGTAGATCATCATATCATTAGCATATTTTTCGAGACTTTCCCAAGCCTTTTCTTTGATCCTGGGCGCGAACACCGTGGCGATCACGTCGGAAGAGACTCTTCCAATAGTTGTCTCGGGCGACACATATTTTGGATTCGGCCTTCCATCCTCGGCAACCTTCGTCCAGCCTCGACTGCCCTTCTTGTTCTTGTCCAATCTGTTGAGTCTCATCTTTTAACTATAAAATGAAGGTGCTGACTTGGAGATGTACTAAAAATCTTTTTAGAAGGCTAACAATGAGAGATGAGGATAGTCAGTCAGTGGGGAGAATCAATGATGGATGTTCTTGGCATCGTTATCAGTTACAGTTGTAGGTACAAGGTACTATAGTAGCACTTGACTCACTCAACTGCATGACTTCGTTGGGTGTGGGTGTGTGATGAGTTTGAACAACCGAACGTTTTCTCGTCATCCAAGAGCTTCCACGTGTTTTAAAAGAAACTGATATCCTTATCTCTAAACTGCTCATGCCAATTTAAGGATAGCTATAACCTTAATGAGTTCAAGCCCTCGTTTATTTTATAAAGGGGGCTGATCCTTCAGGAAAGTCCCACTTCCGAATCCCGCCATTTTTAAAATCCACCAATCACATTTGAAGCCGGTGACTATGGTATCTTTTCTCATTGATTGAGAAAGTTGTGCGTTGACGCTTTGCGTCGCTGTGTCCGTGTTGATCGCTGGTACGTCATCCATACCATGACTTGATTGTAATACATCAGTCAGTGAGTTTATCTCGGGGTTCGTAGTACGTGTGACGATGGATCTATCTCTGTTTTGATATTGGCCTCAACGCTTTGCACTTCGGTTCATCGGCAGGCCTTTGTAAGCGCTACTGTTGGTTGGACAAGAAGCTACTTCGGAGTAGCTAGCTACTAGTACAGGACGCACAACTGCAGCTCGATTCGCCATCGCGACCTGGCGAGCATAGAAACCACTTTTTTTCGCACTTTGCACACTAGCTAGTCGTAGTAGAAGAACAGATACAACAATGTACTCGACCGTCAAAAAAGCCGTTGTTGTCCTTGCGTTGGCATCGACCGTTTCTGTCCGGGCAAGCGCTTTCGCACCCAACGCTGCTATCAAGAGCGTTACTGGAAGTGCCGCAATCAACGCCCCCAGACCCATTCAGTTCCCTACCAAGTGAGTGCGATACCTTTCAACTCTCGTCGACGCGAACACGTTGTTTCCAGATTATGGACAACCGAAAGATGGGATGGTCTGAAAATGGCCACTTCCGTGCACATGCTGGTTCTCATTGTTTTCCGGGGTTGGCATTACACTTTATCTTCTTGCTCACTGTTGCCGCCTTCCTTATCTTTATCCCTCTTATTGTAGTGTTGAGTCTGCCAAGTCGTCCACTTCTTTGGCTCTGGCATCAACTGGAGGCGCTGCTGCCGAAGAGCCCAAAGCAGGAGGTTTGGCAGAAACATTGACTGTTGCTTCTTACTTCGGCCTCTGGTACCTCTTCAATATCGCCTACAATATCTACAACAAAAAGGCCTTGAATGTGCTAGACTTCCCATGGACGGTTGCCACCATCCAGATGGCAACAGGTATTTTTTACTTTGCCCCCCTCTGGATTCTTGGCATCCGCAAAGCACCAAAGCTTAGCATGGATGATTTGAAGACACTGTTCCCCATCGCTCTCTGCCACACTGGCGTCCACGTCGGAGCTGTTATTGCTCTTGGAGCTGGAGCCGTTTCTTTTGCTCACATTGTGAAGGCCTCGGAACCTGTGGTTACCTGTCTCTTCAATGCTTTGCTTTTGGGACAAACATTTACTTTGCCAGTTTACATGACATTGATCCCCATTATTGGTGGAGTTGCCATTGCATCCATGAAGGAGCTTTCCTTCACCACGCTTGCTCTCGCATCGGCCATGCTTTCCAATGTCTCCTCTGCCGCTCGTGGTGTTCTCTCCAAAAAGACCATGTCTGGAAAAAAGATCGGCGAAAATCTTGATGCCCAGAACTTGTACGCTGTTTTGACGGCCATGTCCACTGCCATCCTCATCCCCACTTGCTTGGCCCTGGAAGGAACCTCCTTCTTCACTGCCTTCAAGAATGTCGCGGCTGGAGGTGACTTCACTACCAAGAGCCTTGCCATGCTTCTTGGTCTCGGTGGCGCATCATACTATGCCTACAACGAAGTTGCCTTCCTTGCTCTCGGAAAGGTGAGTCGCTCTTGCTGTTCTACCAGCCAGGAAATGAGGATGTGCCTTGTGAAGCCAGTCTTGTCAGTGCTATTGCTAACCTTTGTTCTTTCTCATCCGGTGTACTTTAGGTCAACCCTGTCACCCATGCCGTTGGAAACACCATCAAGCGCGTTGTCATTATTGTTGCTTCCGTCATCGCTTTCAAGACACCAATGAGCACTGGATCCATAATTGGATCGTCCATTGCTATTGCCGGTACTCTTATGTATTCTTTGGCCATGAACGCCTCCAAGAAGAAGTAAGCTTCTCCTGGCTGATGAGGCAGCAGACCAAACAATCAAGTAAATATATATGGTGCCACAAATGTTATATGTTCAGTTGTACCCATGACGACGTAAATAATGATATAGCTAGTTCTTTTATTGCTTGCTCTACTAGTAGCACATAAATTGTTGCACTTTATAGTTTGTAGTAACTGTTGTCTTCAGCCACTCGATACTTCCTCTACGTTTAGAACCAGCACATAGTACTTCTACTTTTGATCTCATCTGTAAATGCACAATTTTGCTCCCTGGCCCATACTTTAGTAGCAATGCATAATGGTATGATTACTAGTAAGGTCTTCTGTGTTGGTCCTTTCCTCTAAGCAAGGGACAGCTCTGGGAGTAGCCATCTTCATCACGCAGTTGCAGAAGGCAAACAGATTTGTTTAAGCAGAAAAATCATCAGTGCTGAGTTGGGCTGACAATGTCGGCATTACCAGAATCCCTCTTGCATTCATGAATTAAGAGGTACAATTGGTTAAAGATGTACTGCATTTATCTTTAGTGCAGTTTCATCAGCTGGCATTGCCTTGATCAATGGCGTCATGAAGTTTAACATAATGATCGTTTAAAGCTATATCAAAAGAATGATGTTTTGATGTTCTTGAAGACACTGTGATAGAGAGCAATAGATGCACCCCTAACATGTTACCTGATAAATAACATGAGATGGATAAAGGATAATCTGATTCAGCACTTACATAGCTCTGCTGACAAAACAAGGCAGGAAACTCAATTGACAAGGATTTTACTAGAAGGACATTCTACAACAACATTGTTATCGATCTTCCAGCTTTATTTTGGGACCTATCATCTGCTTTCCCATGACTCATTGACCCTAAAATGACATGTCTAGACAGATGCAGTTCATGCATGACTTAAGCAACTCCCTCTGCAAATGTGATAGCTGATTGAACTAACCTTTCATCTAAAATCACTTGCCTCTATTGATTTCTTTGGTTTAATATTAACAAGTGAGGTGTGAGACTAAAATTTAGACAATGCTATCAACACAGCACTGTTAGAAGTTTACTAGCCTAGCTAGGAGCAGCATCAGCTACTACAGCACTAGTATGATGTATTACTGTACGTACAGTACCTCTTGGTAAATTCTGAGCCAACAATAGGTCTGTTGAGGGATTGAGTCATTGACGGTGAGAGAATGTGTGCGTTCTTGGACTGTACCTCACAACCCCTCTCCTGTTATTGCGGCGCCGTGGTTCAACGACCAACATCAGAATTTCTGTTGTTAGTCCAACAACACCCCCTATTACTAACTCTTAAAGCAAAGTCTCGACCATACCGGATCTATTAATAGTTCATTGTGCGTGACATTGCTAATCGTCGCTAGCTCTGAAGCCGCAGAAACTGTACTTTTCTGGAAAGTAGTTATACCGTAGCTTTGTAGACGGGGAAATAGTAAACGCCATGAGCATAATGAATAATATGAGATGGAGTGAGCAAAACTCCTCGCCTCACGATGGCGGAGCCGGAGCACCTACCATCAAGAATCACTCGGTAACACATTTCGCTGGAAACCTTTACTGCTTCGGAGGCTATGATGGACGACGCAACCATAATGCACTGCTTATTTATTCCATCCGCGATCAACGGTGGTTCCGGCCGCACCATGTTGGAAACGGGGGGCAAGAACAAGCGGCCTTTTTGGGTGACACCAGTGTGTTGGTGACTGGAACTCCACCGCCGGGACGAAATGGACATTCCGCAACGTTAGCAGCCGACCCAGACGACGACGAAAATGGCCGTATTATTATCATTGGTGGGTGGTTAGGGACAGGGCCTTTGGCTGCGTCTGATATGCATGTATTGGACGTGTCGAATGCTGGGCGACGATTGCGGTGGTATCAACCTGCGGTCAAAGGACAACCTCCGGGACCTTGTAATATGCACAGTGCCGATTATGTTTCCAGTCGAAAAGAAGTATATGTGTTCAGAGGTGGGAACGGCAGAGAATATTTAAATGATTTGCATGCACTGCATGTGGAATCACTCACCTGGCGAAGGGTCCAAACAAATGGAACTCAACCGCAACAAAGGGCGAATCATTCATCTGCAATATTGGACGAAACGGGAGAACTCTTCATCTTTGGAGGGTGGAATGGAACAGAACGTTTAAACGACATTCACATATTAGACACGGCCACATCCACTTGGACACGTCCAAACATTGGTGGTGTGCTGCCTCACCCTCGTGCTGGCATGACTCTGACTGCCTTACGGGGCAGACTGTACCTATTTGGAGGAAGTGGAACAAGGTAAGCCGATGGTAGTCGTCTTTCTGCGTGTTGTTGGGCATGTACGTTTCCTCAGCGTAACTAACGCCGACTTTAGTTCGAAATGTTTCCAGGACTTGCAAATCTTAGACCGGTCCGAAATGGCATGGTTGGATGTTACAGCGACACAGTTTGAACCTCGTAGAAATTCCTATGGTGAGCACCACCCTTCCGCATCACATGTTAACCCTCACGATGTAAATATGAATTTACTCCATGACGACTACAGCTTGCGGTGGCGATTTGGTGGAAATAACGCGGATGCCTTTGACAGACTCCACCCCATGAGTAACAACGACATTGTCGCCCACCACGAGGGAGGGATCCAAGGCGCTCAACATAGATTCCATTTTGGATCAGATCTAAATGATGAAATGGCTTCAGGACAACCAATCGGAGGATCACCGCAGGGAAACCTTGCCGGTGGGATGCAGGATGGTGGATTAACTGGAGCTGACACTCCGGTAGTGGAACCTGGGTTTGGATCAGCCGCGCCGTTGGGTTGGAGAGCTCGAGATTATGCTTTGCAACAAGGTCAGACAGCCGTTCGAGCGAACATGATGCCCATGTCGAGTGGGGGTGCAAATCCAAACGACGAAGAGACAGTCCCAACAGTGTTAGTACATGGGCGAGGACCTGGGAGGCGCGCAGGACACACAGCAACAGCGGTGAATAGGCGGATCTACGTTTTTGGCGGTTCTTGTGGCAGCGACTATCTGAACGACTTTTTCATCTTGGATTCTGATCCACCACCACATGCCGGGGTATCGGAGCCAACAAGCTTGCAGTTGCTGGAGAGAAGATTAAGACACTTTTTCAATGATGAAGACTTCTCAGATGTCACCTTCGTTGTACAAGGTCAAAAAGTGTATGGGCACAAAATGGTGCTGTCTCTCGTCTCAGACTGCTTCCGAGCCATGTTTACTACCGGTTTTCGAGAATCGAAAGAGATGGAAATTGAAATCCCCGACTGTAGCTACGAAGCCTTTCTGGCTGTCATGGAGTACATTTACACGGGACAAACACCCAAAATGGACACCGGGTCGAATCCAAATCTAGCCGCGGCGGGTCCCGACAATGCTCGGGATGTAAACTTGAGCCGAATTGTGGAGATCCTGGAATTAGCGGATCGTTTTTTCTTGGATCATCTGAAACAAATATGTGAAACAATGCTTCAACCAGCTGTCAATGCTGAGACTGTCGAGTTTCTCCTTCCTGTTGCCCAAAAAACAAATTCTGGTCAGCTCCAGGCTATATGCGAGCACTTGATGCGGAATTTGAATCAGCTCAATAATAATGGGCAGCCTTAAATAACGAAGGGTCAGAATCATTTGATTTTAGCAGTAGCATTCATGCCGTAGGCAATTCGTTGTGTCGCTATTCGCGTGCCAATCGTTTTTCTTGCGTGGGCACTAAGATGCTAGCGAAGAACAAAGCATGTTGAAGTTTTCTTTAGCAGTCATAATCGAATCCAAAACTTGAAAGGGAAAATGATGAGAACTTGTTGTGACCAGTCAACTACTAGTACTACTACTACGATAGTAGAAAGTCTGACAGCGAGCACAATAAAATGATTCTTGATCATTATGTACGCTATTATTTAGCCAGCCAATTTGTCGAAGGGAAGCGAGTTCTGGATATTGCTTGTGGATTGGGGTATGGCAGTAAAATCCTGGTCAATCATCAAGCCAAACATGTTACTGGGTGCGATATTTCAGGAGAAGCAATCTCATATGCAAACACTCACTATGCTCACGAACGAATAACATATCAACTCAAAGATATCTTCAGCGTCAACAAGGATGATATTGGCACATTCGATGTTGTGGTAAGTTTTGAAACGATTGAACATGTAAAAGAACCTGAGAAAGCCATTCATAATCTATTCAATCTATTATCTGATAATGGCATATTAGTAGTTTCCATTCCTAACGATATTGATCTAGGAGTTAATAACCCATACCACCTATCAAAATTTACTCAAGATTCGTTTATGGAGATGCTTCAAAGATTTTTTAAATATATTGTACCATTGTATCAAAACTATACCGTTGGTTCAATGATCTGGTCGCTTGATCCAGATCTGCATACACCTGGAATGCATTTCAGTACTATTCGTCCATCATCATTCGAATCGTATCAGCTTGGCGACCCCAATGATGACAGGACCTGTCTCTTATACACATCTGACGCTGCCGACGAATA